>ENA-ORMO01000393-ORMO01000393.1-human-gut-metagenome-genome-assembly--contig:-NODE-393-length-62505-cov-3.642066_pt1 | contig 62505 bp, 60 predicted proteins | sample MGYA00242106_ERZ509001 | MGnify/ENA primary metagenome ERZ509001 (study PRJEB26280, sample SAMEA2338736) | human gut metagenome | biome: human gut; feature: human-associated habitat; material: faeces...
GGTTGTTATGTGCTTATCTGTATTTTTAGGAATTGGTGTATTTGCAGTTGAATCTCACAATAAACACTACGATTATGACCTCAATACTAGGTTTGCGATTACAACACAAACAACCGACGGAATTATATTCGCACCATGCAGCGAATACACATACACACCTAGAAATATTTTAAAAAGTTATGCCTCTATTAAAAGTGAGATTTATGTTGGAAGTAAGTATGGATATGCTGCTGCAACAATTTATGTAAATGGTAGAGCGTTACCAGAGACGGTAGGAAATACAAAAACATGGAATGGGTGGTATAAAACTCCTCTCTTAAAAACCGGTGCAGTGAATAAGAATGATGTAGACCGGTTGGAGTTCTATACCGATTACAGATCTGCTGTCAATACTATTACAGAAAAGTGGTATTATACGGTAGACCACTCTTTCTAGATCGTAATAGTCCCTACTTGTTAAATTAGGATCATTTTCAAGAGGGCGCGCTATGCGCCCTCTTGTGGATAAGGAGGAGTTATGAAATTTTGCAAACTGATCCTGCATCGCATCGGGCAGTATTATAAAACGAATAAGCTGGTGTTTCTTCTCTTCCTCCTTGGGGGAATTACCTGTGCAATTACCTTCATTTTTTTTTACAGCAACATTTTGGCTCCGGTGAAAGCGGAGGGCAGAGAGAATGCTATTTACAGAACCTATGTGATTACCTTTGAATCGTCCAAAACACCGGCTGAGATTTTGGATGAACGATTAAACGCAATGCATCTACATGATATTTTGTTTTTGCATATCATTGAAGAAGAGAATTTAGATCAAGTTATTTCTGTAGACGAGGCCCCACTTCAGTTTGAACCGGGCCCCGGTAGCGGAAGTAGGCCGGATCGTATTGTCAGCAGTTTTCATGATTATGCGGAAATGAGTCCTGTTATGGGAAGAAATCAATTCACACAGGAGGAGCGCCAGGGAAAACCAGCTATCGTATTGCCTGCACACAGCCACTGGCCGAAAGGTGCAAAGACAATTTCGCTTTATGGCAAGACATTTGAGATTGTCGGCAGTGAGTATAGCATCAATATGCGAATTCCATTTAGCAGTTATCAAGCGATGCATCTGCCGACGGAGCGGGTCTATATTACGATGGATCAGAACCCGACCGCGGCTGAAAATCGCAAAATTGTGGCGTCACTTAAAAAGTTGTTCCCAGAAAGTGATATTGCCGATCCGTCTGGAACGGTCAGGGATGATTATATGCAGATAGCTATGGCGACGGCACTCATCAGCGCCGTTTACCTTCTGGCTCTCATTTCATTTTTATTCCTGATGAAATATATGATTGACCAGAACCGGCATGAAAATATCGTTTACTCCATTGTAGGGGCCTCCAGAAGAAACGTAATTGCAATTCTGTTTGTTGATATTTTCGTGCTTACATCCCTTACAATTTTGGGCGGAATCCTTTTTTATCTGCTGTTTCAGACCGTTTTATTTGATCGGATTAATCTTGCCTCTGGAATCCGGTTGTCAGGAATCGACTTCCTCGTGATTTATCTGTTAATGATCGGATTATCCTGTCTGGCGTCTATCCCGTTTTTGTGGAAATATCGAAAAGACTCTTTAATCACATCGAAAAACCAAAGTGAATAGGGGGAAGCAAAGCGTGAAAAAAATCAGGTTGATCTTAGAAACCTATCGCCAAAACGTAGTTCCTTCTATTTTGGTGTTGGTTATTATGACGATTTCTCTTCTGGTAATGACAGTTTCATTGGGCCAGTATCGTCTGAGCACCTATACCCTTGACTTATTGGCACATGCGGGGCTTGAAAATGCAGACTATTTCATGCAGGAACTTTCCGGGCCGGGTTCTTTGGATGAAGCGTATACACAGCAATTGATTGAAAAAATGGATTCTTATAGCATTGTCGCCGAAGTCCTAAAAGCACAGTTTGCGGTAACGGAATATAAAAAGGTACGCCATGTGGTCATGTTGTATGATGCACCGATGCAGGCAGCCTTTCCACTGCGTGTCACGCGCGGAAAGTGGATGCCGGATTCTGTGGAAGGTACACAATCGCTTCCAGCAGTCATTGGGGGTTCACAGGAATCAAAGGCAAAAGTAGGAGAGGAAATTTTGTTGACAATCGATGGAAAACAGCCCTTTCAACTTGGCGTCAGGGTTTGCGGTTCTCTCGGACCATATGCCTATACGCCTGCTTTCAATAGCTCAGGGACTGCGGATATGTTAAATGCCTCCTATTTTTTTTCACAGGGAGATCAGTTTATAGTGCCTGTGACAGAGAGCCTGATGGATCAATTGAAACAAAATAACAGCATCGTTTCGGACCCTTATTTCATTATTCGATATCAGGATGATGTAACGCAGGCGGAAAAAGAAGCTTTCCGCCAGGAAATAGCGGAATATGGTTCAACTGCACCGATGGCTCAAATTGTAGAAACCACTAGAGCGCAAATCCATCAGCAGGCAAAAGAAATCCTACCCTTTCCCATCTTTTTGATGGTGATCTCTACGGTTATGCTGTTGAGCGTGTCCGTTTTGCTCACCTTTCAAAAAATTAATCAGTATGCAGTGTATTCTTTATGTGGGTGTAGCCGGAGAAATATATTGTTTTACACATCGGCGGGGATCGCTCTCATTGGGCTGACAGCCCTGATTGCAACGATCTTGATGGTAAGCGGTTATAGCTTTTTGAATGCCAGAAGAATTTTGGATTTCGGGGAAGTCTGGTTCGACGCTTACAGTATTATAAGCGCTATGATTTATATTGGAATCCTGATCCTCATATCGCAAGGAATGATATATAGCGTATTAAGAAAGAATTCACCGATTGAAATCTATAGGAGGGTGGAATGATGCTCCAGCTTCAAAATATTAGCAAGACCTATCCGGTTGGAGGCCAAAAATTTCAGGCATTGTGTCAAGTGAGTTTCCACGTGGAGGAAGGGGATTTTATTTCGATTCAGGGAAAATCAGGGTCTGGAAAATCAACGCTGCTTCATATTATGGGCTGCCTGGATGACTACGATTGCGGGGATTATATGATAGAGGGAAAATCTGTAAAGAGTTTCACTGAGCCGCAAAAGGCAAGGCTGCGAAATGAAAAAATAGGGTTTGTTATGCAGGATTTTTCTCTCATATCAAGCCAAAGCGTTTTGTTCAATGTAACATTGCCTTTATATTTTAATCGAACCCCTTATAGGGAATTGCAGGGCAGAGCGGTTGAGGCCCTTCGATTGGTCGATTTAGAAAACCAGATGAATAAGAATGTCAATCAACTTTCCGGTGGGCAAAAGCAACGGGTGGCAATTGCCCGCGCATTGATCAACCATCCCAAAATTATTTTAGCCGATGAACCTACCGGTGCTTTGGACAGCGAAACATCACGACAGATCATGGAGCTTTTGCGGCGCTTAAATCAACACGGAATCAGTATCGTTGTTGTGACGCATGATAACGAGGTTGCCGCATATAGTAATTCTCGCTACTTGATGGAAGACGGCCATTTAAAAGCGGTTGACGGCTGAGTTTATTTTCTTTCACACCGGGCATGGGCACAGCCCGCACAACCCCGTGTACACCGGGCTCATCCTGTCACAGATATATTCCACAAAATCCGGTTGGGGGAGGGGATACGCTTCCTCCGGAGCTTCCAAATCCCGCGGCAGGGCAAACGCCGCCGCCGTACCGTATTCATCACTTTGGAAGAAGAGCGTGCCTTTATGCAGCTCCGCGCACCGGCGCACGGCGCACAGGCCTGAACCGGCCGTATCCGTTCCCCGTTGAAGCGCGTAAAGAGAGGTTTCTCCGGCGCTGCGCACGGTAACGAGCATATGGCTGGGCGTGCAGGAAAGGCGAACAAGAATAGTGGTGGATTGCGAATGGAGGGCGGCGTTTGCAATCAGGTTCAACAGCGCGGTACGCACAGGCCCGGGAGCGCACGCAACAAGCGCTTCCGGCGTTCCGATATGGAATAAAGCACATTTGTCGTAGCCATTTGGCAAAAGGCCGCTGTGTCCCGGATCGTATGAAAAGGCTTGCAGATGCAAATCTGCATCGAATAAAACACGTTTGCCGCAACCGCTGAGCAAGAGATCGCATGCGCAACAGATATCATCGAGGAAGGAAACGAACGCACAGGATTCAAAAGGGAAAACATGCGCGTGGCAAAGCATCAGGTTTTCAAGCTTACGCAGGATGTTGTGGCAGCCCTGCGTCAAATGCGCCAGATTCTGCTTTTGCGTTTGATCTGCGCTTGCGGCGCACAGATGGGAGAGCGTGAGCAGCAGGTGGATTTCTTCGCGCAGCTGCGATTCATTTTCCGGGCAGACTGGGATCGCTGCCAGCCTGTCAAATCTATTTTGAAGAAAAGAAAGCACGTATGATAGCTCCTTGTTTGGTTTCGTTTGGCCGGGAAGTTCGTCCATATCATACCCTTTTTCTTTTGGCAATTTGAGATTTTGTTGAGCATTAACAAAACTTACCCGCAGTGGTTCATTTTACAGCGAAATCCTTGCATATTTCTGCGGAAAGGGTTAATATATATACGCATGTCCATGTAATAATCATATGGAGGTAGTTAGAATGTCAGTAAAAGTAGCAATCAATGGTTTTGGCCGCATTGGCCGCCTTGCGTTCCGTCAGATGTTCGGCGCCGAGGGCTATGACGTCGTTGCGATCAACGACCTGACCAGCCCGAAGATGCTTGCTCATCTTCTCAAGTATGATACCGCCCAGGGCCGTTATGACGGTCACACTGTTGAGGCGGGCGAGGATTCCATCACGGTGGACGGCAAGGTCATCACGATTTACAAGAATGCCAACCCCGCTGAGCTCCCCTGGGGCGAGCTGGGCGTAGACGTCGTGCTTGAGTGCACAGGCTTCTTCACCTCCAAGGATAAGGCTTCCGCCCACCTTCAGGCAGGCGCGAAGAAGGTTGTCATCTCCGCTCCCGCGGGCAATGACCTGAAAACGATCGTTTTCAGCGTTAATGAAAACACCCTAACGGCTGAAGATCAAATTATCTCCGCCGCTTCCTGCACCACAAACTGCCTTGCGCCCATGGCGAAGGCCCTCAATGATTATGCCCCGATCCAGAGCGGTATCATGTCCACCATTCACGCCTACACTGGCGATCAGATGATCCTCGATGGCCCGCATCGCAAGGGCGATCTGCGCAGGGCTCGTGCCGGCGCCGCTAACATTGTGCCGAACTCCACCGGCGCCGCCAAGGCAATTGGCCTGGTTATCCCGGAGCTCAACGGCAAGCTCATCGGCTCCGCGCAGCGCGTTCCGGTTCCGACCGGCTCCACGACGATTCTCACCGCTGTTGTCAAGGGCGAGAACGTCACCAAGGAAGGCATCAACGCCGCGATGAAGGCTGCCGCTTCCGAGAGCTTTGGCTACAATGAGGATGAGATCGTTTCCTCTGATATCATCGGCATCCGTTACGGTTCCCTCTTCGACTCCACGCAGACGATGGTGTCCGAGCTGGGCAACGGCCTGTATCAGGTGCAGGTTGTTTCCTGGTATGACAACGAGAACTCCTACACGAGCCAGATGGTCCGCACGATCAAGTATTTCGCGGAGCTTGGCTAAATTGTTGGATAAACATTAAAATGAGCGCCCGTTCCGGCTGATGTCGGAGCGGGCATTTTTTTTGGAAGAAGAGCAAAGCGAAACGCATCTCGCCTATTGCATCAGGCAACTCGTATCTATATTCCGTTTCTTACAAAGAGATCGTGGGATTTTTTACGGAATTTCGCTTAAACTAAATCATATGGAAGGGTTTTCGTTTGGCAAAGGAATTCCTATGTTAGCGGACTTCCTTTCTATCATGGATAGAGTTCCTTAAAGGATGGTTTTGTATATGAGCGATTCAGAGAAAGCCAATCAGACAGCCCGATCTATTATCCTGCCCGTGGACGGCATGACCTGCGCGGCCTGTTCACGGGCGGTCGAACAGGCGATTGGACGGCTTGACGGTGTGGAGCAGGCGAGCGTGAGCATAGCAACCAATCGGGCTGCCGTTTCGTTTAACCCGGCAAAGGTGCGGATCGCCGATATTAAGCTCGCCATAGCGAAGGCGGGCTATACCCCCTTGCAGGTGGAGACAAAACGAGATGTGGAGGCGGAAAAGAAACGCACTGCCAAACGGACGGACAGCATCCGCCGCCGCTTTATTCTGGCGATCGTTTTTGCAGCACCCTTGCTCTATATCGCCATGGGCCATATGGTGGGCCTGCCTCTGCCCCCCTTTCTTAATCCGATGCACCATGCGTTTGCTTTTGCGCTGTGCCAGCTGATTTTGACGCTGCCGATCCTCTATGCGGGCCGCAGCTTTTACAGCAAAGGAATCAAGGCGGTTCTGCATGGAAGCCCGAATATGGATACGCTAGTGGCGATCGGCTCTGCCGCGGCATTTCTCTATAGTGTTTATTCAGTCGTCATGGTTTGGAGGGGGAAAATAGGCGCTGTCCACGAGTTGTATTTTGAATCCGCTGGGATTATTATCACCTTCATCCTGCTTGGCCGGATGCTTGAATCCCGCAGCAAGTCGAAAACCTCTGTGGCGATTTACCGCTTGATGGAACTTGCCCCCAAAACGGCGATCTTAGTGCGCGACGGCGTAGAGGTTACCGTGGCAGCGGAAGAAGTGGAGCTTGGCGATACGGTGATCGTGAAGCCCGGCATGCATATCCCTGTGGATGGCACAGTGATGAATGGCTACACATCTGTGGATGAGAGCATGCTCACAGGAGAGAGCATCCCTGTGGAAAAACAGGAGGGTGATTTTGTCTACAGCGGCACAGTGAACAAAAATGGATCTATCCGTATACGGACGGATCAAAAAAGCGGGGATACGGCGCTCTCCCAAATTGTGCGCATGATTGAGCAGGCGCAGAATTCCAAAGCGCCCATCGCGCGGCTGGCGGATGTAATCTCCGGATGGTTTGTTCCAGCCGTTGTTGTTATCGCGATTGTTGCGGCTGCCGCCTGGCTGATCGCTGGCAAAGGCGTTGCTTTTGCACTGACGGTTTTTGTGGCGGTGTTGGTGATTGCCTGCCCCTGTGCGCTTGGCCTTGCCACACCGACTGCCATTATGGCGGGCACCGGGAAAGGCGCGGAAAACGGCATTCTTATCAAAAGCGGTGTTGCGCTGGAAACCGCGCATAAGCTCACAACAGTAGTCTTTGACAAAACTGGGACAATTACCAATGGCAAGCCGAAAGTGATCGATCTGATCCCGGCGCCCGGTTTTGAAAGGGAGAAACTTCTGCGCATAGCCGCCTCAGCGGAGAAGGGCAGCGAGCATCCGCTGGGCGATGCGATCGTTGCATATGCGGCAGAGCAGGGGATCACGCTCTTGGATGCGCAGCAGTTTGAAGCGCTGCCGGGGCGTGGCATCTCCGCAGTTGTGGAAGGGGAAGCGATCCTCCTTGGCAATGAAGCGCTCATGGCGGAAAGCGGGATCGACGTAAAACCCTGCCTTGCCCAGGCAAAGCTTTTTGCGCAGGAGGGGAAAACGCCGATGTTGGCAGCGTGCGGTGGGCGTGTGGCGGGTGTGATCGCTGTAGCGGATACCGTGAAGAAAAACAGCATAGATGCCGTCGGGCAGCTCCGGGATATGGGCGTGCAGGTTGTGATGCTCACGGGTGATCATGAGGCCACTGCGCAGGCGATTGCAAAGCAGGTTGGCATCAGCGAAGTGTTCGCAAATGTTTTGCCCTCTGAGAAGGCGGATGTGATAGAACAGCTCCAAAAGAAGGGGAAAACGGTGGCCATGGTGGGCGACGGCATCAATGACGCGCCCGCCCTGACGATGGCGGAAATCGGCATCGCCGTCGGCTCCGGCACGGATGTGGCAATCGAATCGGCCGACATCGTGCTGATGCGGGATGATCTTTCCCTGGTGGCGCAGGCCATCGCGCTTTCCCGCCGGACGCTGCGCATCATTCAGGAGAATCTCTTCTGGGCGTTTGCCTACAATACGCTAGGCATCCCCGTGGCGGCGGGCGTACTATATTTATTTGGCGGGCCGCTCATGAACCCGATGCTTGCGGCGGGCGCGATGTCGCTGAGTTCGGTGTGCGTGGTGCTCAATTCCCTGCGGCTGAGGCGGTGGCGTTCTGGTCAGTAAGGCGCCATCCAGCGGGAATATATGCTGGAAAACGGCCGGTTCTACGATGCATAGGGTGATTTTTGCGCTAGCTTGCGGTATGCTGTCTGCAAGGAGGCGATTGTAAAATGGATCATCAAAAAATTGGATGCTTTATTGCGGCGCTTCGCCGCGAAAAGGGATGGACGCAGAGGGAACTGGCCACATGGCTTGGCGTAACGGATAAAGCCGTATCGCGCTGGGAAACGGCCAAGGGGCTGCCGGATATTGCCCTGCTCCGGCCGTTAAGCGAGGCGCTTGGGGTTTCTATAAACGAGCTGCTCTCAGGGGAAGCGATCAAGCCAGGGCAGGAGCTGGCGAAATCAGATGCGCTTGTGCTTCATACATTGGAGGCGGCGGAAAAGCGCATCCGTCGCATTTGGCGGAATTTGCTTTATGCGCTGGGTGCGGTGTTGTTGGCGGGCTCCTTGCTTTTTTTAGGGTTTGATACATCCTTTGTAGCCTTCTATGGGGCCATCGTTGGGATCCTGCTGCTGGCAGCCGCAGTGTTTTTCACCTTTCAAGCCAGGCCGAAGCGGGCACTGTTCGCGGCATTGGGCGTGATGCTGCTCGCCTTTTGCCTGCTGGAGGCACGGGATTATGTGTTTGTCAAATACTACCGGCTTCCGCCGCAGTATAGCCTGAAAATTGTATCAGAGGGCGGGCGGATCAAATACGATAAGCTGTTTTATGATGTTTACCGCTACCGGTCGGATTCCGGGGAAGAAACCTATGTGTTCGCTGAAAATCAGTAGTATGGTTACACCTTGACTGTATTAACAATTGCATAATATGCATTGTCAAAGCGTAAAAAGTAATATTTATTCATCAAAAATTATAAAAATTCATTGAAAGCTGCCCTGATCTTGTACATGCAAATTCTCCCTTTCCCATTGACGCGGGCTGAAAAAAGGGCTAAACTGAGAAACATGTTTTAGCGCTTTGCAGCGCTGAGATTGCGAGAAGAAGGAAAGGGTGAGCAATTTTATGAAAAAGAAGTCATTCCTTGCGGCACTGATGGCGCTTGTGATGCTGTGCACGGTGTTCTCCTGTGGGATCACCGCTGTTGCGGCGGACGATTCTACCGCCTATGGAGCGGATGCTTACAGCTATGTACAGTATCTGGATGCCAACCTGCGCGCGCGCCGTGCGGGTACGGAGCAGGAGGCAAAAGCCGCCGCATATATTGCGGGCGAGCTGGAAAGCTTCGGCTATGAGGTGGCACAGCAGGCCTTCAGCTACACTAGCCGCGGCACGACGGTTGACAGCCGGAATGTGATCGTGACCAAGCCCGGCCGATCTGAGAAGCAGATCATCGTAGGCGCGCATTATGACAGCGTTAATACCGCTGGCGTGGACGACAACGGCTCCGGTACCTCTGTCACGCTGGAAACAGCTAAGCGTATGTTCAGCGTCAGCACGCCTTATACCATCAAATTCATTTTCTTTGGCGCGGAGGAAGCGGGGCTTCGCGGCTCCAAGGCGTATGCGGATAGCATGAGCGCGGAAGAAATTGCAAATACCGTTCTGATGATCAATCTGGATTCAATCCTGGCCGGCACTTACCGCTATGTTTATGGCGGCATAGTGAATGAGCAAACCGGAGAAGTCGATCAGGCCTGGGGTGTGTATCAGACGAAAGCGCTTGCCGATGAGCTTGGGCTCGGTATCCGTCTCAACGACACGGAGCTCAACGCCCTTCAGACGCCCACGACGGGCGACTGGAGCGACCATGCTTCCTTTAAAAATATCGGCCTGCCCTATGTGTATTTTGAGGCGGCTAACTGGGAGCTGCCGGATGACCCCGATCACCCGGAGTGGGGCAGCACCGGCGCTTATGAAACGGAATCCGGCGAGGTCATGCACGTGCCGGGCCGCGACGACCTGACCTTTATTGAGAACGAGTGGGGCTCCCGCGCAAAGGATACGCTTGCCGCTTATGCCCATCTTCTGCCCGCTATGCTTCAGCGCGTCAGCCCGGATGGGCTCCTGGCGGATAAGGCGGCACTTGCCGCCGCGGTAGACGCTGCCAAGGCAGTGGAGACCTCCAAATATACGGAGGCTTCTGTAGCGGCCTTCCGGATTGCGCTCGCCAATGCGGAAAAGGTGCTCGCGGATGACAGCATTCTGGCGGGCGACCAGCAGAAGGTAGACTTCGCCCAAAAGGCGCTGACCGCCGCCCAAAATGCCCTGCGGGAGGAAAAAGGGCCGGTTATTGATTGGATCGAGCACATTTTTAAGGAAGTATTTGTGCGCGTGGCAAAGGTGATTCTCCACATCATTCTGAAAATTGTTTTTTAATTAAAACGTATCTATAAACAGGCCGCTGCAAACTATATGTTTTGCAGCGGCCTGTTTTTTTCAATTTCCCGCTGTGCGGGGCGCCTTCTCCGGTTTTGCAGTTTTATATTTACAAAGCTTTTGGAAACCCGTATAATAAAACATGAATTTTTCGAAACGATCAAAGCGGGAGAATGGAAATGAAAAAACGATTGTTCTATGCGGCGGTTGCCGCCCTGCTCCTTTTATCGCTTGTTTCCTGCGGGAGGGATGGCCTTCCTCCCGATGAATCCAGCGGCGGCCCTGTTCCTAACAGCTCCGATGAGGTGACATGGGAGGCGCCGGATGAAACGCTTTCCGCTTCTTTGGCCAAGCTGCTTAGCAAGCATTCCAGTAAGGGCTGGTATCATCATATCGGCAAGGCGGATGTGTTCCGGCAGGATGGTGTAGTGCGGGCGGAGATCACATTAAAAGAAGAATCTACAAAATATGCTTCTGCATCTGTGATGTTATCCGGCTTTTTCGACACAGAGCAGATGGACGCCTTTTTCCCTGGCCTCTGCGGCGCGGCGGAAGAACTGGGCTTTCGCAGTGCCGACGTTGCAGAAATTGGAAAATTATTTTATAACCTGACTACACAGGATGACGCGCAAAATTATGCCCGGATCGCAGGCTACGGCCTGCCGGTTTACCAGCTGCTTGCGGATATTACCGGGGAAAAGGTGAGCAAAATCAAGGCGGATATCGATAGCCGGATTGTTGACGACGCCAAGGTGGCTCAGGTGCTCTTTATGGCGCTGGAGGATACTTATGCTGAAAAGAGTAAGGAGATCACACAGGCTGAGATGACGCAGATCTCCGGCGTTATCCTCACAGAGTTTCAGGATGCGGCGGTTGGCAAGGTTGTTTTTATCGATCCGAACGGCACGGTTATACGGGAAATCGGATAGCAGAGGGGTTGAACAGCCACTTCTATGTTGCGGATGGCGTATGACCACGAATGCGCAGATAGCTTCGGGTAACGCCTGCCAATTCTTCATTGCGCAGTATCCCCGCTCGTTCCAACAAATCGCTCTCCTCCAAAAAAACAGAAACGCGCTCATCAGGCCGGCCATTGGAATAGGGAATACCTTCCAACGGCGTCAGGTTAACGATCAGTACCGTATCGACAATGTGATGCCGAATCTTCCAGATTTCCCATGCTCCGCAGGGCTCCACACCATCACCTCGTTTGATCGATTGGCAGGGTGCAGGGCCGGATAGGGGATTCCCCGCACCTCAATGCCTGCTGAATCTTTTAAAAAATTACGATATGATACATATTATACACGAAATAACAGAAAGCACAATATAAAAATATTTATATTGGGATATTTACCCGAATTTTAAGATTATGTAATGATTGCATTGCTTTGCCTACAATTGTTGGACGATAGACAGGGTTTGAACGATTGCCAGCTCCATGCATAGTATGATAACGGTGATTCAAATGAATGGATGCGAATTGACCGCTTCTATCTCTGCTTTGGCGTCTTTGATGGCCGGCAAGTTATCTGATTCAGAGCTGGCATTGACCGCAGCGGTGTTCACACAACTTGGAGATACGCTTGCAACGCTGGCCGTACAAAGAGATCTTTGCAGGGCGATTGAGCAAGATGCGCAAGCACGTGGAGAGGGTGGCAATCAGGGGTTAGGCGAGCTATCTGTGGAATAGAAGGTTTGAAATAACACTTTGTGTTTATTTTTCTCTTTGATCGAAAGAAATATTGCAAATTACCATTTTATGAGTTATAATAAGCACGGATAGCGGGACGTAACGAGGAGTGTAGTAAGAAATTTTTCTTATGTGCTATCCCTGCCGGGACCGTTACCGCGGCAGAGGCGGGCCGCCTGTGTTGGGCGGCCCGCTTTTTTAGCGTCAATTGGGTGTGCTTCTGGTTGATTTTGCTCGCAGTGGTTGACTCGCGATTCATTTTCTCAGACCTCTTTCCAAAAGTCAGGATATGGCATTTCATGTTCCGGGTGCTTTCTCCGGCAGCCGGCGAAGAGTGAAACAGGTGAGAGGTCTATGCGGTACGCTGCTTAGATGTATTATTAGATCAGCACTGATCAGCGCTATACGCATGTGACGCAGGCGCCAGAAGAAAGAGGCCGTTGTGATCACATTTGAGAAGGCGCGGAAGCATCGTTCTGAAATGACAAGGGGAGCAAAAGGGAGCAAAGCACAAAAACAGGCGCGGAAATAAAACATAAAAACCCCCGTAACCATGCCAAACGACATAGTTACGGGGGTTTTGCCTGGTGCAGCTGAAGGGACTTGAACCCTTATGAAATTGCTTTCACTAGAACCTGAATCTAGCGCGTCTGCCAATTCCGCCACAGCTGCATATAAAAGCGATGAAGCTTTTGTAAAAACTCCATCGCCCTTTGGGATGGTGCGAGAGACGGGACTTGAACCCGTACGGGATTACCACACGCCCCTCAAACGTGCGCGTCTGCCGATTCCGCCACTCTCGCGCGACAGTCATTATTATAGCGAGAGTTGCGGATTTTGTCAATCACTTTTTTGAAATTTTTTCTCCGAACGGGCTAGAAGCAACTCCGAGAAACGAAAACAGGCAAAGGGGACGTAGGGAGGGATGCATTGCCACATCGCCACAGAGATTTTTTTGGCGCCATACATACACGGGACATGATGTGAATATAGATGGATAGAAACGAATACCAAGGAAAGGCCGGCACACGGCTGTTTCCGAGAAGGAGAGGTAGACCTTATGGATTTTGAGGTGCTCAGGCAAGCCGTTTGTGTCAACGAGTTGATATATGAAGGCAGTGTAGAACAGTCCGTTGACAGTGACCTTACCCTGCCGGATTATTGCCCCGACATACTGCGGATTTTAAAATGTACTGTCACACCGCGCGTGACCGGTTCGCAGGTGTCCGGCGAACGGATTACAGTGGATGGAACAGTGCTCGTTCGCCTTATTTATGTGGGGGAGGATGCACGGGTTCGCTGCTTTGAACAGAACCTGCCGTTTTCCAAATATGTCGAGGTAAAAAATCTGCCCGACAGCCCGTGCGTCAGCGTCCGCCTGAAAGCGGAATATGTAAACTGCCGCGCGGTCAGCCAGCGGCGGGCGGATATTCATGGAACGGTTTCCGTCAATATTTCCGTGACCGTCCGGCGGGAGGAAAACCTGATTTCCGGCGTGGATGGCTGCGGTGTGCAGCTGCAAAAGAAAACGCAGGCGGCCAGCAGCGCCGTTGGCCTGGTGGAGCGGATGTTCCCCTTAACCGAGGTGCTGGAGATCGGGGAGAGTAAAGCGCCTGTTGGGCAGATCATTCGCTGCAACGCGATCGCGCTCGCACAGGATATCAAAGTGATCCAGAACAAATGCCTGATTAAGGGCGAACTGGCCGTGAAAACTCTTTACTGCGCGGATACCAACGAGAATGAGCTGGAAACGATCGAACATACGATGCCTATCAGCCAGATCGTCGAGGTGGACGGCATCGATGAGGATTGCGGCAGCGATATCCGGCTGGAGGTCATGGGGCTGGAGGTCACACCGAAATCCGATTCCTCCGGGGAGCTGCGGCTGCTCGATATGAATGTGCGCGTATGCGCATGCGTGCGCGCTTACCGGGAGGTGGAGGTGCCCGTTGTGACGGACGCGTATTCCACGCAATATGAGCTGACGGTGGAGCAAAAGGGCGTTGATCTCGATCAGCTGATTGAAATTTTCAACGAAACATCGCTGTGCAAAAACACGGTCAGCCTGTCTGGCACAAGCGTGACAAAGGTGCTCGACCTTTGGTGCTCGGATGTAACGGCAAATTCCTCCTTTGCCGACGGGATGCTCACGGTTTCCGGCACGGTGACGGTCTGCATGCTGGTGCTCGACCACGACGCACAGCCGAATTACCTTGAGCGGCCTGTAGATTTTGAATATCAGCGGGCTCTGAAATCCGATGCGCAGAAGATTCGCTGCGACCCCACCGTGCAGGTGACTGCACTGGATTATGTGCTCAACGCAAGCGATCAGATGGAGGTCCGCATCGAGCTGAACATCACCTCTTCCGTTTTCTGCTCCACCAGCTTGCGGCTGATTACGGAAATCCGGCCCAATGAGGAGCAGATCAAGCGCTCCACCTCCGCTGCTTTGACAATCTATTTTTCAGATGCGGGTGAGTCTGTATGGAATATCGCACGCCGCTATAACACCACGATGGAAGCTATCATGCGTGAAAACCATTTGGAAAGCGAACAGGTTCCGGAGAAATGCATGCTGCTCATCCCGGGTATATAAAAGAAAGCGGACAGTAAGGAGGATAAGCGAATGGAAGATCGTAATATTTATCAGGATATCGCCGAGCGCACGCAGGGGGATATCTATATCGGCGTGGTGGGGCCTGTGCGCACAGGCAAATCAACCTTTATCAAGCGGTTTATGGATACGCTGGTGCTACCCAACATCACGGGCGACTATCAGCGCGAGCGGGCGACGGACGAACTCCCGCAATCCGCGGCTGGCCGGACGATCATGACGACCGAGCCAAAATTCATCCCGGAGGATGCGGTGGAGATCGCGCTGCCGGATCAGGCGCATTTCAAGGTGCGCATGATCGACTGCGTGGGTTATATTGTGCCGAGCTCGCTGGGCTATATCGAGGGCGACCAGCCGCGCATGGTGAAAACGCCGTGGTATGAGAATGAAATCCCCTTCAACATGGCGGCTGAAATCGGCACGCGCAAGGTCATTTCCGAGCATTCGACCATCGGCCTGGTCATCACAACGGATGGCAGCATCAGCGATATTCCGCGCGCTGAGTATGAAGAGGCGGAGGAGCGTGTTGTCAAAGAGCTCAAAGAGCTCAACAAGCCCTTCATCGTGCTGCTTAACTGCATGTATCCGCAGACGAATAACGCCCGTGCGCTTGCCTCCCAGATGACGGAGAAATACGGCGTGCCGGTGCTGCCCGTCAATTGCCTAGAGCTGGAGGAAGAAGAGATCCGCCAGATTCTCTCGCAGGTGCTCTTTGAGTTCCCCGTTAAGGAGATCTCCTTAGACATGCCGCGCTGGATGACCTCGCTCGATCCGGAGCACTGGCTGCGCAAGGCGGCCTATGGCGCTGTGCAGGAGGCTGCGTCCGCGGTATCGCATGTGCGGGATGTAAACGGCTTGGTTACGAAGCTGACCGAATGCGAATATATTGAAGCCGCGCAGATTTCCCACATGAACCTGGCTGAGGGCAGCGCGCGTGTGAACGTGCTGATGGATCAGGAGCTGTTTTATAAAATCCTTGCAGAAGCGACAGGGCTGGAAATCGACAGCGAACAGGGCCTGATGAACTGCATGATGGAGCTCGCACAGGTGAAAAAGGCCTATGACCGCGTGAAAAACGCGCTCGACGAAGTGGAGGCTACAGGCTATGGCATCGTGATGCCGACGCTCGATGAATTGTCGCTTGAGGAGCCGGAGATCATGAAGCAGGGCGGGCGCTATGGCGTGCGGCTGCGTGCCTCCGCTCCATCCATCCACATGATGCGGGCAAATATCACCACCGAGGTCGCGCCGATCGTTGGGTCGGAATCCCAGTCGGAAGAGCTGGTGATGTACCTGCTCAAGGAGTTTGAGGATAGCCCGGAGAAGATCTGGGAGTCAAATATCTTCGGTACGTCCCTGCATCAGCTGGTGAACGAAGGGCTGCACAATAAGCTCTACCGCATGCCGGCAGATGCACGTATCAAGCTACAGGAAACGATTGAAAAGGTGATCAACGAGGGCTGTAGCGGATTGATCTGCATCATTCTGTAATGTGAGCCGTTTGATATTGGAGAGAGAAGCGAGCCCCTCCTCCGGTGGAGATTCCACTGGAGGAGGGGCCAAGTTTGTTTTGCTTAGAGGATGAATGATACTGTTCGATTGAAAAAATTTGAATGAGCGGGCGATACCATTGTGGTACAGCGCACTTTTCGCAGGAGCCTTGGCTTATTGCATGTTCTCTCTGTATACGGAGCCCTAATCGAATGCCTTGGAGCGAACGGCTTTTTTAAACGAAGCCTTTTCAATTTTTTGAATTTCTGATATGATAGGGGGCGTAGGAACTGTGAAACATCTATTTTTTCCGAAAGGACTGACCGTAAAATGGCCGATAAAATCGGAATGGTATCCCTCGGCTGCCCCAAAAACCAGGTGGATGCGGAAATCATGCTCGCAAAGCTTGAGGATGCGGGCTATTTGCTCGCGGATGATCCCTATGACGCGGATCTCGTAATTGTGAACACCTGCGGCTTTATTGAGGATGCGAAGCGCGAGGCGATCGACAGCATTCTTGAAATGGCGGAGTTGAAAAGGGATGGTACGATCCAGCGCCTTGTGGTGACAGGCTGCCTCGCGCAGCGATATCAGCAGGAGGTACTCGATGAAATACCGGAGATTGATGCGCTTATCGGTATCGGCGCGAATGACGATATTGTAAAAATATGTGAAGCGGCCATGGCCGGGGCTGCAATGCCTTCCTTCCCGCCGCGCGAAAATATGCCGTTGGAGGGCAGGCGCATATTGACCACGCCGCCCCACTGGGCCTATCTGAAAATTGCCGACGGCTGCTCAAACTGCTGCGCCTACTGCGCCATTCCCGGCATCCGTGGAGCGTTCCGCAGCAGGGAGATGGACAGCGTCGTGGAAGAGGCGCGCGAGCTGGCGGCTTCTGGCGTGAAGGAGCTGATTCTGGTCGCGCAGGATACCACGCGCTATGGGGAAGATCTCTACGGCGCGCTCATGCTGCCTGCGCTGCTGGACCGGCTGTGCGAAATTGAGGGCGTTGAGTGGCTCCGCTTGCTCTATTGCTACCCGGACCGCATTACGGACGAGCTGCTGGATACGATAGCGCGCCAGCCCAAGGTGCTCCACTATCTCGATATACCGTTACAGCACTGCGATGAGCGGGTGCTGGGCCGCATGAACCGCACAGGCTCGCGTGCGAGCCTGACGGCGCTGATTGAGAACATCCGCGCGAAAATTCCGGATATCGTTCTGCGCACCACCGTGATGACCGGCTTTCCCGGCGAGGATGAAGCAGCTTTCACGGAGCTTGCAGAGTTTGTGCAGGACATTCGCTTTGATCGGCTCGGCTGCTTCGCCTATTCGCAGGAGGAAGGGACGCCTGCCGCCACATTCCCGGATCAGGTGGAGGAAGAGGTGAAAAAACACCGGGCAGAGTTGATTCTACAGGATCAGTATGGTATAGTAGAAGCGAATAACCGCGCGCGCATTGGGCAAATCTACCGGGCCGTCGTAGAGGATTATGACGCTTATACCGACAGTTACACGGGCCGCACCTGGATGGATGCGCCTGAGATTGACGGCACGGTGCGTTTTACCTGCGGCTATGCGCTCGAGGATGGCGACTTTGTCGATGTGGAAGTTTTCGACGTTTCCGATTACGACCTGATCGGCGAAGTGGTTTAAACCGGAAGGGAGTACATACCGCATGAACACCCCAAATAAATTAACTGTTCTGCGCATGATTTTAGCGCCTGTTTTTCTGGCTGTTTTTCTGGCGCAGAGCATTCCATACCACTATTGGTGGGCAGTGCTCGTATTCAGCGCGGCCGCAATTACGGATGCGGTCGATGGCAAGCTCGCGCGGAAAAATGATCAGATCACCGTATTCGGAAAGCTGCTTGACCCTGTGGCGGATAAAATGCTTACCACCGCCGCTCTGCTAGGCTTTATGCAGGTTGGCCTGTGCAATATTTGGATCGTTATGATCGTGCTCACCCGCGAATTTGCCGTGACGAGTGTGCGCTTGATTGCCTCTGCGGAGGGCGTGGTGATCCCGGCGAATATCTGGGGCAAGCTCAAAACCGTCAGTCAGATGACCTTTACGATCGTGATTATGCTGCTGGCGGCGGTGCAGGAGATGGGCTCGCTGCCCGCATCGTTCCCATTGGCGCTGATTTCTAACATCCTTTTGTGGATTACGGCTGTGCTGACCGTCGTATCCGGTGTGATTTACCTGATGCGAAGCACGAAAATTATCACTTTTACAAAATAAACAGACGGGCGGGCAATTTGTTCCCATTTTCGTTGCAAAATAGAAGTAGAATTTTTTGACCCGCCGGTATATAATGATAGCAATCCATTGATTTTGAAATGCGTTTACCGGGAGAAGTAGCCGGGGAAAGCCGCACCAGAGAGAGGGCGCATTCGCTGCGAGCGCCCTTTGCACGCGCCCTAGTGAAATGCACCCGCCAGCACGCGGGGGGAAATTGGGGCGGCGCCCCGAAAAGTATCCCCGTGCGGAAGGCGCCGTTACCGCCAAAGGGTTCGGGCTAGTCTGCTCTGACCCGCTGAGAAAAAATCGCAGTGGAACCGCGGAAAGAAATCCGCCTGCGCTGAGTGCCCGTTTGGGCCGCGCGGGCGGTTTTTTGTTTTTAGCGGATTCCGCCGCAGGGGAGGAGATTATAATGTTTCGTCAGCTCAAAGAGGATATCGCCTGCGTGCGCGAGCGCGATCCCGCGGCACGCAGCGTGTTGGAGGTTTTGCTTTTATACCCCGGCCTGAAGGCCATCCGGATGCACCGCCGGGCCAACTGGTGCTATCGCCACCGGCTGTTTTTTCTGGCACGCTGGATTTCCCAGCGCGCCGCGCATAAAACGGGGATTGAAATCCACCCGGCCGCAAAAATCGGCCGCCGATTTTTTATCGACCATGGCACGGGCGTGGTCATCGGTGAAACGGCGGAGATTGGGGATGACGTGACTATCTACCAGGGCGTCACCCTAGGCGGCACAGGCAAGGATACGGGCAAGCGCCACCCGACCATCGGCAACAATGTGATGATCGGCGCGGGAGCGAAGGTGCTAGGCCCCTTCAAGGTGGGGAAAAACAGCAACATCGCCGCGGGCGCGGTGGTGCTCGAGGAGATCCCGCCGGATTCCACGGCGGTGGGCGTGCCTGCCAGGGTAGTCAAGCGCAACGGCGTGCGCGTCGATAACCTCGACCAGGTGCACGTGCCCGACCCGGTGGCGCAGGAGCTTTGCTGCATGATGCTGCGCATCGAGCAGCTGGAGCGTGAAAACGCGGAATTGGAGAAGGAGCGCGGGAAACGGGAAGAAACCTGACCGTTTTCTCTTGTAAAAGAGGATGGAATCCGATAAAATGACCATTAGAAAAAAGAAGGAGCGATTTTTCATGAAGGTTTATAACACACTGACCCGGCAGAAGGAAGAGCTGCAACCCATCACGCCGGGCGAGGTCAAAATTTATGCATGCGGCCCCACGGTTTATAACTATATCCACATCGGCAACGCCCGCCCGCTATGCGTGTTCGACGTGCTGCGCCGCTACCTTGAATACCGTGGCTACAATGTGCGCTTCGTGCAGAATTTTACGGATATCGACGATAAGATCATCCGCCGTGCCAATGAGGAGGGGCTCACCTTCTCCGAGGTGTCGGAAAAATATATCAAGGAATTTTGGGTGGACGCCAAGGGGATGAATATTCGTGAGGCAACCGTTCACCCGAAGGCGACGGAGAATATCGACGAGATCATCGCTATTATTTCTGCTCTGGTCGAAAAGGGCTATGCATATGAAGCGCAGGGCGACGTGTATTTCAGCCCCGCGAAATTCAAAGAATACGGCAAGCTTTCCCACCAGCCACTGGAGGAGCTGGAGGCGGGCGCACGCATCAATATCGGCGAAGTGAAAAAGGAGCCCATGGATTTTGCCCTTTGGAAGGCCGCGAAGCCGGGTGAGCCGAGTTGGGATTCCCCGTGGGGCAAGGGCCGGCCGGGCTGGCATATCGAGTGCTCCGCCATGGTTCGCCGTTATCTCGGCGAAACGATCGACATCCACTGCGGCGGGCAGGATTTGATCTTCCCGCACCATGAGAATGAGATTGCGCAGAGCGAATGCTGCAACGGCGCGCCCTTTGCGCACTACTGGATGCACAACGGCTTCATCAATGTGGATAACCGCAAGATGTCGAAATCCCTCGGCAACTTTTTTACGGTGCGCGACGTGGCGCGGGAATATGGCTACGAGCCCATCCGCTACCTGATGATCTCCTCGCAATACCGCAGCCCGATCAACTACAGCATCGATATCATCGAGCAATGCAAGGCCTCTTTGGCGCGGCTTTACAGCTGCCGCGATAGCCTCGATTTTGCGCTGAAAAACGCGGTGGAAGAGCCCGGCGCAGAGGATGATGCAGTGCTCGCAAAGCTGGCAGAGCGCAGAAAGCAATTCGAAGAGGCGATGGATGACGACCTGAACACGGCGGACGCGCTCGCAGCCGTTTATGAGCTTGTGCGTGATATCAACACGCATGTGGCGGCGGGCGTGCACTCACGCAGGCTGTGCGAGCAGGCTTCTGAGTTGTTTGACACGCTGTGCGGCATCCTGGGCCTCGTCTACAACCGCGCGGAAGAGAAGAGCCTGGATGATGAGATTGAAGCGCTCATCGAGCAGCGCAATGCGGCGCGCAAGGCGAAAAATTGGGCGGAGGCGGATCGCATCCGCGATGAACTGAAGGCGCGCAATATCATTTTGGAGGATACGCCGCAGGGTGTAAAGTGGAAATACGCCGAATAAGAATAATCAATAAATGTATCATGCAAAGCCAGGCCCTGCGCAATTCATCGCAGGGCTCGGTTTGCCATAAAGGAGTATATTTTTCCATGCGAATCGGTATCATCGGCACCAGCGCCATTGCCGGGCATTTCGTGGAAGGCGCGCGCCTGGCAGGGGGCATTGACATAGCCGCCGTCTATTCCCGCAGCTTGGAAACAGGGGAGGCTTTCGCGCGCGAATGGAAGATTCCCATTGTCTATACGTCCCTTGACGCGTTGGCAGAGAGCACGGCCGTGGACGCGGCGTATATCGCCAGCCCGAATGCCTTTCACTATTCGCAAAGCAAGCGGATGCTTGCCGGCGGAAAACATGTGTTGTGTGAAAAGCCTATTGTGACAGCGCCGGAACAGTTTGATGAATTGTGCGCATTTGCAGCGGAAAAAGGCCTCGTCTATATGGAGGCGATTATGATGCGCTACCTGCCTGCACGGGAAATCCTGCACAAGGCAATGGGGCAGATTGGGCGGATTTCCGCCGCGCGCTTTGATTTTTCGCAGCTCTCCTCCCGATATCCGGCCCTATTAAAGGGTGAAGTGCCCAATATTTTTAACCCTGCTATGGCGGCAGGCAGCCTGATGGATTTGGGGGTTTACTGTGTGTATCCGGCTATCGATCTATTTGGCGAGCCGGAGCGCGTGCGCGCGTCGGCGGGCTTCCTCAGCACCGGAGCGGATGGGTTCGGCAGCGCGTGCCTTTCTTACCCGGAGCGGGAGGTGCTGCTCTCGTGGTCAAAAATCGGGCAGGGCTATGCAGGCTCCGAAATCCTGGGCGATCAGGGCAGCATCACCATCCAGTCCATTTCAATGCTGGCAGGGATGGAGCTGCACCTGCCGGATGGGACGCGGCGAACACTCTGCGGAGTGCTTAACAAGGCGGAGGCCATGCGGGGGGAAACGGAAGCATTTTGCCGTTTTACGCAAGAGCCGGGGCGCTTTTGGCTAGACGCCGCGCGGGCGGTGGAGCTGACTAGCAGTGTCTGCCGCGTGATGGAGCAAATTCGCCGGGAGGCCGGAATTTCTTTTGGAAAGCTACCATTATGAACTGAAATCCGCAAAAGGGATACTTTTTGCGGATTTTTCATTTATTTTGCACAACTGAGGTTGGCTCCAAGGCGAAATCGTGCTATAATTCAGCCGTATGAAACGGCGCATAGGTAAATAGGGAGCGTCCATGGGTCGGGCAGGAGGAATCGGGATGGAAGCAAATCGGGAAGCACAGCAGCAAGCGCTCCGGGCGCTCGACCAGCTCAACATTCCCTATGAACTGATCCGTCATCCCGCTGCGGGGACAATCGATGAAATTGCCGCAATGGGAATCCAGAAATATGGAGAGATCCCCAAAAATTTATTTTTGCAGGATCACAGCGGCCGCCATCTTTTTCTCCTTGTAATTCGCAGCGATAAACGGGCGGATTTGAAGGCAATTGCCCGTCAGCTGCCGAGCTCACGGCTGTGCTTTGCCTCCGAGGAGCGGCTGGAGCAATGTTTAGGGCTGAAAAAGGGCGCCGTTACGCCGCTTGGTTTGATTCATGAAAGCGGACGCGCCGTGAAGGTCCTTTTTGACCGGGATTTGAAGGGATTGGAGCGGGCCGGCTTTCATCCGAACGATAATCACGCCACCGTTTTCCTACGCTTTCAGGATCTGTGCCGGCTGCTCGAGGCGTATGGGCATCCCTGTCGGTTTTTAACTGTATAAAATTTAATCAGACGGGAGGAAACGCATTGCCAATTGATACGATACTGTGGGATTGGAACGGCACGCTGCTCGACGATGTGGATGTGGCGGTAGCCAGTATGAACGATCTTTTGGCTCGCCATGGGAAGCCCCTGACCAGCCGGGAGGAATACCGTGAAATGATTGATATTCCGGTGATTAACTATTACTGCAAGCTCTTCGATTTTGAGCAGACGCCCTTTGACGAGCTGGCAGACGGCTTTATGAAAGGGTATGACCGTTATATCTGTTCTGCCGGCCTGATGCGGGGCGCGCGGGAAACGCTGGAGCGCCTGCGTCAAATGGGTGTGCGGCAGATCATCGTCTCCTCTTTCCATGAGGCAACGCTCAACGGCTATCTCCGCCGTTTCGGCATAGCGGATTATTTTGAAGCAGTTAGCGGAGCGGGGGATTATATCTCGGCAGGTAAAATCGAGCGGGCGCGCAGCCTGCTTGACCGGCTTCACACTCTACCGGAGCGGACGCTTTCCGTAGGCGATATGGTGCACGATTATGAGCTTGCGCAGGCGCTTGGCACGCATTGCGTATTGCTCCCAAACGGGCAGCAATCAGAGGAAAGGCTGCGTAAAACCGGTGCGTTCGTGGAAAAGGACTTGGCCGCAATCCCCACATTGATCATGGAACGATAGCAATTTGGAAAAAATCCGCCAAGGGCTGGCCGGCGTGGTTCGCCCGGCGGTTAAAAAGGATCGAGAAAGGAACGGGATTGTTGATGAAAAAGATCATTGCGTTGATTACGCTGCTTTGCGTGGCGCTCTGCACGCTCTTCTCCTTGCTTGCCCCGCCTCCCGACGGCACGCCTACGAGCACGGGCTACCGTTACGAGGCTGGATTTGAAAAGGCCGTGGGGAAGTATGCGGATTTTGCAGCGTGTTATGAGCCCTCCTATCTGCCCGCGGTGCCCGGGCTGAAGCACACAAATATTGACGGAACCGTGTGCACGGACATGGTTCCGCAGGGCTTATGCATTGCGGGGGACTATTTGTTGATTACAGCCTATGATGCAAAGGAAGCGCATAACTCTGTGGTGTATGTGCTCTCCCATGCGGGAGGCAACAGGGGAGAATACTTGGCCACGCTCGTCCTGCCGAACCGCAACCATGCCGGCGGTATCGCCTTTGACGGTTCCTTGATCTGGATTGCCCAGAGCAGCGATAAAACGCTAAAAGGCTTTTCTTATGAAACCTTGCAGCGGGCTGTCGCCTCCGGTGCGGATAGCGTGCGGGTGGAATATGAGATCTCGACGGACAAGCTGCTGAAAACTGCCTCGCTCGTCACCTATTATGACGGCCTGCTTTGGGTGGGCACCTTTGCGGAGAAGGAGAGCGGAATTCTCTACGGCTATCAGGCGGAGATCAACGGGGACATCGCTGCGACAACGGCTGTGCGCTTTATGGAGCTTCCGGCACAGACGCAAGGCGTATCCTTTGTGCAGGAGGGCGGCAAGACGGCGCTGCTCACCAGCTGCTCTTATGGCCGCAAAAATGATGCGCGCCTCCATGTGTATTACCCTGCCTATGATGCACCGGCGGACAGTGGCGAAATCGCTTTAGGCGAGGCCGCGCGCATTTTGACCCTGCCTCCAATGCTCGAGGAGATTGATTCCGACGGCGACTATACCTATTGCCTGTTTGAATCAGCGGCCACAAAATACAGCACGGTCCCGTTGAATCGATGCCTTTACCCGGTCGACCGGATCGTTCCTCTGCGTACAGCAGAGTTGATTGGTTAAAATCGGGCCTTGTTGCTGTTAGATGCTATCTATGGATTTATAGAACCCTTAGGTAAAATTAGAGAGAGCAAATTTGATTTGGTGGAAAGTTATCGTGAATTTATACAAACTTATTCTTTTGTAAAAACAGCCAAGAATGCCTTTTGAATGTTGTGACATGTCAATAGAAAAAAGGGAATATATGGGTTTAGTATACCTTTTTTAAGAAATTCCATAACTTTTCTCGTCAAAAAACTTGCAAAGACCCAGCGGATTGTGTAAAATGTATAGCGTAGTCATGGGCATAATGTATAAAAAATTGAAGAGCCAAATTAATGAAGCATTGGGGGCTATTTTATGTCAAACAGATTGTTCCAAGGCGTCATCCATCAGATGAAGGATGCCATTGACCGCACGGTGGGCGTGGTGGATGAAACGGGCACCATTATTTCCTGTAGCGAGCTCGGCCGGATCGGTGAGGTTCAGGAGTCCTCCCTCTCTGATGTTTTTACTGGCGGCGAGGTGACCACGATCGATTCCTTTACCTATCGCGCATTTGGCACCCATATGCATCCGGAATACGCCGTGTTTGTCGAAGGCACGGATGACATTGCCCGCCGTTATGTGGATATAATTGCCGTTGCATTGAGCAGCATAAAGCAGTATTATGATGAAAAGTACGATCGCAGCAACTTCATCAAAAACGTGATCCTCGACAATATCCTGCCGGGAGATATCTACCTCAAGTCGAGGGAGCTTCGTTTTAACAACGACGCCACCCGCGTCGTGCTGCTCATCCGCATTCTGGAACACAACGACGTATCCATTTACGACGTTATTCAAAACCTGTTCCCGGATAAGACCAAGGATTTCGTGATCAATATCAACGAAACGGATATCGCGCTTGTTAAAGAGGTGCGCGCGAATATTGAGCCGAAGGATCTTGAAAAGCTCGCCCGTTCTATCGCCGATTCTTTGGGCACAGAATTTTATACGCACGCCCTGGTTGGCATCGGCACAACGGTCAGCGGCATCAAGGAGCTTGCGCGGTCTTTCAAGGAGGCGCAAGTTGCCCTGGAGGTCGGCAAAGTGTTCGACACGGAAAAAACCATCGTCAGCTACGACAACCTTGGTATTGCCCGCCTGATCTATCAGCTGCCGACAACGCTGTGCGATATGTTCCTGCGCGAGGTGTTCAAGCGCGGTTCGATTGAGAATCTCGATCAGGAAACGCTGTTTACCATCCAGCGCTTCTTTGAGAACAACCTCAATGTTTCCGAAACATCCCGCAAGCTGTTCGTGCATCGCAACACATTGGTCTACCGCCTGGAAAAGATTAAGAAACTCACAGGCCTTGACCTGCGCGAGTTTGATGATGCGATCGTCTTTAAAGTGGCTCTGATGGTGAAAAAATATTTGGATTCCAACCCGGTAAAGTATTAATTCCGGTACCGGCTGTCAACCCCCGGCGGATGGCCCTGCCGGGGGTTGGTTCTTTAGGGTGTGCCTTTTGTTTTTTGCATATGCCGGATGCTGTTCTCAGCAGGCATGTGCATCCCTATGGAGGGGAATGGGCGCAGCTGCGCCCCGAAAAAGAGCCTGCGGGTTTTGTGCCACATCCCGCAGCCTACGCCCATGGGGCGCAGGGCCGCGCTTTTTCACGCTGCGATGTTTTGCGGCGCGTTTGATCAAAAGGCGTCCTATGTGAAGAAAGGACTGTGTGCAGTGATTGAGTTCCACAACGTTTCTAAAACGTACGAAAACGGCACCATGGCACTCAAAGACGTAAGCCTGCAAATTCAAAAAGGCGAATTTGTGTTTATCGTCGGCGCTTCCGGCGCTGGCAAGAGCACCTTCCTCAAGCTCATCATGCATGAGGAAACGCCGACCAGCGGCACAATCCGCGTGGGGAAGTTTGATCTGGCCGCAATGAAAAAGAAGGAGATTCCGCTGCTGCGCCGCACCATGGGCGTGGTTTTTCAGGATTTTCGCCTGATCCCCAAGATGACGGTTTATGATAACGTGGCTTTCGCCATGCGCGTCATCGGCGCCCGCCCGGCGGAGATCCGGCAGCGCGTGCCGTTTGTGCTTCGGCTGGTGGGCCTGATGACAAAGGCCTCCTGCTACCCGGAGGAACTCTCCGGTGGAGAGCAGCAGCGCGTCGCCCTTGCGCGGGCGCTAACCAACAATGCCAACCTGATTATTGCGGACGAGCCTACGGGCAATATCGATCCCACCATGTCCTATGAGGTGGTAAAGCTCTTAACCTGCCTCAATGAAATGGGGACGACCATTGTCATGGTAACCCATGAGCACGAGCTTGTGCGCGCTTTTGACCGCCGCGTGATTACCTTGGGTAACGGCTGCATCGTTGGCGATACGGCGGCACAAGCGCCTCAGGAGCCAGACGTACCGCAGCCCATTGAGCCGCTTTCCGATGCGGTTCAGGCGGGAGGTGCCCTATGAAAAAAAGAGGTAGTTTTGCATATTTAACCAAAGAGGGATTTCGCAGCCTTTGGTCGAACCGGCTGATGAGCGTTGCCTCCATCGCCGTATTAATGTCGTGCATGATTATCATCGGCTGTGCGTCGATGATCTTTATCAATATCAATGGCATTCTGGGCCATATTGAGCAGCAGAATGTGATGATGGTCTTTCTGGAGGATACCGTTGGAAAAGAGGAGGCCGATCAGTTGGGCGTAGAGATCAAGGCGCTGCCCAACGTCAAGGGATGTGTGTTTATCTCCAAGGATTCCGCATGGGAGAAGCAGATGGAAAGCCTTGGCGAAGACGCTGCTCTGCTGGAAGGCTTGGGCGAGAATCCGCTGCCGGACGCCTATAAAGTAACGGTGGACGATCTCTCGCGCTTTGAAGAAACCGTTGCAAGCCTAAAAAATTTACCCGGCGTGCTTTCCATTCAGGAAAACAGTGAGCTTGCCGGAAAGGTGATGGAGATGCGCCAGTCTGTTACAGCCATTGCCGGGATTATCATTGGCATGCTGCTGTTGGTATCCTTGTTTATCGTGTCCAACACTGTCCGGCTGACGATTTTCAGCCGCCGGCTGGAGATCAGTATTATGAAGGACGTCGGTGCAACCGATGGCTTTATCCGCTGGCCGTTTATGGTGGAAGGGATGGCAATCGGCGTTTTATCCGGAGTGCTGTCTCTTGGGGCCGTGTGGGGAATTTATGCGCTGGCGATCAAGGCGTTCAGCAGTGTGCTCGTTGCTTTCGGAATAGGTGCGGCGCCGTTTTCCGCCTATGCGGGCTGGATTTTGCTCGGCTTTATTGCGCTGGGCTTACTCACCGGCATGGTGGGCTGTGCGATTTCAATGAAGCGCTATTTAAAAAATGGAGGTGGAAGCCTTGGATAAAGGGAAAAAGGGGCTGCGCTCGTTGTTGTGTATTTGCTTGGCCTTGGGGATTTTTTTGCTCGGCCCAGGGCGGATGCCCTATGCAAGGGCTTCAACGATTGAAGATTTGCAGGATCAATACAACCAGCTTGACCAGCAGATTGCCGCCAATAAGAAAAAGCTGAGTGCGATTGCTTCCGATATGGCGGATCAGCAGGCATATATTGATGCGCTCAATGAGCAGGTTGAGGCGCTACAGAAGCAGGCTGAGGTCCTACAGGAGCGCATTGCGCTGCTCAACAGCGATATCAGCAGCCTGAACCGTCAAATTGAAAGCTTGAATACGAAAATTACCCAAACGCAGCAAAAGGCTGATGATCAGCAAAAGCAGGTGGAAGAAACCTTTGAATTGCTGAAAAAACGAATGCGCGCCCTATATATGTCCGGCGGCGGAACCCAGCTGGAGTTTTTGTTAGAGGCGGGGGATTTTGAAACTTTTCTGACGCGCACCGAACTGCTGCGCGGGGTGGCAAAGCACGATACGGAGCTTGCCGACCGCCTGTCGGAAGAGGTAGCTTCCTTCAACAAGCTGATTCGGAGCATGGAGGCGGACAAGGCCTCCTTACAGGAGCAGCAGAAAACACTAGTTGCTCGGCAAAGGGATGTGACAGCCTCTGCTCAGCAGCTGAGCGCAAAAGAGGATGAGGTGAACGAGAACGTTCAGAAGACGAACGCCTACATCCGGCAGCTCGATAAAAACAGCGCCGCCTATCAAACGCAAATGAAAAAGCTTCAGGCCGACCGGGATGCCATTGATGCACAGATTGCCGCTTACATACGCGAACATGCGTCGTCTTCCGGCGGCAGCAACGGCGGCTCTTCCTCGGGCGGATCTTCTTCCTCAGGCGGGGCTTCGTCAGGCAGCCAGAATACCACGAGCCAATATCTGCTTTGGCCGCTGCCCGGCTACCACTACATCACCTCTTATTTCGGCCCGCGTGACCTGGCAGGTTATAAATACCATTACGGAATTGATATCAGTGGCAGCGGAGTTTACGGCCACGATATCGTGGCTGCGGAGAGCGGCACTGTCCTGCTCGCCCAGACGGATAAATCCTGGGGTAAATTCCTCCTGATTGATCATGGCAACGGCATGCTTACGCGCTATGCGCATTGCAGTAAGCTCTTGGTTTCCCAGGGGGATCGGGTAAAGCGCGGCCAGGTGATCGCTAAGGTGGGCGATACAGGCAACGTAACCGGCCCACACCTGCATTTTGAGGTTTACGAGGGAGATCAACGGTATAATCCGCTGAATTATCTTGACCCGAAGGATTATAAGTGACAAAAGAGAGGTAGCCTATGAATAAGAAAGTACCACTCGGCGTGACCATTGCGCTCATTGTTGTGGCTATCACCGCTTCCATTGCAATTACAATGGAGATCGCAATGCACACCTATGATAATCTGATTGAGGATCTTCCCAAGCGGGAGGAGATGTATTCCGGGCTTTCCGAGCTGGATGATATTGTGCGGAAGAATTATTTCGGCAAAATTGACGACCAGCTGCTCAATGCCAAACTTTCCGGCGGGTATATACAGGGATTAGGGGATGACTACAGCTATTACATGACGGCGAATGAATATGTTACCTATTATAACCGGATCCACGGCAAGATGTCCGGCATCGGTATCAGCGCCGCGCTCAATCCGGATACGGGATTCATCTCCGTAGCAGAAGTTAACGCAGGTTCGCCTGCTCAAAATGCGGGCCTCCGAAAGGGCGACCAGATCATCGCCATCGGCGATACGGAGGTTACGAAGGATAATTATGACACAATGGTCAAAAACCTGGAGGGCGATAAGCTCACCAGCATTGATATCACCTATCAGCGCGGCGGTGAGAAAAAAACAGTCAATGTGATGCGCGGATACAGTGTGAAATCTGTCTACCATGAGATCATCGGCACAACAGGCTATATCCGCATCACCAGCTTTTATGAAAATACGGCAACGCAGTGCCAGGAGGCGCTGGATGCTTTGGCAAAGGAGAATATCAAGAGCATCGTCGTTGATGTGCGCAATACCTCTGAAGGCATGATGGAATATGCCGCCAAGGTGATTGACCTGTTTGTGCCTCTGGCCACAGAAGGCAACAAGGCCATTGCCCTGGCTGTCAATAAAAAGGGCGACACAGTGGAGACCTTTACCTCCGATGCAAAGGATTATGCAGGGCAGATTTGCGTGCTGGTCAATCGGAACACCCAAGGCCCAGCTGAGCTTTTTGCCTGCGATTTGAGGGATTTTGATAAGGCTCAGCTGATTGGGGAAATCACCAAAGGCAATGGAAAGCGGCAGCAGGTATTCAACCTCTCCGATGGGGGAGCGATTGTGCTGACTACCGCTTCGATCCTGCCCTATAAGAGCGAGAGCTTCGACGGCGTCGGCGTGGCGCCTGATGTGGAGGTAGCGCTGACGCAAGAGCAGCTGGAGCAGTTGGAAATTTTGCCGCACGATCAGGATACGCAGCTGCAAAAGGCGCTTGAAATGCTCAGTGGCGTTTGATGGCATAGGCGGATTGTGGAAATTCGAATCAGCCGTTAAAAATTGGAAGCGTGCTGCAAAAGCTCACTGCTTGCAGCACGCCTTTTTTGGCTGCTACCGGTTCTGTTAGAAAAACCTTGTAAAAGGGAGCGAAAAGGCGGTCAGATTTGCATGCCTTTTGGCTTAATTGTACGGATTTTTCGCCCGATCTGCTTTATCAGGATAAAATACTTGTAAAATCAGGATAAAAATATTATAATAAGGCGTAAATCTGTCCGGAGTGGGCCGCGTGTGCGCCACTGTGTCATCTGACGGAGGCGCCGGTTTCCGCAACACAGTGGTTTTTCCTTTTGAAATGCGGCTGTTTCTGTCGGGCGGGTTGGGCGCGGAAGGCTTCCGCCGCGCAGAAAAGGATGATAGTTCATGCGTATATCAGTTGCGATGGCAGTGTATCACGGAGAAGCTTATCTCGATGCGCAGCTGTCCTCCATTTTGTCTCAGCTTGAGCCAGAGGACGAAATAATCGTATCAGACGATTGTCCCGGCGGCAAAACGGAGGAGATTGTCCGCCGCTTTGCCGAACAAGACCAGCGCGTGCATTATGTGCAGGGGCCGGGCCGCGGGTTGATTGCCAATTTTGGGCATGCGATCTCCCTGTGCGGGGGAGACGCCATTTTTCTCAGCGATCAGGATGATGTTTGGATGCCGGGCAAAGCCAACAAGGTGAAGGCTGCGTTGGAGGCAGGCGCTTTGCTTGTGTTGCATGACGCTTGTGTCACGGATGCGGACATGCATCCTTTGGAGCCCTCCTTTTTTGCTGTTCACGGATCAAAGCCCGGTTTTGGGGCCAATTTGATTCGCAATTCCTTTATGGGCTGCTGTATGGCTTTTCGCAGAGAGCTTTGCGGGGCGATTCTACCGCTCCCGGAGGGCATCCCTATGCACGATCAATGGATCGGTCTGATTGCAACCAGGTTGGGCCGCGTTGTTTTTTTAGAAGAGCCGTTGCTCTTTTACCGCCGCCATGGCGGAAATGTATCCGGTGGTAAAACTTCGGTTTCCACGAAGTTGCGCTGGCGTTTGTCGCTGGTCAACCAGTTGCTGCGGCGTTTTTATCTGCTTTCACGCCACGGCGAGAACAAGCTGGAAAACTGAAACGGGCTTAGATCGTTTTTCGTTTGTTTGCATGGAGGGGAAAACGATCCGTTTGTCCGCGTGAAAGGAACGATCACAACATATGGAAGAATATACAGTGTCTGGCTGTATTGTAACGCATAATAATCGAAAATGCGTCCGGAAAGCGGTGGAAACTTTTTTCCAGTGCACAAAGGGGGTAACAAGCCGCCTTTTTATTGTGGACAATGGTTCCACGGATGATACGGTTGCGCTGCTGCGCCAGCATTTTCCCGCCGAGCGGTTTCCCAATTTGGAGATCATAGAAGAAGGGCAAAACCACGGTTTTGGCGGTGGTCACAATTTGGTTCTTCCCAAGCTGCATTCCAAATATCACGCGATCATCAATCCGGATATTTTTTTAAAAGACGATGTGCTGACCGAAATGGTGCATTATATGGAGGAGCATGAGGAAATCGGGTTGCTTTCGCCCCGCATCTGCTTCCCGGATGGGCGGGAGCAGATTTTGGGCAGGCGCAACCCTTCCCTGCGCTATCTCATCGCCAGCCGATTTCAGCGGGATGATCCAGAAAACCCAATTCTACGCGAATACGCAATGCTCGATGAGGGGACGGACCATCCCTTTGAAATTGAAAACGCATCCGGATGCTTTATGTTGCTGCGGACTTCTCTGTTTCAGCAAATCGGCGGGTTTGATCCGCGCTATTTTATGTATTTTGAGGATGCGGATTTAACGCGCACCATTCGCAAATATGCGAAGGCTGTCTGTTATCCCCTCGCTACTGTATACCATGCGTGGGAGCGGGGCAGCGCGCATAACACAAAGCTGTTTTTGATCCATGTCCATTCAATGCTTTCTTATTTTACCAAATGGCTCGGCCGTAGAGAGGCCTATCATGAGAAGAAGCGAGGCGTTCATGAATGACGGCAGTCACACCGGCATCCCCAGCGGCGGGCAATCCAGGTCGGCCCCCGCGTAAACAGTATGTTAAAAATTTTTGGAAATATCGTTTTTTGCTCAGGGAACTGGTCAACAAAAATATTAAGCTCCAATATCGGAACTCTGTGTTGGGCCTGTTTTGGACGTTTTTGCAGCCGCTGCTCACGATGATCGTGCTCAGCCTCGTGTTTGGCCAAATTTTCGGCCATGACGAGACCAAAATTTTGAATTATCCCACTTATCTGCTTTGTGGCCGCTTGATCTATGAGTTTTATACGCAGGCGACCAAAAAATCAATGCGTTCCATTTTGGGCAATGCTGCTATTATTAAAAAGGTGTATGTGCCGAAATATATTTATCCGCTTTCTAATATTATTTCCACCTTTGTCACCTTTTTGATCTCCCTTACGGTACTAGCGGTTGTAATGGGATATTTTATGATTTTTACCGACACGAAAATGCATCTGACCCCTTATGTGTTTCTCGCTATTGTGCCGATTTTGATTTTGCTGATCCTGTGTATGGGCGTAGGAATGATTCTCGCTACGATGCACGTGTTCTTCCGGGATGTGGAATATCTCTATGATGTGTTCTGCATGCTTTTGTTTTATTTAACGCCGATTTTCTATCAGGTTGATCAGCTTCATCTGCAAACGTGGATGAAATATGCCCTGATGGCCAATCCACTGTATTCTCTGGTTTCCATGTTTCGCTCCTGCGTTCTGTTCGGCGAGATGTGGAATATGAACTGGCTTTATTATTCCCTCGGCTTCGCTCTCGTTTCGCTCCTGATTGGCTTTTATGTATTTTATAAGAATCAGGATAAATTCATTTTGCATATTTAGGAGGCGGAAAACGTGGGGAATCCAGTCATTGAAGTTGACAATATCAGCATGATGTTCAACCTGAATAAGGAAAAAATAGACAATCTTAAGGAATACGTGATTAAATTTCTGACCCGTAAGCTGCATTTTACAGAATTTTGGGCGCTGCGTGATATTTCTTTCTCTCTCCAGAAGGGCGAGCGGCTCGGCGTACTGGGGTTTAACGGCGCGGGAAAGAGCACGCTGCTGAAGGTGCTCTCCGGCGTGATGAAACCCACGAAGGGCTCAGTGACCGTCCATGGCACGATTGCGCCGCTTTTGGAGCTGGGAGCGGGCTTTGATATGAACTACACGGGGAAGGAAAATATCTTTTTATACGGCGCGACGATGGGCTTTTCTCGGAAGTTTATGGAAACAAAATACGACGAAATTTTGGAATTCTCTGAGCTTCAGGAATTTATTGATGTGCCAATGAAAAACTATTCTTCCGGGATGCGCGCGCGCCTTGGGTTCGCGGTAGCCACTGTGGTTGATCCGGAGGTTTTGATCCTCGACGAGGTGCTCTCTGTGGGCGATGCCCGGTTCCGCCAGAAGAGCGAAGCAAAGATTATGAATATGTTTGACAAGGGGACAACGGTTGTTTTCGTATCGCATAATACGGACCAGGTGCGCCGCATCTGCAATCGTGCCATCCTCCTGCAAAAGGGCCAGATCATCGCGCAGGGAACCACAGAGGAGGTCTGTGCGATTTATGATGAAATGACCAAGAAAAAATAAAGGAATCAAAGATGCCAACTGTCTGATTTTCAGCGGGCGGCTTTGTCGGAGCCGGCCTTCCGGAAAGAAAGGATCGTGAATCAAATGGTTTTTGCAGTGGTGCTTGCCGGCGGCGTGGGCAGCCGGATGGGAAATACGCAGACACCAAAGCAGTATTTGCCGCTTGGGAGTAAGCCGATTATCGTTCACACCATCGAAAAGTTTTTTGTGAACGCCGCGTTTGAAAAAGTGCTGGTTCTATGCCCCAAAGCCTGGGTTGCACATACGCGGAATATGGTTGTAAAAAGCCTAGGGAAAACAGACCGCGTAGAAGTAATCGAGGGTGGCTCCTCCCGAAATGATACGGTTTATCGCGCGCTCTGCCATATTGAATCCAACTATGGTATGGATGAGGAAACGGTGATTGTTACGCATGACGCGGTGCGCCCCTTTGTAACCCACCGGATCATCTCTGAAAATATTGCCGCCGCCCGGCAATACGGCGCGTGTGATACGGTCATTCCAGCCACAGATACGATTGTAGAGAGCCAAAACGGTTCAGAAATCTCCAACATTCCGCCCCGCTCCCAGATGTATCAGGGGCAAACGCCGCAGTCCTTCCGCGCCAAAAAGCTCAAAGAGATCTATGAAAGCCTCACACCGGCGGAGAAGGATAGCTTGACGGACGCCTGTAAAATCTTTGTCATGAAGGGAGAGCCGGTTTATCTGGTAGAAGGCGAGGTTTTCAACATTAAGATTACCTATCCATACGACCTAAAAGTGGCTCAAACGCTGCTAGGAGGGGATGCAGCCGATGATTAACGCGGTTTATCAGCTCATTGCGCCCCGCATGATTGATGTGACCTATCAGGAGATGCATCTGTCTGGCAGCCAGGTCTTGATTCGGCCGCTTTATCTCTCTATCTGCCATGCCGACCAGCGCTATTATCAGGGGATGCGTTCAGAGGCCGCCTTGAAGGCGAAGCTGCCGATGGCGCTCATCCATGAATGTGTTGCCGAAGTCATCTATGACCCAACCGGCGCCTTTCAGGTGGGCGATCGGGTGATTCCGATCCCCAATTCCCCCACACAGACGGATGATATCATTGCAGAGAATTATCTGCGCTCTAGTTTTTTCCGCTCCAGCGGATACGATGGTTTTTTGCAGGATTATGTGATGCTTAAGCCTGATCGGCTGGTGCCGGCGCCGAAAAGCGTGCCGCTCCAGGTGGCCTCTTTTACGGAGCTCATCAGCGTTAGTCGCCATACGATTTCCCGCTTTGATTCTATTGCGCATGCGCGGCGAGATCGCATTGGCGTTTGGGGCGATGGCAATCTCGGCTTTTTTACAGCGCTTCTGCTGCACTATCTCTACCCGGAAACGGAGCTGTATGTGTTCGGTACGGTGGCGGAAAAGCTCGCCTATTTCACGTTTGCTCAGGAAACCTTTTTGGTAGACAAGCTGGAAGATAGCGTTATGGTCGATCATGCGTTTGAATGTGTTGGGGGCTCCGGCTCCCGCAGCGCAATCAATCAAATCATTGACCATATCAATCCAGAGGGCACAATTGCAATCATGGGCGTCTCCGAAAATTTTGTGGAGATTAACACCCGCATGATGCTTGAAAAGGGGCTGCGCATGTTTGGCAGCAGCCGCAGCGGCCGCAAGGACTTTTTGCAGACGGTTGAGCTGCTCGACCGCTATGAGGAGCTTGGTCATTATTTTGAAAACCTGGTGGGCGCACAGGTAGACGTTCGTGAGATTTCAGATATCCACAACGCCTTTAATTTGGATTTTAATCGTAATTTCGGAAAAACGGTTTTGAAATGGGAGAAATAACACAACAATTTTGATATAGAAAGGGCGTATTGCGAAAATGTGCATGGCTACATTTTGCAGCGCCCCTTCCTGTTATACGCGGGCTTGACGCTTTTGTCTGAGGATGGAAAGGAGAGGATGGCAGCTTGACGCCAAAAGTATCCGTTGTGATTCCTGCCTATAATGCGCAGCAATATTTGGGAGAAACCCTCGACTGCTTGGCAGTTCAAACACTGCGGGAGATTGAGGTGCTTGTGGTGGATGACGGCTCCGCCGACAGCACGCCGGAGATCCTGCGGGAATATAGCGAAAAATACCCCTTTATCCGGGCGATTCGTCAAGAAAACGCTGGGGTTGCCGCCGCGCGCAATCGGGGGATTCAGGAGGCAGCAGGAGAATATCTCTACTTTTTGGATTCCGATGACCTGATCGAGCCGGATGCGTTGGAGCAGCTTTACCAAACCGCCAGGCAGCACGAGGCGGAGCTGGTGATCTGCAAAATTCAAAATTTCAGCCGCACGGGGACAAGCTGGCAGGAGCATGCCGGCCTGTTGTCGCAGCGGGATACGATCAATCCCTATGATTATGATCTCCTATGGAATTATCTGGTCGGCAATAAGCTATATCTGACGCGGCACCTGCGGGAGAGCGGTGTGCTTTTTCCGCCGCTGCGCTACTCGGAGGATGGCGCGTTCAATATGCGCTATGCTTACTGCTGCACCCGCATCAGCGGCTGCCCAAACACTTTTTTGCGCTATCGCCGCCGGGTGGCGTCGGAGGGTTTTTCCGTCAGCCAGACGATTAGCCTGCCGCTACTACGGGATTATATGGCTGCCAACGGGATGATTTATGATGCGGCGGCGGAAGCCCTCAAGCTGCCTACGCAGGGGGTTGACCGGGAGGCCTATCTGGATGAGGTGCTGTATAAAACGGCCTATGTGCTAATCGCGCAGTTTTACAGGCTTTTTTGGCGGGCGGATGAGGCATGTATCACCTATATCGCGCAATCCCTGCGCAAATTGCGGGAGCAAATGTCGGCCGACCGTTTTACACAGCTCTGTGATTTCAACAGCGATATCGAGGTGCGCGAGCTGATTGAGGATCGGGAAATGATGGCGAAGCATGCCCGTGTGTCATTTTTTGTAACGGCGAAAGGGTCGCGGGATCAGATGGAGGCTCTTTTTGAATCGCTCTACATGCAAACAATGCCGTGCTTCGAGGTGTTTGTGCCGCAATCCACAGCAGATGCGGGGCTGATTCCGGCACAATGGGCGGCCTGCGCCAACCTGCATGTGCTGCCGGATCACAGCTTCCTTTCCACGGCCAAAAAGCAGGCGCGTGCACGCCTGCATGCCCGTCTGCGCACCTGTAATGCGCTTGATCCGCGCCTGCTGCGCTTTTTATACCGCTTCCCGATCCCGGCAGGGCTGAAGCAAACGGCCTTCAGTGTGCTTGTACAGATGCTGATCGTTTATTTTAAAAGGCAGAATGCCGCTTGAAGCCATAGAGCTAGAAGCGCACGAAACGAAGCGTAAGGAAAGGGGCGTTATCTGTGAAGCGGCTGTTTTTTACTCTGTATGCCGCAATGTTTCATCTGTTTCGGGTTTTTCCGGTGCAGAAAAAGCGCGTTGCATTGATCTCAATGCATAACGCGGATTTTCACGATGGCCTGGGTGAGGTGGAACGGGCGTTTCAGGGCAAAAAGGAAGGCTATTTTTTTACCAAAATCACGCGCCGGGATCTTTGCCTGCAAACAAATGCGGGCCCGGCCGCCTTTTTGCGCTCTGTTTGTCGTGCGATCGGTTTTTTTACCCGGAAAGCCTATGGGCTAGCCCGTTCTCGTTATATTTTTCTCAATGATAATTTTATGCCGCTGGCAAGCCTGCATTTGGGTAAAAAGGTGGTTGTAACGCAGCTTTGGCATGCAGAGGGCGCCTTTAAACGCTTTGGGCAGGATATCAGCCAACCGCCGGAAATCCGTGCGCGCGAAGCAGCGGGCAACGCCAAGCTGACCTTTGTCATTTGCTCTTCTGAAAGTGTTGCGCCGCATTATACAAGCGCCTTTCATGTGCGCCCGGAGCAGGTGCTTCCGCTTGGCTCACCGCGGACCGATTTTTTCTTCCGTCCGCAGGATATCACGGCTCTGCGCGCCCGTTTTAATGAGCAATACCCGCAGTGCAGGGGAAAAAAGCTGGTGCTCTATGCGCCAACCTTCCGGGATGACCCGGAAAAGGATCGGGAGCTGCTTTCCCGGCTGGATACGGGGCTTTTCAACCGATATCTGGGCGAGGAGTATGCGCTGTTGGTGCGGCTGCACCCACAGATTCATGCGGATACACGCACGCTGGAGGGAGCAGTCGATTTAACCGCATATCCGGATGTGAGCGAATTGGTGCTCCTATGTGATGTGTTGGTGACGGACTATTCCTCCATTGTGATGGATTTTGCGTTGCTGCGCAAACGCTGCATCTTTTATGCGTTCGATTTGGAGGAATATGAGAAGGACCGGCCGTTTTATTTTGACTATGAATCCTTCGTGCCGGGCAAAATCGTCCGGACGATGCCCGAATTGCTCGATGAGATTGAGCATGGCGTCCTTGACCTTGCGCGGCTGGAGCGATTCCGCGCGTTCCACTTTGGTCGGCCGGATGGCGGTGCGGCCGTTCGCGTTGTGGATTACGTAACAAAAGCTCCCTATCCTTCATAAGCTTTTGTGAGTCCCACCGCGGGGCTCACATTTTGTATTTTTGCAGCCGTTTTTAAAAAAGGCGGTTTTTTTATCAAACGGAAAGGATGCGTTGTGTTGATGCTGATGCGGGAGATTATCCGGAAAAAAAGGGATGGAGAAGCGCTGACAGATGCGGAAATTGCATTTTTTATCCGCGGGTATCTGAACGGAAAAATCAGAGATTTTGAAGCTTCCGCGCTGCTGATGGCGATCTGTTTTCAGGGGATGGATGAGCGGGAAACCCTCACGCTGACGCTTGAGATGGCTCGTTCCGGCGAACAGCTTGATCTGTCCTCTCTTTCGGGCGTAGCGGCCGATAAACACAGCACAGGCGGCGTGGGGGATAAAACGACGCTGATCGTGGCGCCGCTAGTCGCTGCAATGGGTGGCCGTGTGGCAAAAATGTCCGGGCGAGGGCTCGGCCATACGGGCGGCACCATTGATAAACTGGAAGCGATCCCCGGCTTTCAAACGTCGCTTTCCCGCAAGCGATTTTTGCGGCAGGTGGAAGAGATCGGCCTGTGTGTTGCCGGGCAGACGGGTGAACTCGCCCCGGCGGACAAAGCGCTATATTCCCTGCGGGATGCAACTTCCACGGTGGAGAGCATCCCTCTGATTGCCTCCAGTATTATGAGCAAAAAGTTAGCGGCTGGCGCGCAGTGCATCGTTCTTGACGTTAAATGCGGCAGCGGCGCCTTTATGAAAACAGAAGAGCAGGCGCGTCAGCTTGCGCAAGAGATGGTGCGCATCGGCAGGGGCGCGGGGCGGCGGGTTTCCGCTCTGATTACCAACATGGATATTCCGCTGGGCTATGCCATCGGGAATGCGCTGGAGGTGATTGAGGCGGCAGAGATCCTGCGCGGCAGGGGGGATCAAGCATTGACCCGGCTGTGCGTGGCTCTAAGCGCGCAGATGATGGCTCTAAGCGCGCAGGGGAGCATAGCCTTTTACGAGAAAAAGGCGGAGGCGGCGCTCCAGGATGGCTCTGCCTTTCAGAAGCTGCGGGAGCTAGTGCGCGCGCAGGGCGGGGATGATTCTGTTTTGGAGCACCCGGAGCGTTTTCCACAGGCAAAAGTAAAAATGCCCGTATTATCACCTGAATCCGGGTTTATCATCCATATGGATGCAGAGCTGATCGGCCGCGCCGCTATGCTGCTCGGCGCGGGGCGTGTCGAGAAGGAGGGTGCGATAGACCCGGCGGCGGGAATCGTTCTGCGAAAGAAAACGGGGGATTTCGTCCACCGGGGGGAAACGGTTGCGCAGCTGTTTACCAATCTTGAATCAGAGGGGCAGATTGCACAGGCGGCGGCGCTGTTCCTCACGGCCATCCGGTTTTCAGAAACCCAACCTGCCGAAGAAGAGCTGATTTACAGCGTGATTGGAGAAAATCGGGAATAACAGCGTAAAACGTATTTACCTCTGCTTCTCAGATATGCTATACTAAAAAGAGATACTATCGGAGAGGAGAATAGGGCGAGATGAAGCATCGCTTGGAAGATTACCCGGGTGCAGGTGAGCTGACGCTTTGGTATGAAAAACCCGCACATACGGATTATAAAGGCTGGGAGCAGCAGGCGCTGCCCATCGGCAATGGATATATGGGAGCAAAGGTGTTTGGCGGCATTCGCCGCGAACAAATCCAATTTAATGAAAAAACGTTGTGGACAGGCGGCCCCGGCACGCCGGGCTATGCGCTCGGCTGCACAAGGGATGATAACGGCCAGGCGATGCATGAAATTCAAAATATGCTCGCAGCAGGGGAAAATGAAGCGGCTGAGAAAGCGATGCGCGGCCTTCAGGGCTCTGAAGCGGGCCTTGGCGCCTACCAGAATTTTGGAACGATGTTTTTTGATTTTCCCGGCCTGCGTGAGCGCTCCTGTAGGCAATATCGCCGCACGCTTGATCTGCGCACGGCTGTTTCCTGCGTTAGCTTTGCGCACAAGGGGCTGCGCCACACGCGCACCTGCTTTATGAGCTATCCGGATCATGTGTTCGTTGCAAAGTTTGATGCGGACGGCAGTGAAAAGATCAGCTTTCGCTTTTGGGTGGAGTCTGCGCAAAAAGGGAAATGCCGTGTCAAAGGGGCGGATACGCTTCTCCTTTCCGGTTCCCCACGCGGCTGTGTGGGCGGAAAGGATAGCCCGGATGCAAACAACTTGCGCTATGCTGCGGCCTTCCAAATCGTTGTCAATGGTGGAACGGTAAAGCCGCACGGGGAGGATTCCCTAGTGGTCAGCGAGGCGGATAGCGCTGTGCTCTACCTCTGCGCGCAGACGGATTATGAAGATCAATTTCCGCATTACCGCAGCGGGATTGACCCGGTCCCGCAGGCGTTGCAGCGTGTGCAGGTTGCGGCGGAAAAGGGTTATGAGGCGCTTTATCAGGCGCATCTGGCGGATTATCAGGCGCTTTTTGACCGAGTGGAAATCCAGGTGGGGCAGGAGGAGGAGACCTCTCTACCGACCGATAAGCTGTTAAAAAAATATAAAAAGGGGCGGCAGAGCAGGTTGTTGGAGATGCTCTATTTTCAATATGGGCGCTATCTCTTGATCGCCTCTTCCCGTGTGGGGAGCCTGCCGGCGAACCTGCAAGGCGTATGGAATGCCAAAAACAACCCGGCCTGGCAGAGCGATTATCATCTGAATGTAAACCTGCAAATGAATTATTGGCCAGCTCACACCACGAATTTGAGCGAAACCACTTTGCCCCTCTTGCGCTATCTCCAGGCCATGCGTAAGCCTGGCCGTATTGTGGCGGCGAAATATGCAGGCGTTGGCGAACGGCTCGCAAACGGTGAGCCGGATCCGTCCAAGCCGACTGGATGGATGGCGCATACGCAGACCAGCCCGATGGGAATGGTTGGCCCCGGCAGCGACTGGCGCTGGGGCTGGGCGCCCGCAAACGGCGCCTGGATGCTGCAAAATGCTTATGATTGCTATACCTTCAGCGGCGATGTGACGCTGCTTGCCAAGGAAATTTATCCAATGATGGAGGAATGCGCGCGCCTGTGGACACAGCTGCTGATTTTTGATGCAAAGAGCGGCCGCATGGTATCCTCTCCGAGCTTTTCCCCGGAAAATGGGCCGGTTACCGCAGGGGATACTTATGATCAGGAGCTTGTGTGGCAGCTCTATACCGATGTGCTGGATGCTGCGCGTGTATTGGCAGAAAACGGTTGGGAGGGCTTGCCGGATCAGGCACTGCTTGAAACAATTCGCAAGCAGCTGCCCCTTTTAAAACCGCTTCAGGTGGGCAAATGGGGACAAATTAAGGAATGGTTTTTTGAGGATCAGTGGCCTGACCGCGGCTTTAAAACCAAAAAAGTGCAGAACCATCATCGTCATATGTCGCATCTGCTTGGCCTCTATCCTGGCAGCCATATCACTGCGCAAACGCCGGAATATCGGCATGCCGCCCGTGTTTCTATTGAGGATCGGGGCGACGGCGGGACCGGCTGGTCAAAAGCGATGAAAATCTGCGCTTGGGCGCGCCTGCTTGATGGCAATCACAGCTATAAAATGCTTGGAGAGCTTTTAAGGCACAGCACGCTCGATAACCTCTGGGACACCCATCCGCCCTTCCAGATCGACGGGAATTTTGGTGCGGCTGCGGGCATTGCGGAAATGCTTTTGCAAAGCCATGCGGGTGTGATACAGCTTTTGCCCGCCCTGCCCGACGCATGGGCAACCGGCAGCTTCAGGGGCCTTGTGGCGCGTGGGAATTTTGTGATTGATCTAGCCTGGCAGGAGAAAAAGCTCGTGGAGGGCAGTATTCATGCCCGCGCAGGCGGTGCGTGCAAGCTCTCCTATCCCGGCATCCACACCGTGCATATTTTGGATCAGAACGGCACGCCCGCCGCTTTTGCAGTGCTCGATGCGGATACGATTGTGTTGGATACCAAACAGGGAATGTCCTATTCCATTCGGCGGTGAAGGTGACACGCCTTGATTTACCGCCTGTAAAATAACGCGGTAAAAGGGGCAAATGTCCATGGGCTCAAAAGGCGTGTTGGGCTGGCGGCGTTTTCTCTTTACCGCAAAAGGTTGACGGTTTCTATGGAGAAATTGCTAGAGCTGCAATTTTTAGATATTCTTCCAACCCGCTCCGGTTTTCTCTTTGTACGGAGGGAGATTCTCGATGAAACGCAAATCCGCCTCTCCTTTCACGAATTTTTGTTGCACACGCGGGAAGAGGTTCCTGTGCGGCGGAGCGTATATCTGCGCCGTAAGTTCGGCGCGGGTTATGAAACGCTTGTGCGGAGCCTTGGCGACTATGTTTCCTGCGATACGGCCCGGCTTCCGGATGGGAATTTGGCCGTGCTTTATCCCGGGGGAGAGCTCGGATTTTTTTCAAAAGAGGGCCGGCCGGTCTGGCGCGGGGAATTGACCTATCGCGGAGCAGGGGTTTCCGACTTGGCAGTAGATGGGGATTTTTTTTGGTCGGCTGTGCCGGAGCAAAATGCTGTGATCTGCTTTTCCACGGCGACGAAACGGATTGCTCTACGCATCAGCGGCGGCACGCAGCGCGCGTTTGACGGGCCGTGTTCGCTTGTGCGGTATGGACGGGTGCTGTATGTATGTAATGAGCGTTCGCACCAAATTAGCACACTTAGCCTCGACCGGTATGCGGTGCGGGATTATCAGCACTTTCAGGAGCCTGTTTATAAATTTTTTCGTTGGCAAAAGGAGGAAATTGCCGTTTTAGCTTCTGGCGTATACCTCCTGTAATCCCTTCCCAGCCCGGATAAAACGGAGAAAAGGGAAAATACTATTCCCGAATCGTTTTGACGGGCGGGGATGAAATAGATGGAAATCAGCGAAGTAAAAATCAGGCGCATTTATCACCAGGAGGAACGGTTGTGCGCGATGGCCTCCATCGTGATTGACAATGCGGTGGCAGTGCATGAGGTGAAAATCATCAATGGGCCGAATCGCAAATTTATCGCAATGCCCAGCCGTAAGGAAAAAGACGGCACTTACCGCGACCTTGTGCACCCGCTCAATCGGGCTGCGCGCGAGGAGATTGAGCGTGCCGTATTCGCAGCTTATGAGGCGGCCTTGCAGGAGGAACAGCTTCAGCCTCCACAACAGGATCAGCAGGCAGAGCCTGCGCAATAGATGAATTCATCAAAGGGGAGGGAGAGAGCAATGGTTTTGACTCTCCCTCCCCATGTTTGCGCCTGCATCGATCAATTGGAGCAGGCGGGCTTTGAGGCTTGGGCGGTTGGCGGGTGCGTGCGTGATTTGCTGCGTGGCGTCCAGCCGCACGATTATGACTTGACGACGAGCGCCCTCCCGGAGGAGACGCTGCGCCTGTTTCCGCATACGGTTCCAACCGGCATTACATATGGTACGGTCACGGTCATCGCCCAGCGGGAGCCTCTGGAGGTGACGACCTTTCGCACGGAAGAAGCTTACCATGATTTTCGAAGGCCTTCAGGCGTTCTATTTGCGTCGCGGCTTGAGCAAGACCTGGCACGCCGGGATTTTACAGTGAACGCAATGGCCTATGCTCCGTCCAGAGGTCTCACCGATCTGTTTGGCGGGCAGCATGACCTGGAGACGCATGTGATCCGGGCGGTGGGAGATCCATCCGACCGTTTTAAAGAGGATGCCCTACGTGTTTTGCGCGCCTTCCGGTTCGCTTCGCAGCTTGATTTTGCACTGGAAGAGCACACGCTCTGCGCAGCGCTTCTGTATGGGGAAAATCTTGCAAAGATCAGCGCAGAGCGTGTGGCGGCGGAGCTGATGAAATCGCTGGCGGGGCAGAGGCCCTCCGCGCTGGCGCCGTTGCTATGCAACGGAGCGCTTTCCTTTTGTGGGCTTACCTCTACAGAGCATGGCGTTTTTCCATTGCTGGACACGCTTCCGCCGGACGGCGCTTTGCGTCTGGCCGCCCTGTGCCGGATCTGCGGCGCGCAGGTGCATGCCGTCTGCGCCGCGCTGAAGCTGAGTAACGCAATGAATCAATCTGCCGGCGCGTATGAGCGGCAGTTCGCTCAGCCGCTTCCCCAAAGCAGAGCGGAGCTGAAATCGCGTTTTCCAAGCCTGTCGCCGGAGTGCTGGGGGGATTTGCTCGCGGCAAGAGCATGTTTATTCGGGGAGGATAATGCATCCCTGCGCGATCTGTTGCAGGATATTCTAGCGAAGCGCGAGCCATGGCGCACCGGCCAGCTCGCCGTGAATGGACACGATTTGAGAGCGCTCGGCATTCCCGCCGGCCGGGAAACGGGCAAGGCATTACAAATGCTTTTGCAGGCTGTTTTGGAGCATCCGGATTGGAATACAAGAGAGCGGTTGTGCACAATGGCGTCGCAATGGCTGGGAGGGGGATACGATATGTTTGAAAACTATGAGAAGGACTATATCATGCGGCAGATCAAAATGCTCGGCCAACTACTCGCCCGGTTGCTGCTGCGCTCCGATGGTGTGAAATATGAGTTGCCTTTGAAAGCGCCGTATTCAAAGGCGGATGAATTGCATCAAGCGCTGTGCCGCCTGTTGGCAGAGGGAAAGATCAACGAGGCGGAAAACTGGCTCTATGAGGAGGTCGGCCAGTTGGGTCTCCCCGGCCTGCGCGTGGCAATTGATTTCTATTTGCAGCTCAATGAGCGGGACGACGCCTATTTGGAGGCGCATAATTTCACACGCGCTGAGATTGAGGATGGGCTGAAAAATATTGCGCAGCAATATGGTGTGGTGCTGTAACAGGCAGTGCTTAAACTCTCGTTTACCTCTTCAGATGTGCAGAAGCGGCTTAACTTCCAGTGGATGCGATATCAAAAATATGGGTTCGGGATTTGGGCAGTCAAACAGAAAAGCGGTGGCGGACGGAATTGGAATGGCAAGCGGGAGGATCCATATGGATGCTGAATTTATCAACATAACAACAGAAAACCTGGCTCAGGAGCATTTATGCTGCATTATCCGCAGCAAAAAGCCCCATCCCGGTATCGACGCAAAGCGGCAGTGGCTTTCGGACCGGCTCAAGGAAGGCCATGTCTTTCGCAAGTTAAACGCAGCAAAGGCCACAGTTTTTATCGAGTACGCCCCTCTGGAAACCGCTTGGGTTCCTATCATTGGCGACAATTTTTACTATGTGTACTGCTTATGGGTTTTGGGCCGCGAAAAAGGAAAAGGATATGGCAGAGCGCTGATGGAGTATTGCTTGGACGAGGCCAGGAAACAGGGGAAATCCGGCGTTTGTATGCTTGGATCGAAAAAACAGAAGGCCTGGCTTTCTGACCAGGCATTTGCGAAGAAGTTTGGGTTTGAGGTGGTGGATACAACCGAGTATGGATATGAATTGTTAGCCGTTTCTTTTGACAAGACAGTGCCAAAGTTTGCAAAAAATGCAAAAAGCCAAGGAATTGAGAGCAAAGAGTTAACAATCTATTATGATATGCAATGCCCCTATGTGGATCAAACGATTCGGGCGATCAAACAGTATTGTGAGACGAATGATGTCCCCGTCTCCTTCATGCAAGTGGATACTTTGCAAAAAGCAAAGGAGTTGCCCTGTGTGTTCAATAACTGGGCTGTGTTTTATCAGGGGAAATTTGAGACAGTTAATTTATTGGATCTGGAGGCCCTAAAAAGAATTTTAAAAAAAGGAAGATAGCATTCGCTTCCCCCATTTATGACTCGCATGCCGTATGAGCAGAATCGGGCATGGCGGCTGTAATAGCAAAATCCCAACGGTTCGAGCTGGCGGCGTATCCGAATAGGAAGAGAGCACGTGGAGCGGATTAGGCGCATCGCGACAGATACAGGTTGGACGAAAGAATGAATATTTATAAGATTGCAACAATACAGGAACATCCGGAATTAAAAAATCGTGCGGCAAACTGGTTTCATGAAAAATGGAATATTCCACTTGAAGCATATTTGGAAAGTATGGAGGCCTGTATACAAAATGCAAATGCGGTTCCACAATGGTATGTAGTCCTATCGGAGGGTAGAATGGTAGGGGGAATTGGCGTCATAGAAAATGACTTTCATAACAGAAACGATTTAACGCCCAATGTTTGTGCCCTCTACGTAGAGCAAACTGATCGCTGTCAAGGGATCGCTGGAAAATTGCTGCGTTATGTCTGTGAAGATATGAAGCAAAAAGGGATTGATACGCTTTATCTCATTACAGACCACACCTCATTTTATGAGCGTTATGGTTGGAAATTTTTATGTATGGTTCAAGGCGATGGTGAAGCAGATTTAACCAGAATGTACATCCATAAGGCGATATAATTTCCCGATCATTGGAATGATGGGATACGCCTGCTTCTTCTAAGGCTCACGCTTTGTTTTACAGTTTGATTGGTTTGGGCTTCCAGCCCAAGGCGGCCTCTGCATGGCAAAAGCGCATCAAAAGAAACAGGAACACAGCGGGCCTGCCCCCCATAGAATGGTAACGAAGCATTCTATGGGGGTTTTATTTGATGAAAGAGATACACAATTGTCTGGTGATCGGTGGGGATATGCGTCAGATTTATATGGCGGAGGCGCTGGGGCAGGCTGGCTTTACAGTTAGCCTGTATGGGTTTGAACACCTGGAAGAAACCAATCATGTGGGAAGCGGCAGCTGTCGGGATTATTATGAAGCGCTCAAGGGCAAGGATGCTGTGATCTTTCCTCTGCCGCTGAGCCGGGACAACGTGTCTCTCAATGCGCCCTTTGCCGGGGAAGAGATTCTTTTGGCGGATATCCTGCACGCGGTGGAAAGCGGCCAGATTGTGTTTGGCGGCATGCTGGGCGAGCGGGAAAAGCAGTACTTAAAGCACAGGGGGATCGAGGCGTTTGATTATTTTGCGCGGGAAGAGCTAACGGTGCGCAACGCCGTGGCTACGGCGGAGGGCGTGCTGCAAATCGTCATAGAGGAGCTTCCTATCACAGTGCATGGCTCCCATGCCCTTGTAACGGGTTTTGGGAGAACTTCCAAGACCATTTGCGCCCTTTTGCGCTCGCTTGGCGCACAAGTTACCGTTGCGGCGCGCAAGCAGGCGGATCTCGCCTGGGCGCAGGTGGAAGGGATGCACGGCGTGTTTTATGAAGAATTGCCCGCCTATGCAGGCGGATTCGATTATGTGGTCAATACCGTGCCCGCCCTTGTATTGGGCGGCCAGGTTTTGGAGAAGTTGCAGGCGGATTGCCTGCTTGTTGAAATTGCGTCCGCGCCGGGGGGAATCGATCTGGAGGCAGCCCAAGCGCGTGGGCTCAAAGTGATCAAAGCCAGCTCCCTGCCGGGTAAGGTAGCGCCGAAAACGGCGGGGAGAATCATCAGCGATACGATACGGAATGTCATCAGAGAGGGCAACGGCTGAGCCAAAAATACACCACAGCCGCAGGTTTACGCGGGGGATATGGATTGACGCAAAACACGCCGCATCAGCGCCCGCATCTGTTGACCTTCATGAAAGGGAGAGTTATACATGAGTGAGATTACCGCCGGCTTTGCGATGTGCGGCTCCTTTTGCACCTTTTCCAAGGTGCTCCCTCAGATGAGAGTGCTTTTGGAGAAGGGCATGCATATTGTGCCGATCATGTCGCAAGCGGCTTATAGCATAGATACCCGCTTTGGGAAAGCGGCTGACTTTCGCGTGGAAATTGAAGAAATGTGTGGGGAGAAAATTATCCACACCCTGTTTGATGCGGAGCCTATTGGCCCCAAAAAGCTGCTGGATATCCTGATTATTGAGCCGTGTACAGGCAACACCATCGGGAAGCTTGCAACCGGCATCACGGATACGCCGGTTACGTTGGCGGCGAAGGCGCATCTGCGCAACAACCGCCCTGTGCTTATCGGCGTTTCAACCAACGATGCATTGGGAGCGGCCGCGAAAAATATTGGCCAGCTACTCAATTATAAGAATCTCTATATGATTCCCATGCGCCAAGATGATTGTGTAAAAAAGCCGAATTCCATTGTTGCGGATTTCACAAAAACTTATGATGCCGCCATGGCTGCATTGAACGGCGAGCAACTCCAGCCCGTGTTGGTATAAAAACGCTCGAATGATGCGGTAAAACAAGATCCGCTGCAAAATGCCTCGCATTTTGCAGCGGATCTTTCTGAAAAATCACATTTTTACCGTTTCGAAGCAGACTTTGGGCTTGAGCCGCCCAAAACGGAAACCTCTCCTTTTCTCCCTCCTATGATTCCAATACAATCACCGCCCCTGCGAACCTGCGGCGCGCCGGTATTCCCGCGGGCTTTTGCCGGTGTGGTTGCGAAAGCACTTATTGAAATGGCTCAGGCTGCTGTAGCCGAGCTGGCAAGCAATCTCGATCGTGGTCATCTGTGTCGTTAAGAGCAGACTGCATGCGAAATCCATCTTAGCCTTGGTCAGGTAAGCGGTGACAGTGTCGCCGGTATACTGTCGAAAATACTGGATGACGACAGGGGGCGAGTAGCCTGCCAAACGATAAACATCGGCTGCGCTGCAAGAAATATATTCTGGCGAGTGGATCTTTTGCAAGAGAGCCTGCATCCATTCTGGGCAGTCGGCGGAAAAAGGCCGCCATTTTTTATATAAAAGGGAGATTGCATGCACCAGCATCTCGCAGATAACCAGCACGCTGAGCCGATCGGGCTCCTCCGCGGAGCGGGCGATGAGGTTCAGCTGCTGTGCACGAGATTGAAAAAAAGCGAGTTCCACATCATTCAGAGCGATGCACAGCTCTTCCCCGCCGAGCAGCGCATCGAGGCTGATGCCGAGCGCTTCGCACAGGCTGGAAAGCTTCGCCGTTGTGACTGGCAGATTGATGTGGATACAGCGGCTTCCCGCGATGGGTGTAAACTGGTGGCAATCCTCCGGACGGATCAAAAACAGGTCGTTTTTGGAGAGGCGCTTCTGCGCTCCGTTGAGGATGTGGTTGGTCTGCCCGCAGGTAATGATAAAAAATTCGTAGTGGTTGTGGTTGTGCAGAGAGGTGTGTGGGGCATCCCACCAATGGAAGGATACCCCCTCTTGTAGAAGCCGTTTGTTATTGCGATAATCAACGGTTTGCATAATTTTTCCACCTGACTTTTTGATTTTTATGCAAGATATATCAGCATAAGACGTTCCTCTATGCTTTCCATTCTATCCGATGAAATTGGTTTATGCAATCCCATCATACATATCATGTAGAAAAAATTAAAAAAAACGCCTATTCCTTTAAAAGAGTGCGCAGACGTATGTGCAGAGACATGCTACAATGCAAATGGAAGGCAGGAAGCATAAACAAAAAAATTTAGTCTATTTATTAAGGAAAGGATGGTCACAATCATGCAGAATACGATCGCCGCCGGCGCGCGTAAGGCAACCAGCCCGCTTCGCTATGCCGTGGGAATGTTTGGTACATCGATTCCCATCAACATGTTTAAGACCTATGCCGCTTTTTTCTACATTGATAAGCTGGGGCTTATCACAACGCAGCAGTTTTCTCTTGTTTTGTTTCTTTATACCTTTGTCGACGCGATCGACAACCCCGTTTACGGCTTTCTTTCCGACCGTACGCGCACCCGATGGGGCCGCCGCAGGCTATGGCTGATGCTCGGCGCGCCGCTTCTTGTGCTATGCTTCATCCTGTTCTTCAATCCGCCCGCCAGCCTTGCGGCAGGGTCGGCATTTTCCTACATGCTGCTGATGTATATCCTGACCGGCACGCTGGATTCCCTCATCAATGCAAATTACGGCGCTCTGTTCCCGGAGCTGTTTCGCACGGAGGCGGAGCGGGCGAAAACCAATGCAATGCGTCAGGTTTTTCAATTGATTGCAATGGTAGTATCCATTGCGCTGACGCCGATGGTCACGGATGCGATTGGGTTTTCGGCAACGGCCATCCTCTACGGTGTGTTGGCGGTTGCAGTGATCTGGTTTATGAGCCTGGGTTGCCATGAGGACCCTGCGGCGATGGAGCGCCCGAAGCCACGGCTGTTCCGGAGCCTTTTCGACATCCTCAAAAACCCGAAATTTTGGATTTACGGCATTACCAACGCCTCCTTTTTTGCAGCGCTTGGCCTGGTGCAGTCCGGCGTGCCGTTCTATGTGAAATACCATCTTGGCGAGGGCGGTGCAAGCTCAACGATCCTGCTCGGCACAGTGATTGTTATGGCGATTGTTTTTATTCCTGTCTGGGTGCAGATCGTCAAAAAGATGACGCTTATGCCGGCCTGGAGGCTGGCGCTCCTGGTCAGCTCAATCAGCGTGATCCCGCTGTATTTTACCAATACCCTTATTTTATCCGCAATCGCCGTTGTGGCGGTCGGCTTTGGCATGGGCGGCGTGTCTACGACAATGGATATTGTGGCCGCCCGAATTCTAGATGAGGATGCGGCAAAACACGGCGTGCAGCGGGAGGGGACGTATTCAAGCCTGCTCGGCATCCTCAATAAGTCAAGTGGGCTCTTTTCCTCCCTTGCCTATTTGCTAGTCTTTCGGTTTTATGGATTTGAAAGCGGCGCAAATCCCGGCGCGGCGCCGGATCAGGCGGCCCGTTTCCTAACGGTGTTGTTCCCTCTGGCCGTGTTGGTGGTTTGCGTGGTCATGTCCCGCTTTTTAAAGTTTGAGCAGGGAAAAGGGCGGAAGGAGGAGGGGGAAAATGGCAGTGATCACGCTTGATTTTCATTCCAAAGCGCTGAAAATGTGCACACTTGTCACTTTGGTCGTGCCGGATTCCGTGCGCATAAAAGGCATCCCGCTTTCCGCTCGCCGGACCGTCTACCTGCTGCACGGGCTTTCGGAGGACGCTACCGCCTTCCTGCGGTTATCAGGCGCGGAGCGGTATGCGCGTGCGCACGATCTCGTGCTGGTTATGCCTACGGGCGGGCGCAGCATGTACTGCGACGGGATTAACGGCCAAAATTGGTTTACTTACATCGCGGAGGAGTTGCCGGAATATCTGCATCTGCTCATGGGGCTGTCCCGCAGGCGGGAGCAAAATTTTATTGCTGGGTATTCAATGGGCGGCATGGGTGCTGCTCGCATTGCGCTGACCTTTCCGGAGCGCTATGCGGCTTGGGGGAGCTTCTCCGGCGTGCTCGATCTCCGCCCCATGCTTTTAGCGCTTAACGATGAAATGCGCGAAGATTTTCCCTTCCTAGTGGAAAAGGCAGCGGAAATCAACACGACGCCGCTCAACCCGATCAACCTGCTCAACGCGGAGAAGCACGCGGGCAGCCGCGCCTATCTGGCCTGCGGAGAGCAGGATCCAATGATCTTCGGCAACCGTAGCTTTGCTGGGCGCGCGCGGGAGGTTGGGCTCGACGTGGCGGTCGCCTTTGAGGACGGCGCGCACGATTGGGATTTTTGGGACAGGCATCTTCAGAAATTTTTTGATGATATCGGGGGATAACGCTTTGGATCATATAGTGATAGAGCATCGCATTCGCAAGGAAGATGAGGGCAAATACCTGTCGCTTCCATTTGATGTGCCGGAGGAGGTGGAGGGCGTTACTGTCTCTTATCAATATCCCCATAAAAGCGCTCTGCACAATATTATAGACCTTGGGCTGGAGGATGAGGACGGTCGCTTCCTCGGCTGGTCCGGCAGCGCGCGGGAGAGCGTGACCGTGGGGGAACACGACGCAACGCCCGGCTACCTCATGGGCCCGGTCCGGCCGGGAAAATGGCGGATTCTCATCGGAGCCTATCATGTGGAGGAAGAGGGGGTGATCGTCACCTATGAGCTTCGATTCCATCGCCGGCAGGCACAGTGGCTATTCGGCGATTTTCACATACATTCAGACGCTTCCGATGGGCAGCACGATATTACAACGCTCGCTAAAATAGCCAAACATAAGGGCCTCGATTTTATCGCCGTGACCAATCACAACAATTATGCGGAGAACCTGCGCCTGCCACATTTTCCGGGGATCACCCTCGTCCCTGGTGTGGAGTGGACGCATTACAAGGGCCATATGAATTTCTTTGGGATCGGGCGGCCGTTTCGCAATTCCTTTGTGGCAAACAGCCCGGAGGAGATGCGGCGGATCGTGCGGGAGGCGAGAGAGGATGGCGCGGTAATTTCGGTGAACCACCCGAAGTGCAATTTCTGCCCTTATCTTTGGGAGGATGAGGCGTGCTTCGATATGATTGAGGTGTGGAACGGCCCAATGCGCCCCGTTAATCTCCGCGGCATCGCCTGGTGGACAAACATGCTGAAAAGCGGCCGTAAAATTGCGGCGGTAGGCGGCAGTGATTTTCATCACGATCGCCGCCCAGTGCGCTTGGCACATCCTGTCACAGCGGTTTACAGTGCCTCGCGCAGCGCCGCCGACATCGTTGATGCGGCGTTGCATGGGCGCAGCTACATCATGAATGGACGAAACGGCGTGCGCCTCAGCCTTACCTGTGGAGAAAAGAGCTTTGGCGATACCGTTGCCGCAGGAAAAAACCATTCTGTGCGGTTTTCAGCAGATTATGCACCCAAGGGCACGGCGTTGCGGCTCATCGGCGCACAGGGGGAGCTAGCGCGTGTCAGGCCACAGAAAGGGAGGCTCCAGGGCGAGGCAACGGTTACAGAAACGCCGTTTGCTTATCTGATTGCCTCTGTTCGGCTGCCCGGGTTTGGGGATTATCCACTGGCTATATCCAATCCAATTTATTTTCACTGACGCTCAAATGCCGTTGCAGCACCGTATTAGGATCACTAGAGGTGCTCCAAAACAGAAGCGGAGAGGAAAAAAGCATTGCTTTCCTGCCATGGATGTGATAGCATAAAATTACATTCCTATTCGAAATCACAATGTTTGAAAGGAGCAAACACAATGGAACATACGCAAGATGAACTCAAAGCGATCATGGAAAAATTTGCGGCCTCTGGTTGGGATCTCATTGCCGTGCCGGCCCAAGAGTGGCTTAACGGAGGCGGTGATAAAGCATCTCTCATCGCTGCCATTGAGCAGGCGGATCGGGAGTGCGGAAGCTGCGGGTGCGAATTTGACCCGCTTTATAAGAGGGCGCTTGCCCTACAGAGCGCGTTATAAGCCTCGCATGAAGTCTGACGGATGGAGCCATTCTTTTTGAAAAAGGAGTGGCTCCGCTTTCTTTTTTTACAATGGGTCTGCCCGGTCATTGTGAAAAACGGATATTCCGCCATATGCTTGGTAACGTGGGGCGCTTCAGAGAGCGCCCGCTGCTCCACACCGCAGGAAAGGCGAGAAAATAGCGCGAATGGAGCTTGCTATTTTTGCCTGGATTTGATAGGATGAAAACAGAAAATGTTGCAATGGAAAGGAAGGCCTACAGATGGAACCCATGAAGTTAAAGCCAGCTGTGAAGGACTATCTATGGGGCGGCACGCGGCTGCGTGAAGAATATGGTGTGGATGCGCCGCTGGATAAGCTAGCGGAGGCATGGATGCTCTCCTGCCACCCGCAGGGCGAGGATTTGATTGAAAACGGGCGGTATCAAGGGCTGACGCTGACGCAGGCCGTTAAGCAGATGGGGGCTGCCTGCCTTGGAACACATGCGCAAAAGTTTGCTTATTTCCCGATCCTGATCAAACTCATCGATGCAAAGGATAACCTGTCTGTTCAGGTGCATCCGGACGACGCCTATGCGCGCCGCGTCGAGAAGGAATTTGGCAAAACGGAGGCGTGGTATATTCTCGATGCGGAGGAAGGCGCTGAGCTGATCTATGGCTTTCGGCGAGAGATCGGCCAGGAGGAGTTCCGCCGCAGGATTGCAGATGGAACGCTGATGGAGGTTGTCAACCGTGTTCCAGTAAAAAAAGGCGATCTGTTCTTTATTGAGGCGGGCACCCTGCACGCAATCGGCAAGGGGATTCTTCTGGCAGAGGTGCAGCAGAATTCCAACACAACCTATCGCGTTTACGATTATGGACGTGTCGGCAAAGATGGAAAGCCGCGCGAGCTGCATGTGGATCAGGCGGTAGAGGTAACGCACTGCGCGCCTCCTGCCCATGGCTCAAAGCCGCAGGGGGAGCCGGAGCAGTTCAACGGCTATGTCAAAACGCTTTTGGTATCCTGCGATCTATTTACATCGTCTGTGATCGAGGCGTCTACGCATGCCGTATTGACGGTGGACGCTTCCTCTTTCGTCTCCCTGATTGCGCTGGAGGGGGAGGGCGTGCTTACCTCATGCGGGCATAGTATGCCGTTTCACAAGGGAGAGAGCGTGTTTTTGCCTGCTGGCAGCGGTGCTTGCAGAATAGAAGGGCAGGTTACCGTGCTGGAAACCCACGTTTAAGCTGAGATGTTAAAATAATGCTGCTGCAAAGTGGTTTGCGGCAGCATTATTTTTGGGGCCTAAGAAATATATCTTGCGGTTGTCCCCCGCTGCTTTGGCAATTTCCCAGCCACGTTCGCCTTCATAATAAGCCGAGTGCAAAGATCATTTGCTTTTAAAAGAAGAAGCTTCCTTTTCACATGTGACATATCGTAATTACCGTGTGATGATACGCGGTATCGAGTAGGAAAAAACAAATGATGCAGAAAAAATGAAAAAAATACTTGATTTTCGTTTGCAACTATGCTATTATTTAACGCGTTGGCCCGTGATGGAAAAGTTGTGTGCAGTATGGGGCATTAGCTCAGCTGGGAGAGCGCTACACTGGCAGTGTAGAGGTCAGCGGTTCGATCCCGCTATGCTCCACCAAACAAAAAGCTTGTAACTACGTTGGTTACAAGCTTTTTTTCTTTTTGTTGTTTTTGGGCCTGAAACCTGATTTGTGCACACTTTGTACACACTTGGTTTCAGGCTTTCTTTTTTTGTTCGTCTGTTTTGCCACCCGCGAACATGGTTTCAAAGGCGTTTGCGGCGGCCACATCTGCGGATTCGACCTTGTGCACATAGCGTTTCGTGGTCGATAGCTTCCGATGCCCGAGCCGGGAGCCGACCGTTTTGATATCGGAGCCGTTAACCAACAGGAGCGTTGCTGAGGTGTGCCGCAGCGCATGGAATTTCCGATGTGGTAAGCCGTGGCGCTTTAAGAACTCGCTGAACCAGGCTGTAGGTGTTGTTGGATACATTGGAGCTCCGTTCCATTGTGTGAAGATCCAATCTTCGTCGATCCACTGATCGCCCAGCCGGATTCTGTCTTCTTTTTGCTTTCGGCGGTACTGCTTGAGCAGTTCTGCGCAAAATGGAGGAATCGCAATCAGCCGGATGCTGCCGGCCGTTTTTGGCTTTTTCGTTTGAATCCCGTTCGTTTTTGAAATGTAATTGCTTTTGTTGATGGAAATAATCTGGTTTTTAAAATCAATATCTTCCCATTTTAACGCGACAAGCTCGCCGCGCCGGCAGCCTGTGATAATCGCCAGATTGATCAAGGATTGATACATCAGGGGTTCATTCTGCAAGAGATCAAGAATCCGTTCAATTTCTTCCTTTGTGAAGATATCAACTTCTGGATCATCCGTGCTGGGGAGCTCTATACGGTCCCTAGTGGCCGGGTTCTCTGGGATATACCCCAACTTACATGCATTGTGTAAAATAGCCTGTAGGACGCTGTAGACCCGTTTAATTGTGCTTGGTGATAACGCATGCTGAATGCCCGCCGTGGGCTCCTGAAGATTGCGCACAAAGCTTTGCACATGCTGTGGATGGATATCCTTTAGCTTCATTGCGCCAAAGGCTGGATTTAGATAATTTTCAATCACTTTTTCATAAGATTGATACGTGCTCGGAGCCAGCCGCCCAGATACGTTCTGTAAGTAGATCGGGCACCAATCGGCAAAACGCATTTTTGTGTCGCGTATGATTTTGCCACACTTAACGCTGTCTTCAAATTCAATTGCAACACGGGCGAGTTCCTTTTCAATCTGCCGGGGTGTCATCTTCGGTTCCGGCGTCCAGGTCATGGAATAGGATTTTCGATTTCCCCCCAGATCAAAGCCGTCAGATACCCGAATGAGATAGGCTTTACCGCGTTGGGTGATACTGGCCATATCATTTCAACCTCCTTCGTATAACTCAATCGGCCCGCTTATTGAAGTATTCATCACTTCCAAATTATATATTTAATAATTATGCAAAATTATCCTATGCCAAAACGGCCCTCCCTTCTATATAACGAAAAAAATCGTCAAATGTTGCACTTGATTGTGAAAATAATTTTTGATTTTGCTCTTTTCTCCGTTTTGTACAAATTGCCTAAAGAATATTCTTGCATGTTTTTTTCGCTTGGTCAAATCGTTTTGACCAAAATTCACAAAATATGTGCTAAAATTTAGTTAGTGGTTACTCTTCACAGTTAGGCGTAAATTAAGGGAAAATTAGCAACAATAGACACGAGGTGTCTATTGTTGTGAAATACAGAATAACCGTATTGCTAAAGCCATACAGAGAGCAAAACGCGATGACAGTGCGAATGTTGGAAGCAAAGGCAGGAGTAAGCAAAACGCAAATCCTAAATATTGAAAATGGGGTAAATCTCCCAACGCTGCCCACGTTGTGCAAGCTTGCAGCCGCATTACAGGTTGACCCGCATGACATGATGGTGTTTCAACTCGAAAAGTAATGGAAATCGATACCATTTGACGAGCGGGAAAAGGAGTGATAATATATGAAGTGAACGAATGTTCGGAACGAGGGCAAAAAGAATAAGGCAGCTTGCACTTTGGCCGGCGCGACTGCCTTACTCCGATAAAGGGGACGCATAGCGTCTCCGCACCCTCATTATACAGCAGACGGAGGCTAAATGCAATGCGCCGTTTTGTGGCGTGTGTCTATTATGAGGAGGATCAAAAATATGGGAACAGAAGCAGATCAAGAATTCAGGCTATTGGAACTCATACATAAATCAAAAGATCGTGATAAAGCTATTGAGTTTTTTCTTAAAGCAATCCCTGGCTTCTTAGAATCCCTTCAAACATCCCCAGAAAGTATTCGCGCTTGTCTTCCGGGATTAAGCGAAACATCTCTATAATTTTCTTATCTTCTTCAGAAAGAACTGGGCTTTTATCTAGGTCTCTCGAACGTTCCTCTCTCAGATCAGATATTAAAACTCCTAAATAGTCGGCTAACGCTTGCATCTTGTCCACTCTTGGATACTTCTTAGCGTTAGCCCAATCAGAAACAGTCGAAGTAGTGACCCCTAAATAATTCGCAACATCTGATTGGTTTTTTCCTGTCTTTTTGAGATAGAAAACGAAATTATTTGCAAATGTATTTTTTGCTTCTTGGGCTCTATCGACGCTCATGTACAACTCTCCTTTATCAAAAGTAAAGTCAAGGAATGCCGGTTCAGCGTCGGGACGGCGTTCCTATTTTTTTAGAGGCCCGTTTTCACACTATTTTTATGTGTTCGCTTAACCGCACGCTTCAACTTTCATACCGATTATAAACTAAAAGCGTGAATAAATCAACATTTTTATTATTTTATTACGCTTTAAGCTTGACATATCGCTTTAAGCGTGATATTCTGTGCTTAGGAGGTGAGAACATGAGAAGCCAATCGACAACTGACTACCCCAAGATATCTCTTAAGGCAGCACGGGTAAACGCAAGAATGACGCAAGAACAAGCTGCCAAAGCCCTTGGAATTAGTAAATCTACCCTACAAAGCTATGAAAAAGGGCTTACGGTTCCTAATTGGGAAATGGTTGACCGCATTGAATGTGTTTATAATTATCCATCAAGCTTTATTTTTTTTGGTAAAAATATCGCTTAAAACGAGTAGGTAAATAATGCAAAAAGGCAATCAAGATGATCGAAAAACTCAAAGTCATGCAATTCTTAGAACCAATTCTTTGTTACTGTTTAGTGCAAAATGAGCGACATATAACTTTTTGTTTCTCCACATTACAATTCTTGCCTTACCGATGACACCGTCCTTCAAGTAATGGATTTGGGCGCGCGTTTCTTCGCCCCACTCCAACAAATAGTTATCACACTTTGTTACCAAATATGCGGTTTGCACGTATTTCGGAAGCTTCCCAGTCGGGGTCAGATCATTTAACCACAGGAATGAATAATTTACAGGGCCTCTTGTGCCAGGGTGGGGTTCAAAGTTAATTTCGTTGACATCCATGTATAAACGTGGAATGTGATACTTGGAGCGATTCCCAATCAAAATAGCATTTAAGTAGGTCACATCCCTCTTTATTCGATCTGCATATATGCCTTGAAAAAGAAATCGAGGCTTCATGTCATTTTCTATTATGTAGGGCATCTGGTTTGTTTCAAACATAAGCAATCACCCTAAATATGTTAATAGTAATCTCCCTCTATCTTCCTAGAAAATGGTTACATAGCTTCTCGCAAGATTCCCCGCAAACCCGCATGACATAAGGCTTTTTTCATATCCAGCATTTTTTATGTCATGGCTTCTCATAAGGTGGTTTTGTAAAGTTGGGCACCATTTGGGCACCATTTCGGGGAAATTATCAACCAGCTGGAAAGCAAAAAGCCCGCAACCATGCGGGTTAGCGGGTTTCAGAGTTGGGAGAAACTCGGCTAATACAAATATTGAGAACTCGTCACGCCCGCGAACAGGGCAGAGAAAGGAATTTCAAAATGATCAGAAATCAAACAGAACTGCAATATGTATCATCCGTAAAAAACGTATCCGTTATTGAAGTCAAGCTCATTCGAGGAACTGGCGGGTCGCCTAATGACGTTCAGCGAGAAGTTACTCAGTACTGGGAACCTTCGGGGGAACTTCTGGCTGAGATTGATTCTTGCCCTGGCGGGATACCGGAGGGTGTGCGAGCCTAAGCTTCGTTCCGACCAGATGAATAAATATTTCCATGTATTCCTTCAAAATCTCAAAATCATGCTCCGGGTACTTTCTCTCGTAATGTGCGTAATCGTTCCCAAGAATCCGGATCACATCAGCTGACGTAACCAGTGGCTTTTCATCTAAATATTCACCGATCGCATTAAACAAAGTCTTGCCACTTACTGTTTCCGAGTCGATTTTTAGTTCTTTTATTGCGTAATCCTTGACCAATATTTCTAAAGCCGCGCGAAATCCAACAGCCGCTAATTCAAAGTTCCCGTTTTTCTCGCACTGAAGTGCTTGATTGTACATGGTCATAAAACGAGGTGAAAAAATTTCAAGTCTTTTGTCCTGAAATTCGAGGTTTGCTGATGGATATATCATTTCAAACGTAGCGCTTCCAACTTTGAAATCAATACCATAAATTACCACAAAACGTTTTTGGCAATGCGTACACTGATAAGCCGCAACACCAATTCGATCATGTTCAGAGTTTCCGGCCAGCAATACGCTGTAAGTCTGAACACCATCCACGTAAACAAGGCAATGCGGACAGAGCATTGGTTTAGGGATTGAAAAATTTTGGTTGCCAGCATTTTTAAAAGTTTCCTGCAATCCTTTGTTGCACGTAGTCATTTCTAACACGTCAAACACATCCTTTCTCGACAATATTACCACATTATGGTCCAGTAGTAAACAGAAAGCGAGGTGAACCCTCATGATGCACGGAGCAGTTGATCTTGGAAACGGAACCTTTTTAGATGCGGACGTAGGAAATGAAATTATTGAATCCATTCTAAGCTGTTTATCCAGGAAAAACCTGACCGCCCAAGAGGCAAAATATCTGCTCGGCGAATCCGCGGATGAAGTGGATCGCAGAGCGAAATTATAAGGAGGTGGCCTCAGTGGCCGTGCCGCGAATGCGAACAATCGCTGAAGCACACAAGATGCTTAAAGAATTGGATCCGGACACAGCAATTACAATCAGCCGGATTCGCAAGATGGTAAAAAATAATGATGTGAAAAATTGTCGGGCCGGTAGAAGGATATTGCTCAACTTCGACGACCTACTCGATCGGCTTGCAAATGGCGATCAGGTACCGCCAGAGAACATAGCGCAAAAACCGGAACGAATCCGAAGAATAGGTTAGGGGAGGAGCCGCCTATGAAACAATATAAAGTAACAATCACCAACGGCAACTACCCGCTGTCCTGCACCTGCGACACGATCTCAGATGCATTTGAATGCCTGCGGTCAGTTGCATCCTGGTCTTGCGGGAAAGTCTGCTTCAAATCGGACGATCTAATGGAGATCCTTGTGCTGATGCGCAAAGGCGTAGCGTCGAAAATTAAAGGCAACGGCTTCTCAATCGCCGTGCTTGAGGAGGCGGATTGATGCCCATCTGGTTAGAGGCCATCCTCGGGTTACTGGCCATCACCCCTTGCGTCGCAGCGTGCTGGCGGGAAGACGCGCTAGTCGCGTGGGAGGATAAAATGCGAAGGAGGTGGAGGCAGCGAAAAGAGAGATCAAGATAGGCGACCATGTCCGCGGCGCCGCAGGCAGCCAAGGATACTACACGCAGCCTGGCGAGCTGCTGGAGGCCGTTGTAACTGATCTCAACCCGGATGGAGATGTCCGGTACGTGTCATCAGGCACACAAGGTATGAGGCGAAGACGCTGCCAGAATTTGAAGCCGTGGCTGGGGAAATCGAATTGATTGAAGAAAGGAAGTGAAAGCCCATGAAAAAATATCAGTTGGGCGCGCTGACCGTAAGCGACAAGGGCTTACAGGACACGAAAGAAGAAATTGTTATCGAGTTGATCGACCGTATGCAAAAGTATGTCGCAGAGGGTAAAGCGGCATACGAAAACAGGGATTACACCGAAGAACAGAAATTGAACACCATTACAAACCTTTGCGGGCGGTTTTGCGGGCTTGCCGAATTCCTGCAAATAACAATGGGCATTGATGCTCGGAGAGCGGACGGACTTCTTTACACGCAAGAAATGTATAATTGGTTCCATTATTGGGAGATGCATCTCGGGATCGAAATTGCGAAGGAACAGGAAACGGTAAGTGATGATGGGCATAAGCAACAAAACTAGAAATACAATCACGCATGCTACCGCGCTCGCAAAAAGAACGCCGCCCCCGACACGGCAATTGTCGGAAGCGGCACGATAGGAGAGTGCTGATCTGATGGAAAATCGCGAGAAGATTATCTTGGATCTATGCGGTGGATCCGGCGCATGGAGCAGGCCGTACAAGGAGGCTGGATATGATGTCCGCCTGATTACACTGCCGGATTATGACGTCCGTACATACTCGCCGCCCGATCATGTATACGGCATACTGGCCGCGCCGCCGTGCATGGAGTTCTCGGTATTGAATTGTAAGGCGGAGCCAAGACCGCGCAATACGGATGCTGGATTGTCCATCGTCACAGCATGCTTGCGCATCATTGCTATGTGTCGCCCCATATGGTGGGCGCTTGAGAATCCGGCTGGACATCTGCGGGAGCACATGCACACTCCGATGCTCACATTCCAGCCGTGGGAATACGGAGATCCGTGGACGAAGAGGACGATGATATGGGGGAATTTTAACCCTCCGCCGAAAGTCTACAGTAATTGGGAGGATGTACCTAATAAACTGCCGCTGTATACGCGGGCTGGCCGCAAAAAACCTAATTATGCGTATCTGCATAAATCGTCGCAATCCCTAATCCCGCAGTTGGCATGGGCGCGTCCGCAGACGGACGCAGACTTTCGCGCGATCACCCCACCCGGATTTGCAGATGCGTTTTTTCGGGCAAACAAATAAGCCGCTTCCCGACTGCCATCGGAAAAGCGGCACGTAAGAAAACCCAAACGAAATAAGGCGATCCTTACAGCTACAGTGTAGCATCAGGGGCGCTGGAAGTCAAGAATGGAGGCGGAACATGCTGGTCGAATACAGCTGCGCGGATGAACATATCTGCGACTGCATCTGCCCAAACAAAGATTGCATCCACCATCCAAATAACATACATAAGGAGCGAGAAAACCATGTCAAACTTCGTCATCGAGATCAAAGCCCCGGAGCTGGCAAACGCCCTGCAGGCCCTCGCGGCCGCAATCGCCGGCAAGCAGATGGACAAACTTTCCTGCCCGGCACCTGAGCCCAAGGCGGCAGCGCCCATGCCCACGCCGACACCTACAGC
>ENA-ORMO01000398-ORMO01000398.1-human-gut-metagenome-genome-assembly--contig:-NODE-398-length-61785-cov-7.810481_pt1 | contig 61785 bp, 56 predicted proteins | sample MGYA00242106_ERZ509001 | MGnify/ENA primary metagenome ERZ509001 (study PRJEB26280, sample SAMEA2338736) | human gut metagenome | biome: human gut; feature: human-associated habitat; material: faeces...
GTCCGTCAAGTGTCATCTGATCGCCTGTGTAAGCGTGGATTGTGCACATGATACCTGTCTTGATAGCTGCAAGATCGTTAAGAGCTTTTGCCATCGGAGCAAGGCAGTTTGTTGTACAGGATGCAGCGGAGATGATCTTGTCTTCGCTTGTAAGACCTTCGTGGTTTACATTGTAAACGATTGTCTTAAGGTCGTTTCCTGCCGGAGCAGAAATGATAACGTGTTTAGCGCCTGCATCGATATGAGCCTGAGCTTTGTCCTTGGATGTGTAGAATCCTGTACACTCAAGAACTACGTCTACGCCGATTTCTCCCCATGGAAGCTCTGCAGCGTTAGCTTTTGCATAAATTTTGATTTCTTTTCCGTCAACTGTGATAGAATCTTCACCAGCTACTACTTTGTCACAGAGAGCGTATCTGCCCTGAGTTGAGTCATATTTTAATAAGTGAGCCAGCATTTTCGGGGATGTAAGGTCGTTGATAGCAACGATTTCAAATCCTTCTGCTCCAAACATCTGACGGAAAGCCAGACGACCGATACGGCCAAATCCATTAATTGCAACTTTTACTGCCATGATAAATTCCTCCTATGAATTAAATGGTTGATTATGGCGTCTCCCAATTGTTAAAGAAACGTCAACCTGGGTTTATTGTATCGAATCTCATACAAAAATTCAAGACTATTTTGGAAAAAACATTACAAAAATGGTAAATCTCTGTGTTATAATCGTATTATAATGGACATAGAGGAGGATTTTCTATGGAAAACCGTATTTTATGGGACTGTCACATGCATTCTTCTTTTTCAGCAGACTCAAAAACCGATATGGAAATCATGATCCGGAGAGCCATTTCCCTTGGACTCAGAGGAATCTGTTTTACCGAACATCTGGATCCCGATTACCCGCCTACACCGGACAATCAGGTCTTTCATCTGGATCTGCCGTCTTATAAGGACAGACTGTCCGAATTAAAAGAAAAATACAAAAATCATATCACCGTAAATTTCGGTATCGAATATGGTCTCCAGCCTCATCTGAAACAAAGATTTGATCAGGAAATAAACCTGTATCCTTTTGATTTTGTAATCGGCTCTTCCCATGTGGTTCATGGTTATGATCCTTATTATGGAGAATTTTTTCAGAATCGTCAGGAGACAGACTGCTACCGGGAATATTTTGAATCCATCCTGGAAAATCTCAGCGTATTTTCCGGCATTGATGTCTATGGACACATTGACTATATTGTACGGTACGGCCCCAACCAGAATCGTGATTACAGCTATGAACGTTATCAGGATGTACTGGATGAAATCCTGCGTACACTGATCCAAAAAAATACAGGCATCGAACTCAATACAGGGGGATACCATTACGGTCTTGGCGAACCCAATCCCTGCCGCTCTGTGATCCGCCGTTACCGGGAACTTGGAGGAGAGATCATTACCATGGGGGCAGACGCCCATTCCCCGGATAAAATCGCATTTGCATTTGATAAGGCGGCAGAGGTGCTGAAAGACTGCGGATTCCAGTATTACACCGTATTTAAAGAAAGAAAGCCTGAGTTTATCCGGCTGTAGAAACTTGACATTTTATCTCCATCCTTTTAAGATTAAACATAAACGGAACACAAAATGTTTCCGTATATTTTTATATTGCTTTAAATAAACAGCAAAGGAGAAATCATTATGGCAAAAAAAAGACTCCAGAAAAAAAAAGCCGCAGCCGCAGCTGCAAAAACAGAGCAGAAGCTCACCGCAGCTAATACTCCGGTATCCAATACAAGCTCTGATAAAACAGAACCTGCAAGAGTAGAAACCAAGAAGGCAGATCCGATTAAAGTCGAAACTAAAAAAGTGGACGCTCCTAAATTATCTGCCCGTCCGGAGGAGGAAGCCATTTATCAGACACGTCTCAACCGCCATCTGGATGAACTGAAATGGCTTTACTGCGAACTTTACCAGGATAATCCTTATGTTACCATGCATCTGAATGATCTTCTGGATGAACTGAAAAATTTCTACGATGCCCGAAACACAGAGCTGAAATCTTCCGATCTTGCCCGTGAAAAAGATCCCACATGGTACAAGCGCAATGATCTTACCGGAATGATGATGTATGTAAACTCGTTTGCAAAAACTCTGAAAGGTCTGGAGAGCAGGCTGGATTATGTTCAGGAATGTAATGTAAATTATCTGCATCTGATGCCTCTTCTTTCCTCTCCGAAAGGACGCAGTGACGGCGGTTATGCCGTGGCAGATTTCCGCAGCGTCCAGGAAGAACTTGGAACCATGGAGGATTTCTCTCATGTAACTGCTGAATGCCATAAACGCGGAATCAATGTGTGTCTTGATTTTGTCATGAACCATACCTCAGAGGATCATCAGTGGGCAAAACGCGCCCGCGCAGGTGAAAAAGAATATCAGGACCGTTACTTCTTCTTTGATTCCTATGATGTACCGGAAATGTATGAGAAAACCTGTCCTCAGGTCTTTCCGACAACTGCACCCGGAAACTTCACATGGCTGGAGGATGTGCAGAAGCATGTCATGACCACTTTTTATCCATACCAGTGGGATCTTAACTACCGCAATCCTGTTGTGCTGAATGAAATGATCTTCAATATGCTTTATCTTGCAAATCAGGGTGTTGATATCGTCCGGCTGGATGCGGTTCCCTATATCTGGAAACAGCTTGGCACCAACTGCCGCAACCTTCCCCAGGTACACACCATTGTCCGCATCATGCGTATGATCTGTGAGATCGTATGTCCCGGCGTCCTTCTTCTTGGTGAAGTAGTCATGGCTCCCGAAAAGGTAGTTCCTTATTTCGGTACGGTAGAAAAACCGGAATGCCATCTTCTGTATAATGTGACTACCATGGCAAGCACCTGGCATACAGTTGCCACAAGAGATGTTTCGCTGCTTCGTCGTCAGCTGGATATCGTGGCCGGACTTCCAAGAGATTATGTGTTCCAGAATTATCTCCGCTGCCATGACGACATCGGCTGGGGACTGGATTATGACTTCCTTGAAAACTTCGGTATCCGGGAAATCCCTCACAAAAAGTATCTGAATGATTTCCTTACCGGAAGCTATCAGGATTCCTTTGCACGAGGCGAGCTTTATAACGATGATCCCCGTCTTGGAGATGCAAGACTGTGCGGAACCACCGCTTCTCTCTGTGGTATCGAGCGTTTTGGATTTGAAGGAAATGAGGAAGGTGTTGCAAGAGGTATCCGCTACGATATTACTCTTCATGCATTTATGCTTTCTCAGTCAGGTATCCCTGTTATCTACAGCGGTGATGAGATCGGACAGCTGAATGACTATTCCTACAAAAACGATCCCGAAAAAGCTGCTGATTCCCGTTATCTCCACAGAGGAGACTTTAACTGGAATCTGGCAGAAAACCGTCGCCGTCCGGAAACCGTTCAGGGAAAACTCTTCCCTGTTCTTGACAAACTGGAAAAAACCAGAAAAAAGCACAGTGTATTTAACAGCGATGTGGCATTCCGCACTATTGACACCTGGGATTCTTCTATCCTTGCTCTGGTCCGCGAAAATGATAAAGAAAAATTCATTGGAATCTACAATTTCAGTGAATACGATAAAGTTGCATGGATCAATGAAGAAGACGGCATGTATACGGATCTGATCTCCGGAAGAGAAATGGAGGCAAGAGGCGTTCAGATTCCTGCCTTCGGATGCTTCTGGTTATTAAGAAAAAAATAATAATTTCTGCTTTAGTCAAAAACAGCTCCTGTACTGTGTATCCTGACAGATCACAGCACAGGAGCGTTTTTATATTATTACTCTGCCAGTTCCCTGACAGCTTCAATCCCTTTTCGTATCTCTTCTTCTGTATTAAAATGGCTGAAGCTGAAGCGTACCGCTCCCTGCTCTGTGGTTCCCAGCGCCTGGTGCATCAGGGGAGCGCAGAGCGCTCCTGTTCTTGTGGCAATACCATAATCCATATACAGCGCGTCTCCTACCTCACCGGAATCATAATCTCTGATATTCAAAGTTACGATCGCACAGCGTTCCATGGTGCGAAAATCTCCATAAACCTTCACTCCCGGAATATCCCTGACTCCCAGATAAAACTTCTCCATCAACGCCTGTTCTTTTTTCCGTATGGAGGAAAGTCCCTGCTGGTTCAGATAATCGACTGCAGCCCCCAATCCAGCCAGTCCGTGTCCGTTCAGAGTCCCCGCCTCCAGAGCAGTGGGCATTTGTGCAGGATGCTTTTTTTCAAAGGTTTTCACTCCGCTTCCTCCGGATTTCAAAGAGCGGACATTTACGCCGGTTCTCACATACATACCGCCGGTTCCCTGTGGTCCCAAAAGTCCCTTGTGACCGGTAAAACACAGGATATCTACGTTCATCCTCTGTACATCAATATCAAATACTCCTGCCGTCTGAGATGCATCCACAACAAACAGGATCCCTCTGTCTCTGGCAGCTTTCCCAATCTGTCTGATATCCAGGACATTCCCCGTAAGATTTGAGCCATGAGTACAGATAAAGGCTTTTGTATTCGGGCGGACTGCCGCCGCAAACTTCTCCGGATATACCATTCCGTACTCGTCGCATGGCAGAATCGTCACTTCCACACCCTTTTCTTCCATTTCATACAACGGACGAAGCACAGAATTATGCTCCAGAACCGTGGTAACCACATGGTCTCCCGGATCCAGGATTCCCCTGATCGCCGTATTCAGACTTTCTGTAGAATTTGAGGTAAATGCAATCCTGGACAGATCCTCTCCGTGAAAAAAATCTGAGATCCGTTCCCTAACCCCGTAAATATTCCGAGACGCATCAAGGGACGCCTCATGAGCGCCCCTTCCTGCATTTCCCAGAGAGTTCATAGCCTGTGCCACTGCATGGATCACCGGTTCCGGCTTATGCATCGTGGTGGCTGCATTATCAAAATAAATCATAACGCTTCTCCTCTGTTCTATATATTTCTGCTGCAAAGTGCAGCCCCGATGGCTCCTGCGTATCGGCATTCCGGTCCTGTAAGCACAGGGGAGCCAAGCTTCTGTTCCAGAATTTCCTGCAGATAGCCGCATTCACACAGACCTCCGGTAAGAAATACTTCTCCGGTTCCCACATTCATCTTGCTGCACTGAGCCGCTACCTTATCTGCAATGGAATTTACCACTGCAAAAGCAATATTTTCCTTTTTTTCACCCTGACCAATCAGACTGATCACCTCTGATTCTGCAAAAACCGTACACATGGAACTGATCTTTACACCTTTTCCCTTTCGCGCCAGTTCACAGAGAGCATCCGGCTTCAGCGCCATGGTATTTGCCATGACCTCCAGAAAACGTCCGGTCCCGGCAGAACATTTATCGTTCATGGCAAAATCCCTGACCATACCATTTTCCAGAATGATGATCTTTGTGTCCTGACCGCCAATGTCAATGACTGTCATATCTTTTTTCTCGTGAAGCCACACTGCTCCTCTGGCATGACAGGTGATCTCCGTTACTGTTTTGTCTGCATAGGGCACCGCCACTCTTCCATAACCGGTAGCCACAACATTACCCTTTTCAGGTGAGATACCTTTTTCCAAAAGCATATTTTTAATGGTCTCTGCGGTATCCACACTGCTCCATCCGGTAGGCTGTACAGACTGATGCCGGATGTTTTCATCCTCGTCCATAACCACAACCTTGGCGCAGGTAGATCCAATGTCTATTCCAATATACTCCATGATCGCCTATTTCCTTATTTTTTATAATTCCAGAAAAACCGTCTGTTCCACTGTGAAGTTCAGGCTTTCTACCGCGTCCTTGTGCGCCTCATAATCCTCCTCTGTCATTTTCCAGGCAAGACCGCAGCCTGCTGTGATCTCTCTTGGAACCGTAATCAGCCGCCCCGGGATCTTGTGTTCCCCACACTTTTTCTCCATGGACATGGCTGCGGTTGTAGTGGAAAAAGTCAGTACCACACAGGGAATCTTTTTCCTTATCATGGCTTGATGATCAGAGATGCCTGACCCATTTTTTCAGCGATCACATACATATTTGTCACCGTTCCCACCTGAAGTTTTTCTGACAGCCCATAAAAGTTCAGACAGGTTCCGCAGGCAAGGATTTCCACACCCTGAGCCTCCAGACTCTTCAGATCCTCCAGTGTGGGCGCATCCTCACATGCCAGTTTCACGCCGCCGTTATAAAACAGAATTGTGGAAGGAAGCTGATCCTGTTGGGAAAGTGCATAAATATAGCTTTTCATCAGCGCAGTTCCAAGTTCCGGGTCCCCTTCTCCCATACATTCTGACGCGATCACCACTACTGTATTCTGGCGTCTTCCATCCGGAATACAGGAAATCTCCTGATCCTGAGTTTCCGCATTTTCTCCTGCCGTTACCTGGATCTCAACACGAAATTTCTTTTCTTCCAGCTTTTCAGAAAGAACAGCGTATCCACTGCCTTTTCCAAGCTTTGTCAGATTCTGTACGGCAATCTCGTTGTCTACCAGTGTTTCTACCGTACCGCCCTGCCCTTTCAGTTCTTCTATAACCTTCTTTGTTTTTACTACAGGGATAGGACATGCGTCTCCCATTGCGTCTACTGTTTTTTTCATACTCTTTTTCACCTTTCTCTTTTACGAATTTTATTTAAACTGACTGATGGTCTCCAGGAAAGCCTCCAGACGGGTATTGATCTGCCCGCTGTCTGCTTTGGAATAATCAGTTTCAATCATCAGATATGGCACATTTTTAGCCATTGCTGTTTTCTTTACATTGTATGCTTCAATGGAATAGGTATGGCAGGCACAGAGGATCAGCTCCAGAACACCGTCTACCTGATACTCATCGATCATACTGCTGATATAATCCATACGGGTCTCATTTGGACTCATAACAGAACAGTTGATATTCAAATATTTCTTTGCAAGAGCTCTTGTGACAGGAAGTGTTTCATCTACCTTTTCCACTTTTTCACGAGTACCGTTGCAGCAGTCAAATGCCACTACGTCCGCACCCAGCTCCTCAATGACCTTAATGGTCTTTTCACGGATACCGCTGTTTGGACATCCGGTAATCAGTATCCTTGGACGTCTGGAGGGTTTTCCCTTATAGTTTTCTTCCCAGTCCTTTCTTACCTCTTCGGTTCTTGCCTCAATGATCCTGCAGCGTTCTTCAATGTCCGAATTAAAACCAAGTCCATCCAGTCTTGTTCCCATTTCATAACCGGAAATCGGCGCCGGGTTTAATTTACCAAGTTCCAGAAAACGAAGCATCACTTCACGTTCCCTGTTTTTCAGACGGATGGCTTTTTTTACGTCCTCCTCTGTAATGGTGATCCCATAAAAATCCTCCAGTTTTTTCCAGAAGCGAACCACTTCTTTTTCCCATGCGTCAATAGACGCCTCGTCTCTCCTTGCCGGAAGCTGCATCACATACGTTTCCTTGATGTTGTCCATCAGCTCAAACATTTTTTTCTTTCCGTCACAGGTTGTTTCTCCTACGATAAAATCCGAAAAATAAAAATACGGGCAGGTGTCTGTGAGAGCAAAGCCATAGCTTGCCTTAATAAGAGGGCAGAGATTTTTAGGCAGGTCTGCCTCTGCATAGGTTTCAAAATTTTCTGGTAACTGGATCATTTTTTTATTTCCTCTCCTTCTCTTATACAGGTATTTCTTCTTATTTGCCAGAACACGTTTACAAGTTCTGCACAGGATTCCCGTCAGATTTCATCCACAGACTTTTTCTGATATAATTTCAGAAACTTTATAAATTCCCCTGCGCATTCCTTTAAAATATAATTCTTCTGATATACGATGTAAAACTCTCTTCCGGAGCACTCCTCTGGCAGGCTGAACTGCAGAAGCCTTCTGGATTTCACATAATCCTTCACCGCCTTTTCGGAAACAATGGAAATCCCCAGACCTCCTGCCACCAGATTTTTGATGGATTCCTGATCGTTGATCCTGGCTGCGATGTGAAGTTTTTCTTCCTTTATTCCCATCTTTTCCAAAAATCTTCCGGCGCTTTTTCCACTTCCACTGCCTTCCTCACGAAGGATCACCGGTTCCTGAAACAGACGTTCCACAGGCAGTTTCTTCTGCTCCTTCATTCTGAGGAATTTCTCTTTTACGGGAGTGACTACTACCAGTTTATCCTGATAAAATTTCTCAAATGCCAAAAGCTCGTCCTCTGTTCTCATTCCCACCAGTCCCAGATCATAAGTTCCCTTATGTACCTCATCGATCACCTTCTGGCTGTCCATCTGATCAATGGAAAAGTACACATTTTCATGTTCTTTTCCAAAGGCTGGAAGCACCTCCGGCAGAATATAAGCAGAGGGTATCGTAGAAACTCCCATACGGATAATCTCCGTCTCCCGGCCGTTCCATCTGTTTACCAGATCATCCCGAAGCTTCAGTATATTCTGAGCGCATACAAAAAACTCCTGCCCTCTCCGGGTTACTTCAAAATTTTTGGCGGTACGGATGATCAGTCTGGTACGCAGTTCTTCTTCCAGATTTTTCAGATGGACACTGATAGTAGGCTGCGAAATCCCCAGCTTCTCTGCAGCTGTCGTAAGATTTTTATATTTTACAATAGCGATGTACGACTCTAACTGTTTAAATTCCATAGACTCTATCCTTTCTTTCCTCATTTTATCACTGATTATTAATATATTCAATAAATATATTAATAATCATAATTATCATTTTACAATATCCCAGATCATATGCATGAAATGATAATTTCGACCGTATCATCACAAAATAATTCATAAAGCAGGAAGGTTAATACAAAATATACTACTTTCCTATTGCAAAAAAATCCTCCGCATATTTGCAGAGGATTTTTTTACTTTTATACATCTTTTCCGTTCAGTAATCTTGTCATAAAGGAAGTAACAGGTCCCGGCGTCTCTTTATCCAGAGACCGCGCGTAGATATCCCGGATCCATCCGGTGATCACATCAATCAGAACCGGCGCAAAGGTCATCAGGATAAATACCAGAATAATCATTCCAAAGTCAAGAGAGCCAAGCGCCAGCAGATTCTGGAAGATCACGGCTGCAGCAAAGAAAATAAACTGCATTCCATAGATAATCACCTTCCTGTATCGGTTAAGAGGCGCATAGACCGTCTTTAAAGCGGCCATATAGTTCCATCCCGTAACAAGGACACAGGCTGTATTCAGCATATCGTTAGAGTGATATACATTCTGACATACCAGCATAATCGTAAATACACAGGAGCTGATGGTAATGGCTGCCGGAAATGCATTTAAAAATACATGTCTCAGAAAAGTATGGTCAATCTTGTCATAATTATTTTCCTGAGCAAGAAGGAAGGTTGGAATTCCTACCGCACAGGCGCTGATCAGAGACATCTGTATTGGCTCAAAGGGATACGCATTTCCAAAAAAGATAGTCAGCAGTGACAGCATAACTGAAAACATGGTCTTAATCAGGAACATGGAGGCTGCGGTACGGATATTATTTACCACGCGGCGCCCCTGGTTGACAATATGGGGCATAGACGCAAAGTTAGAATCCAGAAGCACCACATTTGCAATATTCTTGGCTGCGTCGCTTCCCTGCGCCATGGCAATGCTGCAGTCCGCTTCTTTCAGGGCAAGAACGTCATTTACACCGTCTCCCGTCATGGCAACTGTATGTCCCTGACGCTTCAATGCCTGTACCATTTCTTTTTTCTGCTGAGGAGTTACACGGCCAAACACACTGTATTCGGCTACAGCTTTCTGTATATCCGCCTCAGTTTCCAGTGTTGTGGCATCTACATAACGGTCTGCGTTTTTCAATCCGGCACGTCTGGCAATAGCAGCAACAGTTACCGGATCGTCACCGGAAATCACCTTCAGGTCGACCTCCTGGCTGTCAAAAAACTTCAGGGTATCCGGCGCTTCCTCACGAATCACATCGGTAAGAAGAAGCAGAGCTATTGGTTTTAAGCCTGACGGAAGCTCAGTTCCTTCTGCTGATTCTGTACTGTGAGCCAGTACAAGAACACGGAGACCTTCTTCCGCATACTTCTGCGCGTATTCTGTAAGCTGCTTGTTCTCTTCCGGGAAAAGGAACTGGGCTGCCCCCATAAGATAAGTTCCTTCGTCATGAAATACGGCGCCGCTGTATTTTCTGTCAGAAGAAAACGGTATCACATGATCGCATTCCATAGATGCTTTTGCCGGAAAACGTCTTCTGAGAGCATTTGCCGTGGCATTTTCGTCCCGAAGCACACTCATCATACTGCACATGATGCGCTCAATCTCTTTGATCTCTTCTTTTTCTGTGAGCGTATCCTGTTCTGTTACTGTCTGAGAATCCCCCGTACTTCCGTCTTCTGCAGTTTTTTCCACAGATGTTTCACTGTCATCTGTTGTTTCTGTGCTGTCTGTTTCCTTCTCCTGCTCCATCTTCAGTGAAAAGGGTTCTACACGTTCCACACGCATACTGCCTTCTGTGATCGTACCTGTCTTGTCCAGACAGAGCGTATCCACTCTTGCCAATGTCTCAATACAGTAAAGTTCCTGCACCAGTGTCTTTTTGTTTGCAAGCACAAGGGCTCCCAAAGTCAGAGCCACGCTGGTAAGAAGCACAAGACCTTCCGGGATCATTCCCAGGACGCCTGCCACCATACTTACAATGGAATCACGGAAGCTGACTCCCACCATATAATACTGCTTATAAAAAAGCAGAGCTCCCAATGGAACAATAATAATACTAATCACCTTCAGGATAGCGTTCAACGAGTTTCTTAATTCGGAATTATGACGTTTAAATTCCTTTGCTTCACTGGTGATCTGTGACGCGTAATTGTCCTTTCCTACATGAATGACCTGACAGCAGGCCTCCCCCGCTGTCACAAAGCTTCCGGAAAACAGCTCATCTCCCTTATTTTTTGGAAGATTATCTGATTCGCCTGTCAGCAGGGATTCATTTACCTCCAGACTGCCTTCCAGAATCTTTGCATCTGCCGGTACCTGATCTCCTGTTTTCAGACAGACCAGATCATCCAGAACAAGTTCCTCCGTAGGAACCGTCCACTTTTTTCCTTCACGGATTACTATGGATTTTTTTGCAGTCAGAATCGCCAGTTTATCAATGGTCTTTTTTGCCCGAATCTCCTGTGCAATACCGATCAGTGTGTTGATGATTATGATACATACAAAAAAAGCATTTTTAAATGATCCTACCATAAGAACCAATACAAGCAGTACCAGGTTCAGGAAGTTAAAAAATGTCAATGTGTTTTCTTTAATGATCTGTTTATATGTTCTGGTATTTGGATTCTCGTCAGCATTTATCTGTCCGGCTTCGATCCGCTCTTTTACCTGTTCATCTGTAAGTCCAGTCAAACTTCCACCTCGCAATACATTTTCTTATAAGCACAATAAGGCTGCGGCAGGAACTCCCGGTATATCCTTACAAATATACCGGAAAGCGCCTGTGCAGCCTTTTTGAATATTAATATTCTTCTTCAATCTCCTCTTCATCTTCGTGAATGTCAGACTTCGGTTTGGAAAGTCCTTCGATCTCAATGTGATTCTTCTGGGCATAATCCCACAAAGCTGCATGGATTGCTTCTTCAGCCAGAAGAGAGCAGTGTACCTTCACCGGCGGAAGTCCGTCGAGTGCTTCCATTACCGCCTTATTGGTAACCTTCATAGCTTCCTCAATAGTCTTTCCGATCACAAGCTCGGTAGCCATACTGCTTGTAGCCACTGCCGCACCGCATCCAAAAGTCTTAAACTTGCAATCCTTGATTACATGAGTCTCATCGTCAATATCAAGGAAGATCCTCATGATATCTCCACATTTTGCATTCCCTACTGTTCCTACTCCGCTTGCATCCTCGATCTCTCCTACATTTCTGGGATGCTGAAAATGATCCATTACTTTTTCGCTGTACATAATTTACTTCCTCCTGTATCTTCATCCAAATATCATATTTCCTGTAGATTCCCGCTTTTTATCTTTTTGTCAGGCACGGGAACTATTTCTGCTTTTTCATAAAGTCCTCATAAAGCGGAGACATATTTCTCAGATTCTGAACGATCTCTTTCAGCTTATCTACTGTGTAATCCAGTTCTTCTCTGGTAGTCTCCTCGCTGAGTGTCAGCCTCAAAGAACCATGGGCAATCTCATGAGGCAGTCCGATGGCCAGAAGTACATGAGAAGGATCCAGGGAACCTGATGTACATGCTGATCCGCTGGAACCGCAGATCCCGCATCCATCCAGCATCAGCAGAAGAGATTCTCCCTCGATAAAACGAAAACTTACATTTACATTGTTAGGAAGACGTTTTACCGGATCTCCGTTCAGTTTCACATAAGGAATTTCTGATGTGATCCTGCCAATCAGATAATCTCTCAGTTCTGTCTCCTTTGCCGCACGTTCCTCCATAGTTTTTTCCGCCCGGTCCGCAGCTGCGCCATAGCCTACGATACCCGGAACATTTTCTGTCCCTGCACGGCGTTTTCTTTCCTGTGCGCCTCCATGGACAAAAGAACGGATCTTTACGCCCTTGCGGATATAAAGGAAACCGATTCCTTTAGGTCCATTGATCTTATGTGCACTGGAGCTGAGCATATCAATATTGCATTCATCTACATCGATCGGCAGCTGACAGAATGCCTGAACCGCGTCTGTATGAAAAAGGATCCCATGCTCTCTGGCGATCATTCCGATTTCTTTGATCGGCTGGATAGAACCAATTTCATTATTTGCAAACATCACAGAAATCAGTATGGTTTCCGGTGTAATTGCTTTTTCCAGATCCTCCAGCCGTACGATCCCGTTTTCATCCACATCAAGATAAGTGATCTTCGCCCCTCTTACCTTTTCCAGATATTCACACGTATGAAGAATAGCATGGTGCTCGATCTTTGTTGTAATTATGTGATTACCCTTTCCCTTATATGCCTCAAATGCAGCCTTCAGCGCCCAGTTATCAGATTCTGATCCCCCTGCGGTAAAATAAATCTCTTCTGTTTTTGCATTCAGCACCTCTGCAATACGATGCCTTGCTTTTGTTACCGCCTCTTTTGTATCCGCTGCAAAATCATATACACTGGACGGGTTTCCGTAATATTCTGTAAAATAAGGCAGCATAGCTTCCACAACTTCAGGGGCCGTTTTTGTAGTAGCTGCGTTATCCAGATAGATCAATTTATTCATAATTCTTGTCCTCCTGCTATGATAAAATGTATTACATTCTCTCTTCCTGTTTTTTTCTGCTCTCTTCTATCAGCTGGCTCAGCATCAAAGTATCCACAGCCTGTGTGATGCTGTCATTGATCCGTTTCCACACAAACTTCGCAACACAGATATCTTTTGTCTCACATGTTTCTTCCGGTGAGGTTCCTGCACACTGAGCTGCCTCCAGACCACCTTCCAGAACACGCAGGATATCTCCTACTGATATATTCTCTGCCGGACGTCCCAGACGATATCCTCCGCAGGCACCACGGGTGCTTTCCACAAGTCCTGCCCGCTTCAGCTTACCCATCAGCTGTTCCAGATAGCTGACTGAAATATTCTGTCTTCCAGCAATACTCTGTATCGAAACAGCCTCTGTCTCGCTGAACACGCCCAGATCGATCATAGCGCGAAGCCCATAAATTGCTCTTGTTGACAGCTTCATCTGTTCACCTCTTTTTAATTCCCAGTATTTTTGTCGGAATTACTGTAATTACAGTAACAGATAGCGGCCGTTCTGTCAAGGTTATTTTTTGCATATACTAACAAAAAACAGCCAGGATCTTATATGTCAAAACATATTTTTTTTAAAGGAACCTTTATCCTGACATGTACCGGGCTTATCAGCCGGATCATGGGTTTCTTCTATAGAATATTCCTTTCTCATACGATTGGTGCACAGGGTCTGGGAGTTTATCAGCTGATCATGCCTTTGCAGAATCTTGTTCTGGCATTTACCGTTTCCGGTATCCAGACATCCCTTTCGCGGCTTATCGCCTCCCGGTTAGCCCTGAAAAAAGAATCCGATGCCGGAAAAATATTCTGTGCCGGAACATTCATGGCTTTTTTTCTTGCTTCATCTGCTGCATGGATACTTTATTCCAATGCCGGATTTTTTGCTGTGCAGATTTTAAAAGAGCCCCTTACAGAATCTCTGATCAGAATACTTTCCTTTCAGTTTCCTTTGATTGCACTTCATTCCTGTATAAACAGCTATTATTTTGCAGAAAAAAAAACCGGAGTTCCATCCGGTCTCCAGCTTATGGAACAAATTATCCGGGTAAGCTCCTCCTGGATCCTTTTTCAGATTTTTCTTTCCAAAAATATGACTGTCACTGCGGCGATCGCTGTAGGCGGGTCTCTTATTTCTGAAATTTTCACTGCGGCAGCGGGTCTTATTCTCATAGGTCTGCGTTTTTCCGGTAAAAAAAGATCCTTTTTTGCTTCCTTTTCTTTTCTTGGGGAAATTTTCCACACAGCCTTCCCCCTGACGCTGAACCGTGTTCTTCTGACTCTTCTTGGAAGCATAGAAGTGATCCTGATTCCTCAGCAGCTGCAGGTCTATGGTCTGTCTGCTTCTGATTCTCTGAAAATATACGGTATTTTTACAGGAATGGCTCTTCCTCTGATTCTTTTTCCATCTGCCATAACAAATTCCGCCTCAGTAATGCTGATGCCCTCTATAGCAGAAATGCAGGCTCTTGGCTGCCAAAAAAGAATTCGTGCCATAACTGCAAAGGCCTGTACAGGCTGTATGGCCCTTGGCATTCTGTGCACAGCATTTTTCTTTCTCCTTGGTCCTTTTCTTGGAAATTTTTTATTTAAAAGCCCTTCCTCTGGAATCTACATCCGCACGCTGTCTTTTATCTGCCCTTTCCTTTACACAAACACCGCCCTTACCAGCATTCTCCATGGGCTCGGGCGTACCACCCGTTCTCTTCTTCATAACACTGCGGGAATTTTGATACGTATTTCTTTTGTCCTGTTTCTGATTCCTGTTATAGGAATCAAAGGTTATCTTTACGGAATCCTGATCAGCGAGCTCCTTCTCAGCTGTCTTCATGTCCTTGCTCTATATAACAGCAAGTAAGCAACTGCCCGCAGCAGCACAATGAAATACCGATTTACGAAATACCAGGATTCTCTATCGACAACAAAACAAGAATCGTTTATAATCATAGCAGAGAAATACCATATGTCCAAATACACGGACGCGAGGAGGAAACTCTCAAGAGAGTACCTGTATGTCCAAATACATGGACGCGAGGAGGAAATTATGAGTTTTTCATTTATCAAGAAACTGCCCACACCGGAAGATATCCGCAGAGAATATCCTGTAGATGCTTCTATCCAGGCATTAAAAGAAAAAAGAGATCAGGAGATCCGTGATGTATTTACCGGAAAATCCGACAAATTCCTTGCCATCATCGGTCCCTGCTCTGCTGACAACGAAGACGCTGTTATCGATTATCTTTTACGGCTTCGAAAAGTCCAGGATAAGATTGCCGACAAAGTGCTGATCATCCCAAGAGTTTACACAAACAAGCCCCGCACCACAGGCGAAGGCTACAAGGGTATGGTACATCAGCCGGATCCTGAGAAAAAACCAAATATGCTTGCCGGTCTGGTAGCTATCCGTAAAATGCACATCCGTGCCATTCAGGAAAGTGGTTTTACCTGTGCAGACGAAATGCTTTATCCGGAAAACTACCGCTATCTTTCTGATCTTCTTTCCTACGTTGCTGTAGGTGCACGTTCTGTAGAAGACCAGCAGCACCGTCTCACAGTCAGCGGCATGGATGTTCCTGCCGGAATGAAGAATCCTACCAGCGGAGACTTCAGTGTAATGCTGAATTCCGTTACTGCAGCCCAGGGATCTCATCGTTTTATTTACAGAAGCTGGGAGGTAGAAACAACCGGAAATCCTCTTGCCCATACAATTTTACGAGGAGCGGTAAACAAACACGGAGAAGCGATCCCCAACTATCACTATGAGGATCTGAAACTTCTCTGGGAAAAATATCAGGAAAAGGATCTGACAAATCCTGCAGTGATCGTTGATACTAATCACTCTAATTCTAACAAACAGTACGAACAGCAGATCCGTATTGCCAAAGAAGTGCTGCACAGCCGTCTGGTAGATCCTGAATTGAAAACACTGGTAAAAGGTCTTATGATCGAAAGTTATATCGAACCGGGAAACCAGAAGATCGGAAAAGAACATATCTACGGCAAATCGATTACAGATGCCTGCCTGGGATGGGAAGAATCAGAAAAGCTGCTTTATACCATTGCTGAAATGTGCTGACAAGACCAGACAGATACAGACTGCTTTAGCAGTCTGTATCTGGCTCATCCTAGCGGAACATTTAACTGTTTTTTCTATTGTCTGCTGCAAAATCCACCACTCTTTAACTTCTTGGATGTGCTTTCATATAAACATCTCTCATTTTTACAGGATCCAGTCCCAGATATATCTGAGTAGAAGAAATGTCCGAATGTCCTAACATTTCCTGTACGCTTTTAATATCTGCCCCGTTCTGCAGCATATGGACAGCAAATGAATGACGAAGCGTATGAGGTGTAATATCCCTGTGGATTCCTGCTGCTTCTGCATATCCTTTCAGTACTTTCCAAAATCCCTGTCTGCTCATGGCTTTTCCTGAACAGTTTGTAAACAAGGCTGTTTCTTTTGTATCTTTCACAAAAAATTTTCTAGCTTTGTCCATATATACTGCAAGTGCCTCTTTACTCACATTTCCAATTGGAAGTACTCTCTCTTTTTCACTGTCATGACAGATCACATATCCAAAGCTAAGGTTCACATCTTCTGTCTGAAGATTCAGTAATTCACTGACACGCATACCTGTCGCATAAAGCAGTTCCAACATAGCCTTATCCCTCATACCTTTCCCAGTCTCAGTATTTGGCTGTCTGAGCAACCGGTCAACCTCCTCTACCGTAAGAAATTCCGGTGTTTTTTTCTGCAGCTTTGGTGCTTTCAATCCTTCTGAGGGATCTTCATAAATCATACCTTTTTTAAATAAATAATGAAAAAAAGCCCGTATGGACGCAATATTTCTGGATATTGTAGAGGGGGCAAAATCTGCTTTTTTCATTTCTCTTAAATATATTTTAAGATCTGCCTCTGTTATCTCTTCTATTTTTTTTATTCCTGCTTCTTCAAAATATACAGCCATCTTTTTTAAGTCCCGCCTATAAGAAAGCTCTGTATTTCCAGAAGTATTTTTTTCCCAATGCATATATTCCATAAACTGGTTGATTAAGTATTCCATTTTTCTACTTCCTTTTTATCAGGACTCATATTCTAAGTCTCTGATATGATTTCCTCTTATGATATGTGCATCATTATACACTGTATTTCCGTCAAATCAAAGTCCTTTTCTGTCAGAAAGTACCGGCTGATCCAAATATATTCAAGCTTTTCATTAAAACTTCCATTACCGGAGGATTACACCAGATCTCAAGAATCATTCCGCCAATATACATTACTCCGCATAAAAGAATTTTAATAAAATATCTGGAAATTTCTGTCGGAAACAATCCGTGATTTTTCCATATTTCCGCAGATTCTCCATAAACTATTTTCATAAGATAAAAGTAACATGGAAAATAAAGAATATACTGCGGAAACATTGCCCCTATCCCTATCACACCTCCCTGCAGACCAAATTGAAGGATAGATACTGTCATAAGAAAGCCTGCCTGGAAACCTATAAACAACATTTCTACCACCGAAAGTGTCACCCCAAATACAGAAAGACCACAAAACGCTGGTATCAAAAACTGGCTTCCTCTTAATTTTAAAACATGAAGCATGTACTTTTGCTTTTCCAGATTCCTGTCTGCAAATGACGTCAAAAGGTAAATAGAAGCAGCTGTTTTTTGGCTCCAGTCATATTTCCAGGCCAGATTAGGCAAAATCGTACCCGTTAAAAATCCAAGCAGAAAAAGGCCATATACTGGAAGATCTCCTTTTTTATATAATCCCAGCTTTTTTTTCATTCTCTCACCCTGTACCAGTTTACTGATCCAGTAATAAAAATATGTCTATTGGAAAAACATTTTATATGCACCCACGCAAAAAGCCGTGTGAAATTTCTTTCACACGGCTTATATACTTCATAAAAAGAACTTTTTACAGTACATCATCTGCCAGAATTATTTTGCATAATCTACAGCTCTGCTCTCACGGATAACATTAACTTTGATCTGTCCTGGATATTCCAGTTCAGCCTCAATCTGTTTGGCAATGTCTCTTGCCAGCAGAACCATATCAGCATCTGTCACATGTTCCGGTACTACCATAACACGGATTTCTCTGCCTGCCTGAATAGCAAATGACTTATCTACACCTTTGAATTCGTTGGTGATATCCTCCAACTGTTTCAGTCTGTTGGTATATGTCTCCAGTGTCTCTCTTCTTGCACCTGGTCTTGCAGCGGAAATTGCATCTGCAGCCTGTACAATACATGCAACAAGAGATTCCGGTTCAACATCACCATGGTGTGATGCAACTGTATTGATCACAACTGCAGATTCTTTATATTTCTTACAAAGGTCTACACCAATCTGAATATGAGAACCTTCTACCTCGTGATCAATAGATTTACCGATGTCATGAAGAAGACCTGCGCGTTTTGCCATACGGACATCTACACCGACTTCTCCGGCAATGATTCCGGAAAGCTGTGCAACTTCAATAGAATGCTTCAGAGCATTCTGTCCATAACTGGAACGGAATTTCATGCGTCCGAGAAGCTTCAGCAGTTCCGGATGGATTCCATGCACGCCTACATCCATAGCTGCATTTTCACCGTCTTCACGAATCTGTGCTTCCACTTCTCTCTGTGCTTTCTCAACCATTTCTTCGATTCTTGCCGGATGAATACGACCATCTACGATCAGCTTCTCAAGAGCAACTCTTGCCACTTCTCTTCGAATCGGATCAAATGCGGAAAGAACAACCGCTTCAGGAGTATCGTCAATAATCAGATCGACACCGGTCAATGTCTCCAGTGTACGGATATTACGGCCTTCTCTTCCAATAATCCGGCCTTTCATTTCATCACTTGGCAACTGTACAACAGAAATCGTTGTTTCTGATACATGATCTACCGCACATTTCTGAATAGCATTAACAACATATTCCTTTGCTTTCTTCCCTGCTTCTTCCTTGGCGCGATTTTCAAGCTCTTTATAGAGTCTTGCCACATCCACCTTAACATCATCTTCTACAGTTTTCAGCAGTTCGTCTTTTGCCTGTTCGGAGGTCAGACCGGAAATTCTTTCCAGTTCCTGTACTCCCTTCTGTTCAAGCTCTTCTACTTTCTTTTCTCTCTTCTGCAATTCAGCAGCTTTTGCTGTGCATTCAGTCTCACGCTTCTCTACGATATCCGCTTTTTTATCTACAGATTCCTCTTTTGATAAAACACGTCTCTCGTATTTCTGCAGCTCATTTCTGCGTTCCTTGGTTTCTTTCTCCAGTTCGTTTTTGGTGCGGAGAGATTCTTCCTTCACTTCCAATAAAGCTTCTCTTTTTTTCGTTTCAGCAGTTTTTAAAGCTTCATCTATGATGCTTCTTGCTCTGTCTTCTGCTGTGCCGACAACCTCGGCATCTTTCTTTGCCTTATTCTCGACAGCCAACTTGCAAGTAAGAGGAACCGCAATAAGCAGTGCGACCACTACAGCGACAATTACACTTATAATGATAGTTGTCACAGGAGCACCTCCTTATTTAGTTTTCATTGTACAAATACAACAATACAAGTTTAGCTGTTTTTGAGAAATCTGTCAAGTTTTTCTACCTATTTGTTGCCATAATTTTTACAAAAGGTAATTTCCATTTCTTCCAGCACGGAAGAAATCTCTCCGGCACGGAATCCCCTTCGAGAAAGAAATCCAAAAAGCCGCCGCATCTCTTTCTCATCCAGTTCTGATCCCGCTGCACAGCGCTTCTCTACAGTACGTTTCAAAAGCTGATGTTCATCCGGAGTTTCTATTTCACATGCTGTATTCCAGGCTGCCTCTGCAGTGTCTCTGCCAATCCCCCGGGAATACAGTTCCTGAAATATCTTCTGTCTGCTTTTCTCATGGATGCGGCAGGTAATAAAATTAACCGCATACCGATCATCATTAATATACCCGAAACCTTTTACATATTCAACAGCATCCTTTACCGCTTCCTGAGAGAATCCGGCCTGCTCCAGACGTTCTGTAAGTCCCTTCTCTGTTCTGTCCATTCGTTCCAGAAGTTTCATAGCCTTCCTGCGCGCCTGTTTTTGTTCTTCCTGTACTTCCATCATAGTCATATTTTATAAAAGATCATCCTCTTCTTCAGAAGAATTTTCTGTTTTTTCTTCCATTTCCTGTGCCTCATCCTCTGGAAGAAGATGATAATAAATCCTTACCTGTTTCTCGATCTCTTCACAGATCTCCGGATGGTCTTTCAGGAATACTTTTACATTTTCGCGTCCCTGACCTATCTTTTCACCTTTATAAGAATACCACGCTCCGCTCTTATTGACTACAGAGCACTCCGCTGCCAGATCCAGAATTTCTCCCTCTCTGGAAATTCCTGTGCCAAACATGATATCAAACTCTGCCTGCTTAAACGGAGGTGCAACTTTATTTTTTACAACCTTTACTTTTGTATGGCTGCCTACCATCTCTCCGCCCTGTTTCAGAGTTTCTCCTCTTCTTACGTCAAGACGTACCGATGCATAGAATTTCAGAGCTCGTCCTCCAGTTGTTGTCTCCGGATTTCCGAACATCACACCAACCTTCTCACGAAGCTGGTTGATAAAAATAACTACACAATTAGATCTGCTGATCACTGCTGTAAGTTTACGCAGAGCCTGTGACATCAGACGTGCATGAAGACCTACATGGCTGTCTCCCATCTCTCCTTCAATCTCTGCTTTAGGCACAAGTGCCGCTACAGAGTCTACAATCACGATATCTACTGCACCGGAACGTACCATCGTCTCAGTAATTTCCAGCGCCTGCTCTCCATTATCGGGCTGTGAAATATAAAGATTATCGATATCTACACCGATATTTTTAGCATAAACAGGATCCAGTGCATGCTCTGCATCAATAAATCCTGCTATTCCGCCCCTTTTCTGAACCTCTGCTACCATATGCAGGGCAACAGTCGTCTTACCACTGGATTCCGGACCATAGATCTCAACAATACGTCCTTTCGGCACGCCCCCTACTCCAAGTGCAATATCCAATCCTAAAGATCCTGTAGGAACTGCTTCTACATGCATATGTGCTCCTGATTCACCAAGCTTCATTACGGAACCTTTTCCGTATTGTTTTTCAATATGTCCCAGCGCTGCTTCCAGCGCTTTCTGCTTTTCTTCATTTACCATCCTGCAGTTTCTCCTTAATCTCTTATTTCAAAAGTTCCAAACCTATGTTCGTGTTTTCTTCTTACATGCTATTATATATTTACCTTATTGTCAAGCAAAACTTTTCGACAATCTTCTGTCCGCACTCCTGTATGTTACTGTTCGCCCTGTTCACAGCAACAAACCAAAATTCATTTCAGATTGTCTGCGGCAATGGAATTTTGTCTTGTAGATTCGGTCTCATATACAAAGAAACCAGATCTGTACGGAAAACATACAGTCTGGTCTTTCTTACTTTACTGTTTTCTTTTTCCCGGAAACACCCACAAACATCAGGATCCCGGCTGCAAAAATAAAAATACTGATAAACTGAGAGGTAGAGAAAATCCCCACGCTGCCCCTTATCAGATCTCCTCTGAAAAATTCAAGAATAAAACGTCCGATACTATAAAGTATCATATACCATGCAGCTACCTGCCCGTCTGCTTTTTTATGACAGGCAATATAGAGGAGTACTGCAAAATGCATAAAATCAAGAATACTGGAATAAATCTGCGTAGGAACAAGAGCTATATCATTAGGGGCAAAATCCGAGTCATGAAATGTAATAGACGGCCATCCCTTCGTTTCCCTTCCGTAGCAGCATCCTGCAAGAAGGCAGCCAATACGTCCGAATCCCTGCGCCAGAGCCACAGAAGGTATCATAAGATCAAAATATTCCAAAAAACGTATCTTCTTTATACGGCAGTACAGCCAGCCGGCAAATATGCCTCCCAGGATACCTCCGTAGACCACAAATCCATCTGCCATTGTCCAGAAAATGAATCCCGGATCTGACACGATTTCCTCCCATTCTGTAATCCAGAACAGGATTTTTGCTCCAAGGAATCCGCCAAGAAGACACCACAGCATAAGAAAGAAAACATGTTCAGTATCTGCTTTGAGCTTTCGTGCCCGATACTCTGCCACTCCCCAGCCGGCCAGTACTCCTGTGGCGATCATCAGGCCATAACCATATACTGTAAACGGTCCGATGGTAAGAAGTTCATTTTTCAAAGGAATCCCTCCAGTCTTTCCACATAGTAAGTAATTTTTTATTTCCAGGATCATTGAGATATCCATTCCCTGAAGCTGAACACTCTCCGCATACATCCATTCCCAGGATTCTTCTGTCGGCAAAAACCACTTCCAGATATTCCTCCAGCTCCATAAGCCTCATATCTCCCTGACTCCAGTCTGTAGAGGCATCCTCCGAACACAGCACATCCTTGTCTACAGAAATATAAACCGGCAGTCCTTCCGGCAGATTTCGGAAAAATTCCAGCAATGTCTCTTTCTTTTCTGTTTTGAGTTGTTCTCTTGAAAGGAACCGAACCTTTTTATCAGGAACAGATTCTGTCTGATCGAAAGATTCCTGATCCGGTCCTGCCAGGATCAGTTCCCGAAGAAAAGGAAGTCCCTCAAGAGCCTCAGCCGCCCATCCTCCGCAGGATAACAGCCCTCCAAAGGCCGGAGGCTGCATGTCTGTATGATTATCAAACAAAAGAAGACAAAAAGGCTCCTGGATCTTTTTCAGCCACAACAGACTTACATAATGGTAGTTTCCGGAATCCAAAAAGTGTATTCCCCTTACCGGATACTCTCTGATAAGGTCTTCCAGTGTTTCCCTTGCCTCATTGTCACAATAGCAGTTACAGCCGGAAAGCTCCTGTACCTCCACCCAGGAAACGCTTTCATCCTGATAAAACTGCTGCTCCCTATATGTCCCTGTAAAATCCATTAAAATAATATCATTCTTTTTTTTCATAAAGCCATCTTACCACGAACAGGTTTTCCATGCAAGTCTCCCGTTCTGCAGTACATTTTTAATATCCAAGAATTCCTTCCGTTAAAAACACCGGGAACGCTGCACACAGCATTCCCGGTGTTCCATCATTGATCTTCAATAAAATTTACATTCTGTCCTGTTGATCTCAGGCTTTGTCAATAGATCCGAAAAGTTCCATTTTTTCTTTTACAGTAGCCTTGATCGCCTCAAATCCAGGTGCCAGAAGTTTACGTGGGTCATAGCCCTTGCCCTGCTGATCTTTTCCTGCTTCGATATACTGACGTGTAGCTTCTGCAAAGGAAAGCTGGCACTCTGTGTTTACGTTGATCTTGGAAACACCAAGGTCGATCGCTTTTTTGATCATGTCAGCCGGAATTCCTGTACCTCCGTGAAGTACCAGAGGCATCTCTCCTGTAAGCTGCTGGATAGCATCCAGAGTCTCAAAGCTTAATCCAGCCCAGTTTTCCGGATATTTTCCGTGGATATTACCGATTCCTGCTGCAAGGAAGTCAATTCCAAGATCAGCGATCATCTTGCATTCCTTAGGATCTGCACATTCGCCCATACCTACAACGCCGTCTTCTTCGCCGCCGATGGAACCAACCTCTGCTTCCAGAGACATTCCATGATCTGCAACGATCTTAACCAGTTCCTTAGTTTTTTCTACGTTCTCTTCGATCGGATAATGAGAACCGTCGAACATGATGGAAGTAAATCCTGCTTCTACACATTTCAGGCATCCTTCATAGCTGCCGTGATCCAGATGAAGAGCAACAGGAACTGTAATATTCAGCTCTTCGATCATGCCTTTTACCATACCTACAACAGTCTTATAACCAGCCATATATTTTCCTGCACCTTCGGAAACACCAAGGATGACCGGAGAGTTGTTCTCCTGTGCTGTCAGCAGGATAGCCTTTGTCCACTCAAGGTTGTTGATGTTAAACTGTCCTACTGCATAATGGCCTGCTTTAGCTTTTTTCAGCATTTCTGACGCGTTTACTAACATGATAAATTCCTCCTAATCTTTCACGGGGACAGGCTTTTAACTTTCCCCAAATATAGCTTTAGTTTACCAGATTCCAGCTGATTCGTCTACTGTTTTGTTGATTTTTCACGAACCTGTCGCTCTGTGATATTTTTCTGTAAGCTTTTCCAGAAGAAGATCCGAAGGGTTCTCCTCTGTCACAGGATGAGGCCTGGAAGCAAACGTTCTGAGTTCTTCTTCGATTTCCTTCAGAAGTTCCTTGTCCGCCCCCAGCTGAGATGCTGTATTTTCATACTCTTTCCTGCTGCGTATGCTATGTACAGCCAGAAGATAGGTTTTCAGCCTTTTCCTTTCACGTCCTGATTCATATGCTTTCCAAAAATATTCCAAAGCCTTTTCCATCTGAAAAAGATAGCTGTATGCACAGCCCAGATTATGGCAGATGCTTTCCCCCAGACCGTCTCTGAAATCATTCAGGTCATCTCTTTCCAACAGTTTCTGATACACTTGTATGGCATGTACATACATGCCGTTTTCCATCAGGGCATCTCCTTTCTGTTTTTCCCGTACAGGAAGGGATTCACGGTCCAGTTTCTGGATCTTTCCATTCAGAATTTTCAGTTCTTCATATGTCAGATAGTTGATCTCTTTAAACACAGGATAAAGGATATCCTCTGCACTGCTGAATTTTCCGATAACTGTCCTGAGCTTTGCTGCAAGACGTCCAAGGTTCAGTTCATTCTGGATCCAGTCACAAAGTTCCTTATTTATGATAGTTTCATCTATAAGATACAGATTATGATACAGATAATAGCACAGTTCCTCCAGAGTATAGATATTCGTACTGATATTCTCAATAAAATACGGCGAATCCGCTGTTTTCGTCTGGCATAAAATATATCCGCTCAAAAGTCTTCCTCCCTTACCACTGTACAATCTCTTCCCAAACTTTTCCGCTTGACGGGAACATCTCACCAAATCCCAGATCTTTTACCGTGATCTGACATTCTTTTCTTGAAATATACTGAAGCTTCAGTGAAATACGTGTTGTCTTATTTGGACGTTTAGGAATGCCCGGAAGCAGCATACCCATTCGTTTTTTTTCTGTTTCCCCCATGGTTCCCACCACAAAAACCAGTTCTTCCGTATTGTCCAGGATCAGTTCGCAGGAAGCTTTACATTCATACCAGTTGGTACCGGCCTCTAACAGAGGATAATAAGCCGGTGCTCCCATTACACGCATTTCCATCCCTACATCTTTCACCACCAGAGAGCTGCCCAGATATCTGTATCCTTTCAGTTTTCTGTAAATACATTTTTCTGCACCGGCTCCACAGGCTCCTGCTGCAAAAAGATTATTTCCATAAAACACCTTCCGCTTCTGATAGCAAAGAAGTTTTACTGATTTTACTGCCCATTCCTGATCGAACCCCTCGCCATTCATCTGAATGCTGGAATAAAGCTCCGTTCCCAATGTTTCTTTTATAAACTTATAAAAATCTTCGTCTCTTTCTTCCGGCAGTTCTCTCAGAGATGCTTCTACCGGATTCACCAGCCTGACAAACACTGGCTTTGTACCTGAACTCATTGCCAGTTTACGGAACAGCACTTTGTCTTTTTTAAAACTATACCATCCCACGCTACGATTCCAGGTCTCTACCTTCTGGGTCAGCACATAATAATAAAAACTTTCTTCATAATCCAAAAGACTGAATTTTTCATCTTCGATCCCCAGAAATTCTGCTGCTTTCTGAAGATTTTGCACCTGGACCGAATCCATAGTCTCCATAGTGACAGTAAGGTATTTTATATTTTTCTCTACCTCCGAAACACCCAGAAACTGCAGCATCCCTTTCAAAAAATACCCCAGAAGCTCCCAGGGTTCCTTCTGCTCTCCGGCAACCTGGATCTTTTCTTTGCTCATGGAAATATGGTAAAGGTCATCTACTAAAAATCCGCCTTTTTCTCTGGCAAAATATTCTGCTTCCAGTCCAATACAGTAATCTCCCTGATCTGCCCGTCTGCACAGACATGTAGGGGTCTCATAAAGACTGCTTCCCACTTTTACCGGAAGAGAACGGGATTCCTCCGCTTTCCGGTCATAATAACAGATCTGAGAATATTTTTTTCCAAGGTCAATTCCGATAATCAAATCCCGTGTTTCGTTCATTTTTCCTATTCCTTTTCTATGGTAAACATTTCTTTTACATACTGTTCCTGGCGAAGATACTGTTTCACCCCGTCGGCAACCTCTTTTGTCTTATCCAGGCGCCTTGCAGAAAGTATCCTGTTCAGAAGCTGATATTTACTTCCTGGCGTTCCCTCTATTTTTTTCATGGTGACTGTATGCTCTGCGGTTTCTTTTACCTCTCCGTTTCTTTCAATACGGAAATAATAATGCAGCGTCTCTCCATAGAATAATGTAAACGTCTTGACAAAGATCCCCTGATAAATGTTCCGGATGGGCTCACTTTTATATTCCCGCTCTCTGCCCAGACCGGCGTCCAATGCATAATACAAAGTAACTTTTGCCTCCGGATGTCCATGACATTCTACAAATGTTTTGTCATCCAGCTGCCAGGGACTGAGAAGTTCCGGCGGCAGTCTGCGGAAAAATCCAAATTCCATATGGTCTTTTGCACAGTCTTCCAAAAATATTCTGACCATTTCCCGGTATTTCTCGCTCATTTCCTTTTCTTTTGAAAGCTCCATAAAAAGAGCCAGCCTGCAGATCTTATTTACCGGCCATCTGTTTTCCCAGGCATATTCCAGACGTTCCCGTATAAAACGGGTCATCGGATATTCTTTTACAAAGATTCCATAAGCTACCTGTGTCAGGTATGCTCCTATGATCCTTTCTTTACCTGACTGCTTCACATAAGATTCCAGAACAGCCTCTCCTTCTTTCCGGTAATCTGAAGTAAAGATCAAAAGCAAAAGAATACGCTCCTCCAGATCATAAGTATCCATTTCGAAACCTTTTGCGCTTTTCCATATGGAGATCAGCTCATCTACAGGCCCAAATCGATAAAGCATCAGATAATGAAGGATCACCTCATCATACTTACCCTGTCGATAAACTTCCGAAGCAAGCGCCAGAAGTTCATCATCTTCTGTCATATCCGCCTTCAGTATCATACGGCTGGTCAGTTTCAGCAAACATCCCAGATCCAGCCCCTCATATCCATATTCTTCCACAAGAGCCATCGCCTGACGGAACATCCTGCGGCCGATCAGCACTTCCAGAAGTTTCGGGCGGTCAACTGCTATATATTTTCTATAGTCCATTTTCTGCAGATAATGATCCAGTTCATCTCCCTGTACATGTTCTGCATAATAGTCAAGCAGCTGTTTTCTTATTTTATTTTTATATTCATCTGAATAAGCCGGAGATTCTGCAATTTTACAAAAATATCCCAGACTCTCCTCATTCATCCCCATTTTCTCACAATGATGGAGCAGTACTCCCGGTTCTTCTGCCCCAAGCTTTAATACTTTTAAAGCCGCATCTCTGTCGTCATTGAGTTTTTTCAGATTATAATGGATCGTAGATGCATATCTGCGCTGCTTGTCATCCTGAAACAGAATCACTGCATCTTCCGTATAGATCCTTGGATATGCCACACCTTTTACACATGGGTAAATTTCTTCCCTTTTCATCTGGCTGTGGCAAACGATAACCTGACGGATTTTTTTGTCATCGCAGTAAAGGCGGCAGGTAAACAGATTCCGCGCAAGCTGTTCTGCATCTGCAGCATTTTGCGGATCAAACAGAAATTCCTGATAGAGAACCGCATAATTTTCATCCATCTGCCCTTCTGCAAGCTTGCGTCGGGCAAATTTCTCCATTGTCTCTTTATAGCTTTCGTAGATCAAAGGTTCTTTTTCTTTATAAGTGATCACACTTGCATATACAAAAGCACGCCTGCTGTCCCCAAGCGTTTTATCATTATAATTAAAATACATCAGAAGAGGCTTTGGAAGCTCTCTCTGATAAGTGATATCCATAGTTTCCACATAATATTCATACAGCCTGGTAAGTCTGAGCCCCTGCTGCACTGCCAGGGAAAACCAACGAAAATACTCTGGTTTCCGGGGATTCCCCTTCATAATATATTTACAGATTGCTTCCAGCACATCTTCTGACGGAAACTGTTCGTATCCAGCCACCAGCGCACGATAAAGACTTCCTGAAAAATTCTTTTCATAACCGGAAAGATAGGCAAGACGCATGACCAGTTCCTCTGTAAGAAGTTTCCGTCTTCCTGCATAACGGAACACCTGAATCCAGAAAGGACTGAGTCTGTGAAACAGTGAAATATCTCTGCTGATCCACTGCCATGCCTCCATATATAAAAGCGGACTGGTACAGCCTCTTTCAAACTGTTCTTCCATCATAAAAATGCCCTCTGACGGAAGTTTTTTATACCCTCCGTCCATCTGGAGCAAAAGCCACAAAAGCTGAAAACTGTCGGCTTTCTGCATATGGAAATTCTGGATCCTCCATACTGCCTGAGTCTTATCCCTGTACAGCCCTGCTGCACTGCAAAGATACAGATAGATCCCGGCAAGTTCCAGTTCATCCCGGGAAAACTCCTTATTCTGATATTTTTTCAGGATTTCAGCGGCTTCCGCATCGTTGCCCTCCAGATGATCGATATACGCTTCATACATCTGATAATCCGGATAATCACATCCTGATGCATGAAGCTGGTTCAGAATGAAATGGCTGCTTCCTGTCCAGGTATTAAAATCCATCCTGCCTTCCCGGTATTCCATATAATCCTTTATCAATGCGATCCTGTGGCGTTTTTCTTCTGCCCGTACATCTACTCTTACACGAGATCCCCTGGAAGCCATTACCTCATATACAAGTTTTTGATAAGGGCTGCGCACTATGATCTGTCCAACCTGATTTCCCTCTTTAAGCCGGTCTGCATGAAGCACATATTCGATATGACAGGTGCTTCCGATAAAATCTTCCTGAGTTATTACATGATGTTCCACTTCCAGAAAATCACCTGCTGCCTCTATATCCAGCCTTAAATGTCCCCAGCCGCTTCTCTGGATATCAAAGGATTCCTGCATGGATTCTGTAATATCATAAAATTCATTTTTCACAGTTTTCAGGGAAATAGAAACAGGTTCCTTCTCCTTCAGCGCAATAAAAAATTCTTCCAGATGCTGATAAGTAACAGGCTGCTGTGAAAGCCCCATAAAAAGAGCTTTCTGCTTTTCTTCTGCTTTATCCATCATTACAGAAAAATAGCTGCTGGTAAAAAGGTGATATGCTTTCCGAAAATCTTTTTCCGCGATTTTTCGGAAGGCCTCCATATCTTTTACTTCTCCTGCGGTACCTTGAAAGCTTTCTTTTTCTGCTTTTATTTCAAACGGTATCTTATACTCCCCTATACTGGATGTAATACACAGCCAGCCGCTGCAGACATCTCCGGGCAGCATGCCGCTGCCGTCTGCTCCGTAGGGGATACATACAGTTGTCCCTGAAAATTTTCCGGCTCCGGGTACAAATCTGCGATGAGAGGACGTAATATATCCCTGAATCTTTTCATCGTCTTCTGTTCCCAGATAAAGTTCTCCTCTGACAGCTTCTCCGGCTTTCAGAGAAATTTCCAGTCTCTCCTGAGAAAAAAGGAGCTCCGGCTCTTCGTATCTGAATTTTCCGCTGAGTATTTGTTCAATCTTTTTTTTCAATATGGTTCACCTTTTTGTCCTTTTATCTAGTGTTTCTATTTACAATGTAGTGCTCAGCACTTCTTCTTTCATAGGAATAGAAGCTGTCGCACCAGGTCTTGACACCGCAATGGCAGAGGCTTTTGCTGCCAGTTTCAGACCTTCCTCCACCGGAAGTCCATCTATCAGAGAAGAAATAAAATATCCTGTAAAGGTATCTCCTGCTGCGGTAGTGTCCACTGCTTTTACCTTATAGATCCCCTGACGGTAGATTCCCGTATGATCCTGAAAAACAGATCCGTCTCCTCCCAGAGTCAGTACCACCCGTGCATCAGGATAAAGCTCTTTTATTCTGGAAAGGATCTTATCCGGTTCTTTTTCACCTGTGATCTGATATCCCTCGATCTCATTTACCAAAAACAGACTCACCTTTGAAAGATCGCATTTTTCCAGACCTTTATCATAAGGAGACGGATTCAGAATGATCATCATTCCTTTTTCATATGCTTTGTCAATTACGTAATCCAGTTCGCTGATCTCATTCTGCAGAAGGATGATATCCTCCTTTTCAAAATGCTCCAGTACCTGATCCACAAATTCTCTTGTTATACTTCTGTTAGCTCCTCCAAACAACAGGATGCAATTCTGCCCATCCTTATCCACCTGGATCACTGTATGCCCGCTGGAACCCTGAATTTTACGGATAAACTCTGTATTTACACCATTTTCCCGACATGTTTCCAGAAGAATATCTCCTTCTTCTCCGACCATGCCTGCATGATAGACTGGAATTCCCGCTTTTGCCAGAGCAATAGACTGATTCAATCCCTTTCCCCCGCAGAATGTTTTTCTGTCTTTTGAGGCCTGAGTTTCCCCGGGGATCAAAATACTTTCTACCTGATAAACATAATCCAGATTCAATGACCCAAAATTCAATACCTTCATATTGCTACCTCCTTTATACGGGTATCATCCCTTCACTGCACGCTTTTTATATCTTCAAGTATATATTTCATTCTAATTTCCGTCAAGAACCAGCTTCTTTTTGATGGAAAAGCACGAAAATCTCGTCCCATACATAGACTATAAAGAAATCCCCTTTGAGGTGAAGACTTGAAGACTTTCTTGAAACCTTTGACATCAGCCGAAGAGAAGTATTACCTTCAACGCTTCCAGGAGGGCGATTTGGAGGCAAAAAATATCCTGATCGAGCGGAATCTCCGGCTTGTGGCTCATGTGGTTAAAAAATATCAGGGACCCGATGAGGATCTGGACGATCTGATCTCTATTGGAACTATCGGACTGATCAAAGCAGTCTCCACCTTTGACCGGACTAAATCTACCAGACTTTCCACCTATGCCGCACGGTGTATTGATAATGAGCTTCTGATGATGCTGCGTTCCAGAAAAAAACATTCCCGTGAAGTTTCATTATATGAACCAATCGGCACTGACAAAGAGGGCAATGAGATCAGCCTTCTGGATATCATCGAAAGCCCTCCTGTAGATATTGTAGATGCCTACGCAGCCCGGCAGGATATCCACTTCCTGCTGACCTCCCTGAATTCTGTTCTTACCCCCAAGGAATATCAGGTCATATGCCTGCGTTACGGTCTCTATGGGATTCCTGAGCAAACGCAGAAGATCATTGCCCAGAAACTGCATATCAGCAGATCCTATGTATCCAGGATCGAAAAAAACGCACTAAAAAAACTGCGCCAGCTTTTTAAGGAGCAAACATAAGGAAAAGGGATATCGCCTTCTCCCGACGGATCCGGCAGCATCCCTTTTTTTCTTTTACATTTCTGCTCTTCTCAGCAGATCATATTTTTCTGCCTCTGCGCCCAGATCTACAGCAAGTTTCTGCTGAGGATGGGGCGCGCTCTCCACAGAAACTCCGTTTTCATCATAAATCGCCCTGACAACAGCAGTAAGATTCCGCCCGTCAGGTTTCATGATCTCGATAGTCTCCCCTACCGAAAATTTATTTCTCTGGGTAATATGGACCAAACCATTTTCATCAATCTCTTCTGCATATCCCAGATAAGTATATTCCTTCACATATGTGTTATTATCATAAATCTGCGTGTTTTCATCCGGCTTTCCATAGAAAAATCCAGTTGTAAACTGACGGTAAGTACAGTTGGATATCTGTTCCTTATACCATTCCATATTTGCATGGTATTTTTCCGGAGATTCCATATAGTCGTTGATCGCTTTTCTGTAGGTTCTGGCAACTGTAGCTACATAAAGAGCCGTTTTCATACGCCCCTCGATCTTCAGACTGTCAATACCACAGGTAAGGATATCATCCATATGCTCGATCATACAAAGATCCTTGGAATTAAAAATGTAAGTTCCCCTCTCATTTTCAAAAACAGGCATATATTCACCCGGCCTGGATTCCTCCACTATCGAATATTTCCAGCGGCACGGATGTGTACAGGCTCCTCTGTTCGCATCTCTTCCTACCAGATAATTACTGAGAAGACAACGTCCGGAATAAGAAATACACATAGCACCATGGACAAAAGTCTCTATTTCCATATCTTCAGGAATATGTGCGCGTATTTCCCTGATCTCATCCAGTGAAAGTTCTCTGGCTGTCACCACGCGCTTCGCTCCCAGACGATACCAGAAACGATATGTTTCATAGTTTGTATTATTAGCCTGTGTACTGATATGGCATTCGATCTCCGGACAGATCTCCCTGGCATAAGTAAAGATTCCCGGATCTGCAATGATCAGTGCGTCTGGCTTTAATTCTTTCAGTTCCTGAAGGTATTCGCGGACTCCTGAAAGATCTTCATTATGTGCCAGGATATTTACAGTTACATAAACCTTTACTCCATGTTCATGGGCAAACGCAATGCCCTCTGCCATATCCTCATGTGAAAAATTTTTTGCTTTCGCACGAAGTCCAAAAGCTTCTCCTCCAATATATACCGCATCTGCACCAAAGATCACTGCGATCTTCAAAACCTCCAGACTGCTGGCAGGTACCAGTAATTCTATTTTTCTCATATTTTCTCCTTATCCCCGGTCATCGGGTCCAGTGGCATTTTGATACTGAGGGCTGCTCCGTCTCCCAGAGGAAGTATACTGGTCAGAAGACGTTTATCATGTTTCAGTGTATAAAGATATTCCCTCATTCTTTTATAAATGGTTCTGTTCCTCCGCTCTACCAGGTAATGAGATTCAATAAGTTCTCCTTCCTGAAGTACATTATCTGAAAGAAGGATCCCTTCCGGCGCCAGAAGCCGGATCACATCCTCCAGCCAGTGGATATACTGCCCTTTGGCTGCATCCATAAAGATAAGGTCATATTCCGGTTCCAGTTCTTTCAGTATCTCCCCTGCATCGCCTTCCAGCAAAGTGATCTGCCGGTCCCTTCCTGTTCTGCGAAAATTCTCTTTTGCAACAGGAATTCTTTTCTCATAATTTTCTATTGTGGTAATTTCAAGGTCTGACGGACCATATTCACACATAAGAAGTGTGGAGAAGCCTACGGCTGTCCCCACCTCCAAAATACGCTTTGGCTTTTTTACAGCCAGAAGTACCTTTATAAAGCTCTGCATCTCTCTGCGGATAATAGGAACTCCGGAAGAAAGGGCATCTTTTTCCAGATTTTCCAGAAATTCTGTATTTCCCGGATCAAGAGAATTGATATATGTTCTCATCCTCTCCTCTACGATCACTGTTCTGTTACCTCCTGCTCTGCATCACCGGAAATGATCGCCATAAGTCTTGCCGGCTCATATGCTGTACTGAGAAGATAAGTTCCCGGTTTCATTTTGCCTTTATAATTAGACAGTTTTTCCTGTACCCAGAACACCTTCGCATCCTCTATAAGACCTTTGCTTTCTAAAGTTTTTGCAATATCATACACAGAATCATCTTCCTTAATGACCACAGTGATCTCCTGTCCTTCTCCCGGACTCATCGGCTGCTGGTCAAAAATATCATGTCCAAACTGATATGACACTCTTCCGATCCAGATGATCAGAACAACAACGCAGACATACAGCGCAATTCTGAACGCACCGCCTGCCACAAACACGCCTGCCTTTCCTACACGGTCTCTTGTGTCTCCCATGTGATCCTCCTTACTGACCGCCTGCTTTACAGTGGCGGAATATCCATCTCAATACCTTCTGTCAATGTTCTGCATATCCTCTGCAGCATCCTGCAGAGATCCAGTTCTGCATCCAGATATGCATTTACCTGAGGAATACGGCGAAGCTCTTCCGATTCCCTGGAAAGCACTTCGGCAAGATGGAACATGTTACTTCTGTCCTCCTCATTTTGAAGACGGAAATTATCAGACCGGAACTGACGGACTCTTTCCTCCAGTTCCGGATTCTGGTTCAGGATTTCCTCCTGAAGTCTGTACTCCTTATAAACACGGCTTTTTTTGACAGACTGGATCAGCATATGGATATTCCTGTTAATCCCGTCCATTGTCAGGCCTCCATAATGATCGGCAGTATCATTGGTCTTCTCTTTGTCCGTTTCCAAAGATAATCACCTACTGCATCTTTTACTACAAGCTTGATCTTGCCCCAGTCTGTAATATTTCTGTCCATACAGGATTCCAGAGCCTGCTCTACAACTTCCTTTGCATGAACCATCAGATCTTCGGATTCCCTTACATAAACAAATCCTCTGGATACAATATCCGGTCCTGCCAGAACCACATTGCTGTGACGTTCCAGTGTCATCACAACGATCATGATTCCATCTTCAGCCAGATGCTGTCTGTCACGAAGAACAATATTGCCTACATCGCCAACACCCAGTCCATCTACCAGGATTCCGCCTGTCTGAACACTTCCTGTCACCTGAGCACTGTATTCATCCAGTTCAAGGACATTACCGGAAGCCAGGATAAAGATATTTTCTTTTGGGATCCCCAGCTCCTCTGCAATATGCTTCTGAGCAGTCAGATGACGGTATTCCCCATGTACCGGGATCGCATATTTAGGACGTACCAGTGAATAGATCAGTTTGATTTCCTCCTGACAGGCATGTCCTGAAACATGTGCATCCTGGAAGATAACTTTTGCCCCTTTCATATACAGCTCATTGATAACCTTGGAAACTGCCTTTTCATTTCCCGGAATGGGATTGGAGCTGAAGATAATGGTGTCATTTGGTTTAATGGTGATCTTTTTGTGGATATTCGCTGCCATCCTGGACAATGCTGCCATGGATTCTCCCTGGCTTCCAGTCGTGATAAGTACTACCTTTTCATCAGGATAATTCTTTACCTGATCGATCTCAATCAGTGTATTTTCCGGAATCCTAAGATATCCCAGTTCAGACGCTGTGGAAATTACATTGACCATACTGCGTCCTTCCACTGCAACCTTTCTGCCAAACCGATATGCCGTATTGATGATCTGCTGCACACGGTCTACATTGGAAGCAAAAGTAGCTATGATGATCCTGCTGGAAGGATATTCATTGAACAGATTATCAAACACTCTTCCCACCGTACGTTCTGACATGGTAAAACCAGGTCTTTCTGCATTGGTGCTGTCACACATCAAAGCCAGTACACCTTTTTTACCGATCTCTGCAAAGCGCTGCAGATCGATCGCATCTCCAAATACCGGAGTATAATCAACCTTAAAGTCTCCTGTATGCACAACAATACCTGCCGGAGAATAGATTGCCAGCGCGGAAGCATCCTGGATACTGTGGTTTGTCTTGATAAATTCGATTGAAAAATCTCCAAGATTGATCACCTGGCCATGCTTCACCTCTTTTAATTTGGTAGAGCGCACCAGATTATGCTCTTTCAGCTTATTGGTGATCAGTCCCAGTGTCAGCTTTGTGGAATAGATCGGAACATTTACTTCTTTTAATACATACGGCAGTGCACCGATATGATCCTCATGTCCATGAGTGATCACAAAGCCTTTGACCTTGGAGATATTTTCTTTCAGATATGTCACATCCGGGATCACAAGATCGATTCCCAGCATATCATCTTCCGGAAAAGACAATCCGCAGTCTACTACTACTATACTCTCTCCGTATTCAAAAGCTGTAATATTCATTCCAATCTGTTCCAGACCGCCCAATGGAATCACTTTAAGCCGTTCCCCTGTTCTGCGGACGCGCCTTCCCTGTCTGGATGGATTTTTCGCCGGACTTTTGGCAGAAGCATTTCTGGCAGTGTTCTTATTCACCGGTTTCTGCTGTTTATCCATATATTTTCCACTTTGTCTTGTCTGCTGTTTATATCTGTTGTTTTTCTGTTTTGTTACCTGTTTTTTTGTATTATAATCGGAAGATCTCTGGTTTCCTCCGTTTCGTTTCTGTTTTTCATCTTTTTCTTTTATATTACTATTTTCACTTTTCAAACAATGCACCTCCATACTTATGTGCTGCTTTATGCAAATTTGTGCACGAAAACTCAGGAATACCAGGGGCATTCCTTTTCACTTTTGTCTGTAACAGGCAGACATTGGCAATATTGTTTTTATAACTGTTTTATTTTGCTGAAAATCACATTTCCAGGTCTACATCTTCCAGCATTTGCTCAAAAACTTTATAAACTGCCTGCAGTTCTTCTTCCTCTTCAACCATTTCATAACATGCTTCCGGGCTCTCATCCGAAGAAGTATCTTTCAAAATATAGGCAGATGCTTCATCTTCCAGGGAATCTGATACCAGAAGATAGGATTTCCCTGCGATCATTGTCTGTTCTTCTACGTAAAACTCTTCTGTTGTCCCATCCGGGGACTGAAATCTGATTTTTTCCATGCTGCCATCCTTATCTGTTTGCCAGAGAATCCAGATATCCCTGTAAGATCAAAACTGCTGCCAGAGAATCCAGATGCTCCTTTCTGTCCTCACGGCGTACTCCGCCTTCCATAAGAACACGGTTCGCCTCCATCGTTGTCAGACGCTCGTCCCACATGACTACAGGCAGACCCGTCCTTCTCTCCAGTGTCTCTTTAAATTCCAGAGATTTTTCTGCCCTTTCTCCAAGGGTATTGTTCATGTTTTTCGGAAGTCCCACAACAATCTGTTCCACACCATACTCCGCCACCAGTTCCTCTATCCGGGCCAGTGTCTTTCGAAGCTTATTCTCCTGCTTCCTCCATATGGTCTCCACTTTTTGAGCAGTCAGACCCAAAGGGTCGCTGACTGCCACACCTACGGTCTTAGAGCCATAATCCAGTCCTAATATACGCATATCAGCGTTCCCAGGAGCGATTTCTGATATATTCGTTCAGAAGCTCCTCTACCAGTTCATCTCTTTCCACCTTCATGATCATGCTTCTGGCACCTTTATGACTGGTAATATAAGTCGGATCACCGGACATAATATAGCCTACGATCTGATTGACCGGGTTATATCCTTTTTCATCCATTGCATTGTACACCAGATCCAAAACTTCTTTTACTTCCAGTTCCTGGTCTGGTTTTGTCCTGAAATACTGTGTATTTCCTAAATTGTTTTCTGCCATTTTTTCTCACGTCCTTACTATTATTTCTTTTCTATTTTAATATAATTCACCGTAAAATACAAGGTGAGTTTTCTGTCAGTTTCCCCAGAAGAATATGTTCCTTTGCAAAACCGGTGATTTTTACCGTCAGAAGATCATTGATACAGATTCCCTTCTGTTTTTCCACAGCCACCTTTACATACTCCTTGCTGTGGCTGAGATAGAAGACTTTTCCATCGATCTCTATCTCTTCCTCGATCAGTATCTCCAAATCTCTGCCTGTCATATTTTCTTCATATTCCCGGGCACGGAGTTCGTGTAATTCCAGCATTTTTTCACTTCGTTTTGCCTTTTCAGCTTCTGTCAGCTGTCCATCCATCGCTGCTGCCTTTGTACCCTGACGTCTGGAATACTTAAAAATATGCGTCTCATAAAAATGTATATTTTTTACAAATTCATAGGATTCCAGAAAATCTTCTTCTGTCTCCTGAGGAAATCCGACGATCACATCTGTAGTCAGAGCAGGAACCGGATAATATTTCCTGATCAGTGCACATTTTTCCGCATACTCCTCAGCACTGTATCTACGGTTCATATCTTTCAGAGTCTTGTTGCAGCCGCTCTGAAGAGACAGGTGAAAATGAGGGCATACCTTTGGAAGGGCCGAAATCCCTTCCATAAATTCTTCTGTAATGATGCGGGGCTCCAGTGACCCCAAACGAATTCTTTTGATGCCTTCTATCTCATGAACTGCCCGGATCAGAGAAAGAAGATCTGCCTTTTTATCTTCATCCTTAAAATCCACACCATAAGAACTTAAATGGATTCCGGTAAGCACCACCTCTTTATATCCGCCTGCAGCAAGACTCCTTACTTCTTCCAGGATCTCTGTGATCTTACGGCTGCGTACTCTCCCTCTCGCATAGGGGATGATGCAGTAAGTACAAAACTGATTACAGCCATCCTGCACCTTAATATACGCTCGCACATGTTCTGCAGTATGATCAATAGAAAGTTCCTCATATTCTTTTGTTTTATTTATTTCTATCACCCGGGCTTTTTTTTCATGCTCTTTTTCAAATTCTTCAAGAGCCTGAACGATTTGATTTTTCTGATTGTTTCCAAGAATCAGATCTACAGAAGCATCTTCTTTCAGCTTCTCTGTATCTGTCTGGGCATAGCATCCTGTAGCCACTACAATCGCATCCGGATTCATTTTTTTTGCTTTATGGAGCATCTGTCTGGATTTTCTGTCCGCTATATTTGTCACCGTACAGGTATTGATCAGATATACGTCTGCTCCCTCCTGGAAAGGCACGATCTCATAGCCTGCCTGCTCCAGAAGCTGCTGCATTGCCTCTACTTCATAGGCATTCACCTTACATCCCAGATTATGAAGCGCAACTTTTTTACTCATATTTATGTCATTCCTTTTTCTATGTCAACTGGTCATTGTTTCAAATATCATGGGTACTGTCCCTTCCGTTTACAGCAACGGAATCTTCATTACTATTTATACTAACTCAGATTTTCCACTTCATGGAAATTTAACAGCTTTTCCCTTGACTTTTCATCAGGGGACGTATAAGATAAAAGCTGTAATACAACTAATATAAAGGAGGTCATCATTATGAAAACATTAAAAATATCTTTGAACTCTATCGACAAAGTAAAAGCATTTGTAAATGAAATCAGTAAATTTGACTGTGATTTTGATCTTGTATCCGGAAGATACGTTATCGATGCAAAATCTATCATGGGCATCTTCAGCCTGGATCTGTCCAAGCCTATAAATCTGAACATCCACGCAGAGGGAACCACTCTGGATTCTATTCTTGCTGTTGTTCAGGCATACGTAATCGAATAAGATATTTATTCTGCCGCAGCGTATCGTACGCCGCGGCTTTTTCATTTTACTTTATCTCAATCACTTCTGTGGAAGCCAAAGCCTCCTCCATAAGCTGATCGATCTTTTCTTCCAGTTTTGTCTCGGATCTGTGAATCACATTTAAGTTCGGTTTTGTTACCGGATGCTTTGCCACAAAAATCGTACAGCAGTCCTCAAAAGGCTGGATAGAAGTCTCAAATGTATTGATCTTTCTGGAAATCTCTACAATCTCCTGTTTGTCAAATCCGATCACAGGGCGATAAACAGGAAGTGTACATACTTCATTAGTGGCCGCAAGGCTCTGAAGCGTCTGACTTGCCACCTGTCCGATACTTTCTCCTGTGATCAGACCAAGACAGCCTGATTCCTTCGCAAAATGCTCTGCGATACGCATCATATAACGACGCATGATAATGGTCAGTTCTTCATGAGGACACTGATCATAAATATACAGCTGTATATCTGTAAAATTCACCACATGAAGACGGATCGGACCACTGTAGCGGGCAACCAGCTTAGCCAGATCCACTACTTTCTGTTTTGCCCGTTCACTGGTATAAGGCGGTGCATGAAAATATACCGCATCGATCTTTACGCCACGCTTGGCGATCATATAGCCTGCCACCGGACTGTCAATTCCGCCGGAAAGAAGGAGCATCGCCTTACCGTTGGTTCCCACAGGCATTCCTCCCGGTCCCGGAATGGTCTCTGAATAAACATAAATCTTATCTCTGATTTCTACAGAAAGTGTCATCTGAGGATTATGAACATCTACGGATGCCTCTGGAAATTCATCCAGAATCAGACCTCCCAGATGTGCACTGACCTCCATGGAATTGACCGGATAGGATTTTTTTGCTCTTCTGGTATAAACCTTAAAAGTTCCGGAAAATCCCGGATAACGGTTTTTCATATAGCTGACTACATCTTTTCCCATCTGTTCCAGTCCCTGATCCTCATAAATTACAACAGGACTGATGCCCACAATGCCAAATACACACTGAAGGGCTTCTACTGCCTCATCAAAATCATATTCTTCAGGACAGAGCACATATACTCTTCCCTGTTCTTTGATCACACGGAATTCTCCATCTACAGGTTCCAGAGCAAGACGCATCTGTTTTACCAGGGCATCCTCAAAAAGATACCTGTTTTTTCCTTTGATGGCAATTTCCGCATATTTGATCAGAAATGCATGAAAAATCATAACTTTTCTCCTTTATGCTTCTTAATTTTATCTTTTTAGTTTTTTATCTTCTGGAATATCTCCGCAGCATAGGAACCAGTTCCTCCATTACCTGAAGGAAATGGTCCGCCTCTTCCACAGTATTTTCCTCTGAAAAACTCAGGCGAACTGTACTTTCAATCTGATCCTTCGGCATTCCCATTGCTGCCAGAGTGCTGCTTGGCTTACGCTTATGACTGGAGCATGCGCTTCCTGCTGATATAAAAATATCTCTTTCTTCCAGAGAATGAAGAAGCACTTCGCTTCGCACTCCCATAACACTGATACTTAAGATCTGAGGCGCTCCTTCTCTTAATTCCATTCCATTAATACGGATATCCGGGATTTTTTCCAGCCCTTTTGCGATATATTCTTTCAGACTGTACATTTTCTCTACATTAGCATCCAGATTACGGTATATTTCTTCTGCTGCCACACCAAGTCCGGCAATTCCCGGGACATTATCTGTACCGGAACGCATTCCGCTCTGCTGCCCTCCGCCAAGAATCTGCGGCTGGATCTTTGCTTTTTCATTTATATAGAGGAAACCAACACCTTTCGGGCCATGAATCTTATGACTGCTGACAGAAAGAAGATCAATCCCCATTTTTTTCGGATAAATCCTGTATTTTCCAAATGCCTGGATCGCGTCCACATGAAACAGAGCCTTTGGGCTTTTTTCCCTGATACGCCTGCTGATTTCTTCCACAGGCATCACCGCGCCTACTTCATTATTTACAAACATGACTGACACCAGTATGGTATCCGGGCGCAGGACTGCTTCCAGCGCGTCCAGCTTCACTACTCCACGGCTGTCCACCGGAAGGTAAGTCACTTCAAATCCCTGTTCCTGAAGGAACAATGCCGGCTGGCTTACTGCCGGATGCTCTACTGCAGTTGTAATGATATGGTTTCCGCTCCGTTTATTTGCCATTGCCGCTCCGATCAGGGCAAGGTTATCTGATTCTGTTCCCCCTGACGTAAACAGGATTTCTTTTTCCTGTACTTTCAGAATCCGTGCCAGCCTGGCTGCAGAATCCTTTACATATTTTTCGGCCTCCACACCTTTCAGATGCATGGCAGAAGGATTTCCAAAATCCTCTGTCATGGTTCTGATAACAATATCTTTTACAGAATCATAACATCTGGTGGTTGCGGAATTATCAAAATATACTTCCATGTTCAATCTATACTCCCTTTATTTTCACAATACCCTGAAAACACTTTATGAAGACTGTTCCAGGTGGAACATCAAAACTGACAGGACTGCAAGACCGGCAGTCTCTGTCCGAAGGATCCTTTTTCCTAAAGTAATGGGGAATACCCCCGCATTTATGGCAGCCTTCACCTCAGTTTCTTCGAACCCGCCTTCCGGTCCGATAAAAATCCCTATGGACTGTCCCGGCTGGATCCTGTTTATGATCTCCCTTGTCTCTGCCATGCCTTTTGCAAGTTCATAAGGAATCAGACGGACATCCATCTCTTCAGCATAAGCAATTGCTTCTCTGTAGCCCATAACGGAATGAACAGAAGGAACCAGCATCCTTTTGGACTGCTTGGCTGCACTTTCTGCGATCTGCTGCCATCTCTCTACTTTTTTTGCTGCTTTTTTTCCATCCAGACGGACTACGCATCTTTTCGTTTCCACAGGAATGATTTCAAAAGCTCCCAATTCTACTGCTTTCTGAATGATCAGTTCCATTTTATCTGACTTTGGAAGTCCCTGAAAAAGATAAATCTTATTTGGCAGCTCATAATCTGGTTCCTGGGCATAAAGGATGTGGAGACAAACTTCATCAGAAGCTGCTGATTCGATCCTGCAATGATATTCTTTTTTCTCCCCGTCACTGATCCACAATTCCTCGCCAGGCTTCATCCTTAAAACGTTAACAATATGATTTACATCCGTTCCTGTAATATGGATCCGGTGAGCAGGTTCATCGATCTGACATGGTTCTACAAAAAACCTCTGCATGGATCAGTCCTTTCTTGCTGTAACAGATACCCATTCACCCTGCTTTGTCACCTCAACAAGAGTAAGTCCGGCCTTTTTTACAGCCTCAGTTACAACCGTTTCCTTAACATCAAGAATTCCTGAAGTGATATAATAAGCGCCTTTTTTCATCTGATGGACGATCACTGGTGTCAGCGGTACCAGAACATCCGCCAGAATATTAGCTGCTACGATATCGTATTTCTCATATCCCACCTGATCCTGCACTTCTTTGTCGTCAATGATATTTCCGATCATCATGTCAAAATCTTTATCCGGAATCTGATTTGCCTCTTTATTCTCCTGAACTGCCGGAACTGCACAGGGATCCAGATCTGTTCCTACCACATGGCCGGCACCAAGCTTCAGAGCTGTGATGCCAAGGATACCGCTTCCGGTTCCTACATCAAGAAGTTCACAGCCTTCCTTCACATATTTTTTCAGCTGACGGATCACCAACTGAGTTGTTTCATGCATTCCGGTACCAAACGCAGTGCCTGGGTCGATATGGAGGATCATCTTACTCTTATCTTCTTCCTTTACTTCCTCCCAGGAGGGAACGATCAGGATATCATCCACATAAAACTGTTTGAAATACTGCTTCCAGTTGTTGATCCAATCGATATCTTCCGTTTCGCTGACCTCAATAGTACCCTCTCCGATATCCATAAAAGTACGAAGATCAGCCAGTTCCCTTTCCACCTCTTTGATAATCGTTTCCGCATCCGTCTCTTCTGCATTTTTCAAAAGCTTTCCATCTTCTGTTTCCTCTACAAAAAAGCTGAGATATGCCGTACCGTCATCCTCATTCATCTGAGGAAGAATATCCACAAACATCTGCTCCTTTTCCATAGCGGTAAGAGGTACATTATCCTCGATCTGAGCCCCTTCAAATCCAATGTCATACAGGGTGCTGATGATTACATCTTCTGCTTCTGTTATTGTTTTTATTTTAAATTTTTTCCACTTCATAACAATATCTCCTGTTTTCAACTCTGTAAAAATAGACTGTTACCGTCCATGGACTGAACAGTAAATAATATCTCGCACTCTATCATACATGAAAATACAAAAAAAGAAAAGAGGATTTACCCTCTTTTCCCCAAAAGCTTTCTTATTCCTCAAAAGTCTCTTTCAGTTTATCCATAAAGCTCTTTTTCTTTTTTTCTGTTTTTTCAGAACCGCTGTTTTTCGTTCCTGCCGTCTTATTTCCGCAGGCCTCGTCAAACTTGCGCAGAGCTTCTTTTGCCTCATCATTCAGATTAGTAGGAACCTGAACCACAAGTGTTACATAGTGGTCTCCGCGCACATTCTTGTTTCTCAGTGACGGAACACCTTTTCCTTTCAGACGGATACGGGTATCTGTCTGCGTTCCAGGCTTCACTTCATAAACCACATCTCCGTCCACAGTACTGATATGAACATCACCGCCAAGAGCCGCCTGTGCATAAGTAATTGGTGCAGAGGAGAATATATTCATATCCTGTCTCTGGAAGATTGGATGACGGGCAATATTTACTTCCACAAGAAGGTCTCCTCTCGGACCGCCGTTGGTTCCCGGTTCACCTTTCTCACGGATACGGATACTCTGTCCGTTATCGATACCTGCCGGAATAGATACCTGGATCTTCTTTCTGGAAGAAGTATAGCCGGTTCCACGACAGGAGGTACATTTTTCTTTGATCACTTTTCCTGAACCGCCGCACTCCGGACATGTCTGAACATTACGGACCATACCGAACATAGACTGCTGAGTATATACGATCTGTCCTTCTCCGTTACATTTCGGACAGGTTACCGGCTGTGTTCCCGGCTTTGCTCCGGTTCCGTGACAAACAGTACACTCATCCTTCAGAACGATCTCCAGTTCCTTTTCGCAGCCAAATACAGCCTCTTCAAAGGTAATGTTTACCCGTGCACGAAGATTAGCACCTCTCATGGGACCATTGTTTGCGCGTCTTTTACTTCCTCCGCCAAACAGATCCCCGAAAATGTCGCCAAAAATATCGCCCATGTCTGCGCCGTTGAAGTCAAAACCACCGAAGCCGCCTGCACCGCCTCCGCCATTTTCAAAGGCTGCATGACCAAACTGGTCATACTGTCTTCTTTTATCCGGATCACTTAAAATGCCGTATGCCTCTGTGGCCTCTTTAAATTTTGCCTCAGCATCTTTATCACCCGGATTTACATCCGGGTGATATTTCTTGGCTAATTTTCGATATGCTTTTTTCAATTCCGCGTCACTGGCGTTTTTGGCAACCCCCAGGACTTCATAGTAATCTCTTTTATCAGCCATTGTTTCTCTTTCCTATGCTTTCTATCAGACTTCTTTATAGTCTGCATCTACTACATCATCACCATATCCGGCTTCATTTCCGCCCTGGGAAGCTCCGCCGCCCATGTTGCCCATGTCCGGTCCAGCCTGACCGCCCTGCTGTGTCTGCTCATACATCTTCTGGAACAGTTTCTGAGCACTTTCCATCATCTTCTCCTGTGCTGCTTTGATATCAGCAACCTGTGCATCTGTCAGTTCTGCATTTGCAGTCTGGGAAAGAAGATCTTTCAGTGCGTTCAGATCAGCCTCTACAGCTGCCTTGTCATTTACATCCAGTTTATCTCCTGCTTCTTTCAGAGCATTCTCAACCTGGAATACCATGGAATCTGCGTTGTTTCTTGTATCAATTGCTTCTTTACGTTTTTTATCCTGAGCCTCGAACTCTGCTGCCTCTTTAACAGCCTTGTCAATCTCGGAATCAGACATATTGGATCCTGCTGTAATAGTGATGTGCTGTTCTTTTCCGGTTCCAAGGTCCTTAGCGGATACATTAACGATACCATTTGCATCGATATCAAAAGTAACCTCAATCTGCGGAACACCGCGACGTGCTGGCGGGATTCCATCCAGACGGAACTGGCCAAGGGATTTGTTATCTCTTGCAAACTGACGCTCACCCTGTACTACGTTGATATCTACAGCTGTCTGATTATCTGCTGCTGTAGAGAAGATCTGGCTCTTCTTTGTCGGAATAGTTGTATTTCTCTCGATCAGACGAGTTGCGATTCCACCCATGGTCTCGATAGAAAGAGACAGAGGAGTAACATCCAGAAGAAGGATATCGCCTGCACCTGCATCACCTGCAAGTTTACCGCCCTGTACGGAAGCACCAAGTGCAACACACTCATCCGGGTTCAGAGATTTGCTTGGCTCTTTGCCTGTGATCTGTTTTACTTTGTCCTGTACAGCCGGGATACGTGTAGATCCACCTACCAGAAGCACCTGACCAAGCTCAGAAGCGCTGATACCTGCATCGGAAAGTGCACGGCGTACCGGCTCTGCTGTTTTCTCAACAAGATCATGTGTCAGTTCATCAAATTTTGCTCTTGTAAGGTTCATATCAAAATGCTTCGGTCCTTCTGCTGTAGCAGTGATGAACGGAAGGTTGATGTTTGTTGTTGTTGCGGAAGAAAGCTCTTTTTTTGCTTTCTCAGCTGCCTCTTTCAGTCTCTGAAGAGCCATCTTGTCATTGGAAAGATCTACGCCCTCAGTTCTCTTGAACTCAGCAAGCATGTAGTCTGTGATCTTCTGGTCAAAGTCATCACCGCCAAGACGGTTGTTACCTGCTGTAGAAAGAACCTCGATAACACCATCGCCAATCTCAATGATGGAAACGTCGAAAGTACCGCCGCCAAGGTCATATACCATGATCTTCTGCTCTTTTTCGTTATCAAGACCATATGCCAGAGCTGCTGCTGTAGGCTCGTTGATGATACGTTTTACATCAAGACCTGCGATCTTGCCCGCATCCTTGGTTGCCTGACGCTGTGCATCATTGAAATATGCCGGTACTGTGATAACAGCTTCTGTTACAGATTCTCCAAGATATCCCTCAGCATCTTTTTTCAGTTTCTGAAGGATCATAGCAGAAATTTCCTGAGGAGAATATTTCTTGTCATCAATAGTTACACGATAGTCGGAACCCATTTCTCTTTTAATAGAAGAAATTGTTTTCTCTGCATTGGTAACTGCCTGACGTTTTGCAGGCTCACCTACCAGACGTTCGCCTGTTTTTGTGAAAGCGACTACAGATGGTGTAGTTCTTGCGCCTTCTGTATTTGCAATAACGGTGGGCTGACCACCTTCCATAACTGCTACGCAACTGTTTGTTGTTCCTAAGTCAATACCAATAATTTTTCCCATGATAATTTATCCTCCTTAATTAGCAACCTTTACCATACTGTGTCTGACTACGAATCCTTTATAGGTGTAGCCTTTCTGAAATTCTTCTACAATGATGTTCTCACCGGCTTCTTCATCCTCCACATGCATTACTGCATTGTGGAAGTCCGGATCAAATTCTTTGCCTACGGCTTCGATCACTTCTACGCCCAGCCCTTCCAGTGTTGTCATAAGCTGTTTGTAGATCATCTGCATACCTTCGGCAAATGCATCTCCTTCCGGAGCCTGTGCAAGACCTCTCTCAAAATTATCAACTACCGGAAGCATGTTTTCAATGATCTCTTTTGCTCCCACGATATACATACCTGACTTTTCTTTTTCTGTACGCTTACGGAAGTTATCAAATTCTGCCATGCTGCGTTTCAGACGATCTGTCAGTTCTTCAATCTGCTGATCCTTTTTATCTTTTTTCTTTTTGCCGAAAAAAGAAGTTTTAGCTTTTCCTTCTGCCTTTTCCTCTGCTGTTTCCTTTCCTTCCGGAACCTCTTCAGCAGTTTCCTCTCCGGCTGTGGCTTCCGGTGAATCCTCCTGCACTTCTGTTGCAGTTTCATTTTCAGAAACAACCTGTTCTGTATCCTCCTGCATTTCAGACGTGTTTTTCATTTCTTCTGCCACGCTTTTTCTACCACCTTTCTATCTTCACCTACTGGCTGTTATCATTATCATTTTTATTCTTTCTGAACACCTGATCCAGTTCAACTTTCAGGGTTTTCAGATTGTTTACAACATTTTCATAATCCATTCGCTTCGGGCCTACAATACCAATGGTACCGTGCATCCCCTCACCCAGTTCATAGGTGGCAGTCACTACACTGCAGTCCTTCATCGTAGGGATCGGAAGCTCATCTCCTATATATACCTGAACTCCGGCATTTTCAGAGTCTGACATATGTTCTTTCACAAGATCCGCAAGCTGTTGTTTCTCTTCAAATGTTGATATCAGCTCTGTTGCTCTCTGTTTATCAGAAAGCTCCGGATACTTAAAGAAATTTGTAGCACCTGAAGTATAGATTTCCAGATCATCTTCGTCTACCTGAATAGTTGCTGCAACAGCATCCAGTACTCTTGCAACAAGTCCGCTGTGGATCCCGGCCTGTTCTTTCAGCCTTGCGATCATCCCCAGATTAATATCCTGAATGGGAAGACCGTTCAGGTTGGTGTTCAAAAGCAGGTTCAATTTCAGGATCGTCTCATCATCCATCTCTTCGTCCAGATCTATGATCTGATTTCGGATCACATTTCCCTCGCAGACCACCACAGCCACCAGCTGCAGTTCATTGACCCGGGAAAGCTGGATGAATTTCAGCTTGCTTCCACTGTACTGCGGAACTGAGATCATCGTTGCGTAATTGGTGTTTGAAGCAAGAACCCTGGCCACTTTTTTCAGAACCTTTTCCATCTTGTCTGTCTTCTCGATCATCAGATTACGTATCTCTTCGATCTCATCTTCCTTTTCCTGCATCAGCTCATCTACATATAAACGATAGCCTTTATCAGAAGGAATTCTTCCTGCTGATGTATGGGGCTGTATAATGTAGCCAAGATCTGTCAGGTCAGACATTTCATTTCGGATCGTTGCTGAGCTGACATTCAGATCTGTGTACTTGGAAATGGTCCTGGAACCAACCGGTTCGCCTGTCTCCATATAGGTTTTGATGATCGCCTTCAGGATTTTCTTTTTACGATCTGTCAAATTATCTTCCACGCCCTCAGCTCCTTTCCCTTTTCATTTGTTAGCACTCAATTTCAAGGAGTGCTAACATCTACATTGTTAAGATAGCACCGTTAAAATCTTTTGTCAAGGGATAAGAAGTATTTTTTATGAAAATCTTTTTTCTTCGTCAAAAAAATACAGACACTGCAGAATCTTATCTTCCGCCATGTCTGTATTAAATATGTGTCTGTTTCTGATTATATCAGCCTTTCAGTCTCTCCGTAATCTGAGTTTCCTCTGCCGGAGCACCAAAATAATACCCCTGGATACAGTCAAGATCCATTTCTTTTAAAAGCTGATACTCTTCTTCTGTCTCTACACCTTCCTGACATACCTTGATATTTACGTCATGGCAGATGGCAACGATAAAGTTGATAAATGCTGAATCAAATCTGCTGGACAAAATATCCCTGACAAAGCTCCTGTCGATCTTTACAAGGTCGATCGGTGCTTTTTTAAGAAACTCAAGCGAGGAATAGCCGGTACCAAAATCATCCATAGCAACTCGAATCCCCATTTTTCTCAAAAGCTCATATTTATCTCTGAAAATATCCAGATTCTGAACCGCATTGCTTTCCGTCAGCTCTATCACAAGATTTTCAGGAGGAAATTCTTCTTCCTTAAGAATACGGATAACATCCGGAATATAAGAATCCTCCATCAGCTGCAGCGCAGATGCATTTACACTTATCGAAAAATCTGGTTTTAAAACAATCCAGTTTTTAGCAGCCCGCAGGGACTTCCTCAGGATCCATAATCCTACTTCATAGATCATCCCTTCTGCTTCCATCACCGGGATAAACTCTGCCGGAGAAATCGTCTGGCCTTCTTCATCTCGGAAGCGTGCCAGTGCTTCCACACCTATGAGTTCTTTTGTCCGACTGTCTACCTGCGGCTGATAATTCACATAAAATCCCCGGAATTTCTGGTTTACGGATTTTCTCAGCTTCCTGATCAGTTCCAGCGTATGATTTTTTCTTCGGAGGATCTCCTCTGTAAATACCACAAGCCGATTTTTTCCCTGTTTTTTTGCATGCTGCAGAGCATAATCTGCATACTGGCACAATTCCTCCACTGTCTCCCCGTCATCCGGATAAACAGAGCAGCCGGCTGAAAAATGCACTTCCATTTTATAGTTCTTCCACTCTTTTATCTTCCCGAGCTTTTTACCGATATCTGAAAACAGTTCCTGAACATCCAATTCTCCAGCGTCTGCCATAAGAATTCCCATTCGGTCATTCTCCATTCGGAAAATACCGGCATTCTCCGGCAGAAAAGCCTGTATGCAGTGCGCCATCGTACAGAGAAGCCTGTCTCCCTTTTTTCTTCCATACATCTCATTAAACTGCCGGAAATTATCAATATCAAGGATCACAACTGCCATTCTTTCTATTTCCGTATTTTCAATTCCCTGACGGATTCGCCTGGTAAACACATGGTAATTAAACAGCTGTGTCAGTGGATCGATCTTGTTCTGTTCCCCCATCCGGTGCATGATACCGGCAAAAAGCGCAGGATACCCGTATTCATCCCGGATCAAATGGCCTCTGCACCGAAGCCACACATACTCTCCATTCCTCTGTTTTGCCCGGAATTCCACATAATGAGCATCTCTTTTATTTTCTCCGATTTCCATATTGGATTTATAAAAGCGATCCCAGTCGTCTGGATGAACAATATTTTTCCAGTAAATAAGAGGAGAGGATACCACTTCTCCCGGGAGATCAAAAGCCTTTACCTGAGCCGGTGTATACTGGAACGTACCTGTTTTCATATTACAGACATACACATAGTCATCTGTACTCTGAACCAGAGCATCATACAGATATTCTGAAGGATAGGCCATTTTTTTTGCCCTGTTCCTGGCATCAATGGAAAGCTCTTCACGACGGGCAAGATTTTCATTTTTTCGTCTCCGGAGTTTTTCCTCATACATTTTTTCATCGGCCTGATCCAGCAGTTCATCAGCCGTACATTTTTTTAATCCACTGGTATAGCTGATCCCATAAGAAAAAGAAACCGTATAGGGTTTGTCGTTTTCTTCTCCAAAGTTTTCGATCTGCGCTCTCCACTCCAGAGCCTTTCGGGAAATTTCTTTTACTGTTTTATCAAAAAATACCATAACAAATTCATCTCCGCTTAAACGGAACATGAAATCCGGTTCCTCTATCTGGCTGTTCAGATAAGAGCTGATTTCCTTCAGTAAATAATCGCCTTCAGACAACCCGAAAAATTCATTGATGTGTCCCAGTTTTGTAATGTCCAGAAGCATAAGAACACAGGATTGTGTCCCTGTCAGATTTTCCATGCTTTCTGTCAGAAGTTTTTTTCCATTTGCCCGATTCCACACATCACAAAGAGAATCTCTTACTGCTGATTCCGTAAGCTGGAGCAGCCCTGTAATATCATATGCCTGCTGCATATGGGCAGTCTTTCCTTTCCAGAGGATCATACTGTCAAAATTCTCAAAGGTTTTTCCCAGCTTCAGATTGTCCTCCTTCCATTGTATGACATCTCCAATTTTTTTCTGAGCAAGAAGTTCCGGGATTTTACAGAATTTACACCGTCCTTTTTCCCCTTCCTGAAGAACCTCCCAGCATTTATGCCCTTCCGGATGAGAAATCTGATAATCCTTTTTCATCTTCTCGTTCATAAACAGAATTTCGTCTGTATCCGGATCAGTAATATAAATACTGACCTGCATCTGATTCAGAACATTGTTCATTTTCTTTTTCTCCCTTAAGTTCCTGTAAACAGACCCCTTTTTAAATTATTATTCTGATTTATGATCTTGTTTTTTTCTGATAATTAATAATTTATCCGTTATTAGTTTAGCATATATGAAGAAATTCGTCACGGAAATTTCCGATAAAGTTTTTCTTTGTTCAGCTGATTCTGTTTATTCCGTTCACAGCAGAGTTCAGCTTTCCAGTTCCTGCAGACTCTTCTTCAGCTCCAGCATCTTGTCTCTCAATTCTGCAGCCTGTTCAAAATTCAGATCTGCTGCAGCCGCCCGCATTTGTTTCTCCACCTGGGCGATCAGTTTCACCAGTTCTTTGCGGTTCATGGATTCCGGATCCTTTTTCAGCTTCACTTCAGTCTCTGCAACTGCTTTGGATACCGTAATCAGGTCACGGACAGCCTTTTTAATGGTAGTAGGTGTGATTCCGTGTTCCTTATTATATGCCTCCTGGATAGTACGACGCCGCTCTGTTTCCCGGATCGCGTTTTTCATAGAATCTGTCATCACATCCGCATACATGATCACATGCCCCTCGCTGTTTCTGGCAGCTCGTCCAATCGTCTGAATCAGAGAAACCTCCGATCGCAGAAAGCCCTCCTTATCTGCATCCAGGATCGCCACAAGTGTGATCTCAGGAATGTCCAGTCCCTCTCTCAAAAGATTGATGCCTACCAGCACATCAAATACATCCAGACGCATGTCCCGTATGATCTCCGCCCTTTCCAGAGTATCAATATCCGAATGAAGATAACGAACGCGGATTCCCACATCTTTCATGTAAGCAGACAGATCCTCTGCCATTCTCTTAGTCAGCGTAGTAATCAGTATTTTATGTCCTTTTTCGACTTCTTTATTTACCTCTCCTATCAGGTCATCAATCTGGCCTTCTACCGGACGTACCTCCACCTTTGGATCAAGAAGACCTGTAGGGCGGATGATCTGCTCTGCCCGGAGAAGTTCATGCTCTGCCTCGTAAACACCAGGGGTGGCAGAAACAAACATAACCTGATCCAGTTTGCCCTCGAATTCTTCAAAGCTTAAAGGACGGTTGTCCTTGGCAGAGGGCAGGCGGAAACCATAATCCACCAGAGTCTGTTTCCTGCTCTGGTCTCCGGCATACATTCCTCCTACCTGTGAAACTGTCTTATGGGACTCATCAATAATAAGAAGAAAATCGTCTTTAAAATAATCCATAAGGGTATACGGAGGCTGCCCCGGCGCCAGCCCGGTCAGATGTCGGGAATAATTTTCAATACCGGAACAAAATCCTGTTTCCTTCATCATTTCCACATCAAAATTTGTCCGTTCCGCAATTCGCTGGGCCTCGATCAGTTTATCCTCGCTCTTAAAGTAATCTACCTGTTCCTTCATCTCTGTAAGGATTGCATCCGCAGCTTTTTTAATCTGTTCCTGGGGTACTACATAATGAGATGCCGGAAAAACAGCAGCATGGCTCTGCTCATTTTTGATCTCGCCTGTCAGCACATCGATTTCTGTAATGCGCTCAATCTCATCGCCAAAAAATTCCACCCGTACTGCACGATCCGTAGCATTGGCAGGAAAAATCTCCAGCACATCCCCCTTCACCCGAAAGGTACCCCTGTGAAAATCCATTTCGTTTCTCGTATACTGAATATCAATCAACTGACGTATTACCTCATCCCTGTCCTTTTCCATCCCCGGACGCAGAGAGATCATCATATCAAAAAATTCCTGAGGTGCTCCCAGTCCGTAAATACAGGATACCGAAGAAACCACGATCACATCTCTGCGTTCACAGAGAGCCGCTGTGGCAGAAAGTCTCAGCTTATCAATCTCATCATTGGTAGAAGCATCCTTGGCAATGTAGGTATCTGTGGAAGGGACATAGGCTTCCGGCTGATAGTAATCGTAATAGGATACAAAATACTCAACCGCATTCTCAGGGAAAAATTCTTTGAATTCGCCGTAAAGCTGCGCAGCAAGGGTTTTATTGTGGGCAAGCACCAAAGTAGGCTTATTTAACTGTGCAATAACATTTGCCATGGTAAAGGTCTTGCCGGAACCGGTAACGCCAAGCAAAGTCTCAAACTGATTGCCTTCTTTAAATCCCTTGACCAGTTTCTCAATAGCCTTGGGCTGGTCTCCGGTAGGGGCATATTCTGATACTAATTCAAAATGATCCATAAATTCCTCCTATGAATCTGTTATCTGTTTCTTCTGTCATTATATCAGACTGTAAAATAAAAGTACAGGATAATCGAATGTCTGTTCTTTTTCTTTTTGTTTGACTTTCTTCAAAAATCCCCTTATACTATTTTTATTACATATGTAGGATTTGGAGGGATCACAATGACAAAACTGCCCCAGATTTCAGAAGCTGAATTTGAAGTAATGAAGATCGTCTGGAAATATGCACCTGTCAGTACCAATGAAGTAACTGAAAAATTGACAAAAACAACTGACTGGAGTCCCAAGACAATACAGACCATGCTGAAACGTCTGGTCAACAAAAAAGCGATTACTTACGAAAAGCACAGCAGGGTCTTTGTCTATACTCCGCTGGTTCAGGAAAAAGAATACATTCGTCAGGAAAGCAGCACCTTCTTAAACCGTTTCTATAACGGCAATCTTGTTTCTATGGTTTCTTCTTATTTAAAAGATGAACATTTATCAGAGACAGATCTCACTGCCCTGCGCCACCTTCTTTCTGACTCCAGTGAAAATAAATAGGAGGGAAGCTTTTGCCTGATTTTGCCGTTCATTTTTTCATATGCAATATTTTCATCTCCATAGGAATCGGTATCATAAGTATGGTAAGACATTTACTGAAAAAACATGTATCTGCCCGGGTCCTCTACCATCTCTGGTTTTTCGTACTGGGATTGATGGCTGTTCCTTTTTTGCCTGCGGATATCTTTCTCCTTTTGCCAAAGCTTTCATCGAATCGCCTTTCGCAAACGGAACTTATGGATATGTCTGCCCGACGTCTCTTCATAAATCCGGGATCTATATTCACAGAGTCCAATGACTTTGCAGTTTCTGTCAGCAGCAGGACTGCACCGATTCCTCTGTTTTTGCTGATTCTGTGGATTTCCGGTATGGTTGTGGTGAGTTTTTTTACTCTCCGGTCTTTTTTGCATCGTCACAGATTAGAAAAATCTGCCCTGCCTGTGCAGAACCCTCAGGTTCAGGATTTATATAAAAAATGCTGCAGTGAAATAGAACTGAAAAAAGCTGTTCCTGTTTACAGTACCGCATTTTTAGCATCCCCTTATGCTACAGGATTATTAAAAACGCGCATTTACCTTCCGATCCATCTGATCTCAGATCTTAATCCTGCTGAGTTACGTTTTATCCTGCTGCATGAATTGCAGCATTGCCGTCAAAAAGATACCTTCATCAGTTTTCTAATGCCTCTCACAGGTATTCTGTACTGGTTTAATCCTCTGGTATGGTATGCTCTGAAAGAAATACAGAGTGATCGTGAAATCGCCTGCGACTCAGCCGTTCTGCAGCTTCTTAAACCTTCTGATCATCGTGCCTATGGAAAGACACTGATTGATTTTGCAGAAAAAATTTCCCGTTTTCCTTATACCGCCGGAATCAGCGGAAACAAGTCTCAGATGGAATACAGGATCCTGAATATTATACATTTTCAACAAGAAACTAAAATCAGAAAATTGAGGGGAATGGCTGTACTTACAGTACTTACCTGCGTATTTGTTTTTTCTGCCCCTGTACTTGCTTTCCCTGGCTCTTCACAATACGGTGAAACTTATTTTCCGGAACATATGAATCATATTTCTGTCGTTGACCTGAGCGATATATTCGGAAACTATGACGGAAGTTTTGTTTTATATGATTCCGTTCAAAACACCTGGGCGGTTTATCATCCATATAATGCTGCCAAGAGGATCTCGCCAAATTCCACCTACAAAATATATGACGCATTACTTGGCCTGGAATCCGGTATCATTACTCCCGACAATACCGGTATGGTCTGGAATGGCAAAGATCAGCCGTTCCATGTATGGGAGGCAGATCAGACATTAAACTCTGCCATGAAAAATTCCGTAAACTGGTATTTTCAGTCTATTGATTCTCAGCTGGGATCTGATTCTGTAACATCCTTTTTGCAGAAAATCCAGTATGGAAATCAGCAGATCGGTTCTGATATCCGCTTATACTGGACAGATATGTCTCTGAAAATCTCTCCTTTTGAACAGGTAGAGCAGCTTAAAAAACTGAATGAAAACCAGTTTCATTTTTCACCGGAGCATATCCGTACGGTCAAAACTTCTATCCTTCAGAGTGCCTCCCCACAGAGTGTTCTTTATGGAAAAACCGGAACAGGCCGTGTAGACGGAAAAGATATCAGCGGCTGGTTTATCGGCTTTACAGAAACCCCTGATAATGTGTATTACTTTGCAACAAATATCCAGAATGATACAGCAGCTTCCGGAAGCAAAGCTGCAGAAATCACGGCTTCTGTTTTATCAAAATTAGAGATCCCGTATTAATAAAAAGAACTGACGCCAGATTTTTTCAATCTCCTGTCAGTTCTTTTTGTTTATTCTATTGCTGCATAGAAAAATACTGATCCAGTACCGCTTTATCTTTTTTCACAACATAACCGCTCCCCCCTGTATCTTTGACATTCTCTGCCATACTGAGAATAAGTATCGGTCTCTCCACATTCTTATCTGCTGTAAAAACTGCAAACCATCCGATTTCTGTTCCCGTATGATCTCCTTTTGCTGCCTTTAATTCAGCTGTTCCTGTTTTACCGGCCAATAAAATATCTTCCCTGCAGGCGCCGTATCCCGTACCATTCGGGTCATTCACAACACCTTTTAATCCCTCCAGTATTTCTGCCGCAGCTTTCGGAGAAAACACTTCGGGAATCCATATTTCTCCCTTCTGCTTCTCCTCATACCGCAAACAAGGCTTTATCATATTTCCTCCATTTAGAAATGCTGTATAAATACTTGCCAGGTGCACTGGATTTACTAAAATCTGTCCTTGTCCATATCCACTGTCTGCCAGTTGTATCTCGGTTTCTATATGCTCCGTATTTGAATATTGAGATTGTACCATCTCTATTTCGAAGGGCAGTTTCTGATTAAATCCCAGCTGCTCCAGGGATTTTTCCAGTCTCTCGGCTCCTGTTCTTAATGCCACTTTTGCAAAATAAATATTATCCGAATAGATCAGTGCATTTTTCAGGATCACCGGTTCATATTCATGCAGTGTCGTTACCTGATAAGCTCCCCAGGAAGAGTCCTTCTGCCATGACAGCCCCTCATTTCCAAAATTCTCATCCGGATTGATCGTCCCCTCTTTCAGTCCTATTCCCGCGACTACAGGCTTAAACACAGAACCAGGACACCATATCTGCCGGAACCGGTTATATAATGGTCTTTTTTCGTTTTCATTTAGTCCATTCCACTGCTCTTCTGACATCCCCCTGACAAAATCATTATTATCATACGAAGGCGTACTTACCAGAGCCAGGATCTCTCCCGTATAAGGATCCATGGCAACGGAACATCCCTCATCCTCTTTGAATTGTTCATAAAGCTGCATCTGAAGTTCAGCATCTATGGTAAGACGGATATCCTTTCCGTCCTCTTTTGTGATTCCGGCAATCTTCTCCTTTTTTTCTCCTTTCTCATCTACTATCCAGATCTCACATCCATCATTTCCTTTCAGTTCTTTTTCATAAAGCCCCTCCATTCCGCTTCGTCCAATGACACTGTCCGAGCGATATCCCTCGTTCGGATGCTTTTCCAGATCTTCTGCCGTAACTGCCTGCACATACCCTGTCAGATGAGCGGCTGCTTCTCCCATATCATAGGTACGGATCTCAATATCTGAAAACTGAACTCCCGGTATCTCTTTCATCTGCCTTTGTCTTTCATATTCCCTCATTATCTCTTCATCTGCCTGTACCTTCATCCGATCAATCTCATGTATTTTCTGAAGGGTTGCCACCGGTACAAAGAAACCGTCTTTTACCCAGTCAGCCTCCAGTTTATTCTCTATATTTTCTATATCTGTACCCAGTAAGGCAGCCAGATCTTCTAAAGAATGTTCTTCTAATTTCCCAGGAACAACTCCCACAGAAACAGCTCTTCCCTGCCCTGCAAGACGTTTTTCGTTTCTGTCCAGAATCTGTCCCCTCTTTGCCTTTAACACAGAAACCTGTACTTTATCTGTCTCTGTCAGTGTCGGATAAATCATACTGTCCTGCCATAGTAATTTATATCCGTCTTTACATCTGACAAAATTTGCCTGATTATCAAATTCCACCTTCCCTGCCTCTGTTTCAAATGAAACAGTATATAAAACAGATTTCATTTTTCCTTTGTTTTTCTTTTCTGTGATATTGCTTAATTTCAAGTTTTTTATACCGATTCCCTCATAAATCCTGGAATTACGTTCTATAAAATGCTGTTTTTGTTCAGGAGACTTTCCATCTGTATCCGTCATTTCATACATTTCTTCGTATTCCTTCTTTTCAATATGAGCCATATACTCTGCAAGCAGCTTTTCCGGTTTTTCCTGCATTAAATTTCCAGCTGCACCTGCCCCTCCTATAATCAAAATAATCCCCAAAAGAAAGAGCAGGGCTCTTCTGATCTTTGTCTTTTCTTTGCGTCTTAGTTTTTTTCTCATCCTTTATTCTCCTAAATATTACAATTGTAAGTTTATTAAATATTACATCTGTAGGAGTTAAAAGTCAAGCATTCTTTCTGACAGGATATAACAGGTACTCTTTCCTGGTGAAAAAGCGGACAAGTCCGCCTCGAACTCTCTAAATCCCTCAATCCTTGCGGGACTTGTTGCGCTTTACGCGCCAGATGCAGACTGCCATGAGCAGTCATATTCCGCATGCATCTGGTCGCATCCCCGCGGAGCGTTTTTATTTATTAGGAAAGTTAGTACAAAATGTACTACTTTCCTAATAAATAAAAAATGTCAGAAAGCTTTCTCTCAGGCTTTCTGACACCTTTTCATGTTTCCATATTCGGTTATCTGTCCAGATTTTAAAGATAATCCTGCAATTCTTTTATCAGAGTTTCCTCTGCTTTTATCACATCTCCTGCAAGTTTTTTTACCTTTTCCTCTGCCTTTGGATACTGATGCAGGTACTGGTACAGTGATTTCACTCCCATATTGCATCCGTCCGTAAGCAGATCTGCCGCTGCGCGGTCCGGATCATCATCCTCAAATTTCATGTTTGTTTTTACCCAGGACATCATTTTTGCCATAACAGGCGGTTCCTTCCCCTCGTCATGAAAGGAAATCAGATATTCATGGGTCGTATCTCCCAGTCTGGAGTGCGTTTCCATACTTTTCAGTATCAGTTTACGTAAATTACTGTCCGTTACATGCTTCAGTACATCCTCCAGAGAAGAACCCCCCATCTTTATCCCGGCATTGCATTCTCTCAGCAACTTAATGGTATCGTCTTCCAAAAAAACACCTCCTGATCTTAATACAGGACAGTATTTCCATATCTGCTGATTTCATGCATTTTTATAACAGGATCTGCGGTAAATTTCTGTCATCCCAATATATTACTGGGTCGGACACATAACAATGATTCTCTGCGGAGCTGCCTGAGGAGGGATACTTTTTGTCACAGATCCATAATAGACCAAAAGCTCCTGACCTTCCGGAGTACACATAAATCTCTGTCCGTTCAAGGTCCGGATGTTTGTCAGCGGAGAAAGGTTCAGCTTCAGAGACTGATCTTCCGCAGTCAGTGAATCGTCAAAAAATTTCAGGGTCACATCCTGACTGTTTCTCAGCGCTGTGATCAGTTTTGCCTGATATTGAGGCGGAAAAATCGCCGGAGCCGGAAGACCGGTATCATAAAAAGCAGCCACCCTCATTCCTCTCCGCAGTCTTATATTATCCACTACTATCGTATCCGGTGACACCACAAAATTCACAATCTCACCCTCAGTATCTACTGATACCACAATGGAACAGCAGGAACCTCCGCTTCGGATATCCCGGATAATGCCAACAACTTTTTCATAGGAAGCATATGTCATAATAAAAAACCTTTTTTGTTTATCCTATGAAAAAAGTTCGCTCCTGTTCCATTGTATTATTTTTTTAACGAATATAAATTCCGTCACTTCCCATAAAAGCACCCTCCGGACAGGAAATATGCAGCAGTTTTTTTCTGTCCGCCGCCAGTTTTTTGTAGTCATTTTCCATAAGACAGAAAAGAAGATCTCTGGACATTCCCACATGGATCATACGCTCCTCTTCTTCCCTTTTTCCATCTGGAAAATATGGAACTGCAACAGAAATTTCTGCATTTTTGCCATGAAAATGAAGCCTTGTTCCCTGCTCCGTAAATAATTCACAAATTGGCTTATAATATGCCCGGAAAAAAGCTTCCTCAGTAAACTGAATAGCTTCTCTGTTTTTTTCTTCCAGTTTTTCCGGTTCTCTTATCACACCGCAGAGAAATCCATGGTCATAATAGGTCATACAGACTGCTGCCGGAGATGGAATTGTTCCATTGATAGATGCAATGGCAGCTGCCTGCTGGCTGCCTTTTTTCAGCGCCTGCTCTCTCCGGTTGCTTCCGCCTTTTGCTTCCCACACACTCCAGGTCTGATCTGCCTCCTGCAGTCCGATCATATCCGGACGCCATTCACTGTTGAAAAAATCAATAAAACCGTCCCCATTTGTTTTTTCGATCAGATTCAGATGGGTCAGATAATCTGTGTCATACATCCTCTTGCTGATCAGCTTTGTAAGAAACATTCCCATATAATAAGACATCACACTTTTTTCTGAGGAATCCAGATATGCAATGCGCTTTGCTTTTTTTATTCGGTCTCCTTCTGTATCCAGAGCTGTTTCTGCAAGAAACAGTTTATAGGTAAGTTCCAGTCTTTTTTTCGAAAAAAAGCCGGCTGTCATTCTCTGTATCGGCATTCCGCAGGTAACTACTGCATGAAGCAGTTCTTTATTGGAAAATTCCAGTTCTGTATTTTTGCTGGTAAGCCCTGTAGTACTTTCACGATCCTCCATCTCCAGGGACATGGTGTATTTTTTATCTTCTGTTAATATCATGGCACATCTCCTTGCATCAATGGTAAAATATCTTTTTTTATTGTATCATTTTTTTATGATATCAGGCAACGGGTTTCAGAAAAATACAAAAAACTCCTCAACTGTAAAATTAAAAAATCGCAGCAAAAAACGATTGGATATACAGAACTGCACACTTCCGTTTTTTCCACATAAAATATACAGTAACTCTGAAAAAGAAAGGATTTATTCATGGAAAATTATTCGATGAACCGTTCCTGCAGCCGTCCCTACCATGCAACCTGTGGTATGGCAAAGGCTCAGACCCCTGTTCCTGCCTGCCGCTGTGAGTCCGGGCAAAACAGGCAGTCCTGTGCCTGCCGGATTCCAGGTACAATAACAAAAAATGCAGAAATGTATACCCACATCGATCACCTGGAACCTGCCATGGCATATGTTCCATGCCAACAGCTTACCACCACCTATGATCTTTGTTATGCATTAAATGCCGGAACAATCTTTCCGCAGTTATGTAAGCCATTTTGTGGAAAGCGAGGTGGCCAGAGATGATGTATCACAATTCTTCCTGTTCCAGAGCTCAGCTTCTTCAGCAGATCAATGAAGTAAGCTTTGCGGTCGATGACTTGCTTCTATATCTGGACACTCATCCCTGCTGTGAAAAAGGTATGGCACTTTACAGAGAATATGCGGAAAAACGTAAAAACCTCATGAAGGAATGTGCCGAATGCTATGGACCGCTTACCATAGACGATGCATTAGAAACGAATGCAGACACATGGAAATGGATGGAACAGCCATTCCCATGGGAAAGGGAAGGAGGGTGCAGATAGTATATGTGGAATTATGAAAAAAGGCTGCAGTATCCGATCAATATCAAGACTCCCAATGCAAAAATCGCCCAATATATCATAAGTCAGTATGGTGGCCCGGATGGCGAGATCAGCGCATCTCTCCGCTATCTGTCTCAGCGATTTGCCATGCCGAACCGTATGGCTGCCGCCGTCTTAAATGATGTGGGTACTGAAGAACTCGCCCACCTTGAAATGGTTTCCACCATTGTCCATCAGCTTACCCGCGATCTCTCCATGGAGGAAATAGAAAAAAGTGGTTTAGGTGCCTATTATATTGACCATACGGTAGGTGTCTGGCCTCAGGCTGCCGGCGGAATCCCATTTAACGCCTGTGAATTCCAGAGTAAGGGCGATCCTCTTACCGATCTTTTTGAAGACCTTGCAGCAGAGCAAAAAGCCCGTGCCACCTATGACAATATTCTTCGTGTGGTACGCAACATCCCTGAGATTGCTGATCCTATCCGTTTTCTCCGCGCAAGAGAAGTGGTGCATTTCCAGAGATTCGGTGAAGCGCTCAGAACTGTCCAGGAGCAGCTGGATTCCAAAAACTTCTATGCCTTTAACCCAGGTTTTGATATGCCCTGCGAAGCTTCCTGCAAGAATCTCTAAACAAAAGAGCTCCCCGGTGACATGCCGGGGAGTAAAAATCTGTTGGTTGTTATTTTATCTGCTCCATTTCAAAAATGGTTCTTCCGCATTTCTACGTACCAGTATCATTCCTATACATCAACTTTGCCGA
>ENA-ORMO01000402-ORMO01000402.1-human-gut-metagenome-genome-assembly--contig:-NODE-402-length-61436-cov-8.280005_pt1 | contig 61436 bp, 45 predicted proteins | sample MGYA00242106_ERZ509001 | MGnify/ENA primary metagenome ERZ509001 (study PRJEB26280, sample SAMEA2338736) | human gut metagenome | biome: human gut; feature: human-associated habitat; material: faeces...
TGTCTTCCAGGCTTTTTGTTTTGGTGTCGCTCGCGGCGACTTGTATATAATATCATCAGACCCATTGTTTGTCAACACCTTTTTTGATAAAAATATGAATATTTTTTTATTTACTATATCTTGTGTCTAAAATTCACCTTTATTCTATATATATGTCAATATATGTCACTTTCTTAAAACACTAAACTCATGTATTATTTAAAAAGCTTTATATTATTGTAATTACTATTGAAAAAATCAATGCTATACCTGCTTATAATAACATCATAATATTCTTAAAGTAAAAATCGAAATAAAAAATATATTTTTTAAGATTATAAAATACAAACCTATAGTAATTATTATTGTGGCTGATATATGAAAATGTTATAATATGGATATAAAAAAGAAATATATAAATTAGAATTTGTCAATTTCATATCTATATAATACATAAAGCAGTTAGTCTTAGGATTGACTGCTTTTTTAATACAAAGCACCTAAATGTGTATTGGGTTGTAATTTTTATTATCATATCAAGACTCATTCAATCATACCAAAATAAGTATTTTCTATATTTCAAAATGCTTAAAAGGCTGCTATTTATGCGGATAATAAAAATTGAATATAAATTTCAACAAAAAAAGGCCAAGAACCGAAAATTCGGTTCCTGGCCTTTCCCTACCAAGCGGAGAAAGAGGGATTTGAACCCTCGCGCCGGTTGCCCGACCTACACCCTTAGCAGGGGCGCCTCTTCAGCCTCTTGAGTATTTCTCCAAATTCATAAATATATAATTTAATTTTGCTAAACGCAAAACTGATTATAACAAATTGAATTTTTCTTGTCAATAGCTAATTATAATTATATCTGTAATTCTAATTATATTTACAATATTCCTTTACTGCCGTCTCATATAAATCGTTTCCCTCACTATCAATAACAACTACTACAGGGAAATTTTCTACTTTCAATTTTCGTATTGCCTCGGTTCCTAAATCATCATATGCTATTACCTCAGACGATTTAATTCTCTGTGAAAGAAGCGCTCCTGCACCGCCTATTGCAGCGAAATATACTGCATTATTTCTTATTATTGCTTCTTTAACTGCCTTTGACCTTTTTCCTTTGCCAATCATTCCCTTTAATCCCAAATCAATAAGATCAGGTGCGTACTTATCCATTCTGCTTGCAGTAGTTGGACCTGCTGAGCCTATTGGACGCCCTTCTCTTGCAGGCGACGGCCCCATATAATATATAATATTATTTTTCATGTCTATTGGAAGTTCTTGTCCGTCTGCAAGTGCTTCTGCCATTCTTTTATGTGCCGCATCGCGCGCCGTGTATATGGTTCCTGTAATATATACATAATCGCCTGCCTTAAGCTCCTTTATATCTTCGTCGCTAATCGGTGCATTAATATATTTATCCATTTAATCCTCCAAATTCAAAATTATGATTAGGGTGTCAAAACACCTTGAAAATCTTAAATAACTCTGTGACAATGTCTGTTAACATGGCAGCATATGTTTACCGCAACAGGAAGTCCCGCTATATGTGTCGGATATGTTTCTATATTTACGGCGAGTGCTGTCTGTGTTCCGCCAAGACCTCCAGGTCCTATACCAAGCATATTTATTTTTTCAAGCATTTCTGCTTCAAGCTCTCTTACATATTCTATCTCAGGCTTTTCTTTTAAATCGCGTGTAAGTGCTTTTTTAGCCAAAACAGCACATTTTTCAAATGTTCCGCCTATGCCTACTCCAACTACCATTGGAGGACATGCGTTAGGGCCTGCATCCTTTACTGCTGTAAGTATAGCTTCTTTTACGCCTTCGATTCCGTCTGCCGGTTTCAACATGAAAACTCTGCTCATATTCTCGCTTCCAAAGCCCTTAGGTGCAACTGTTATATCAACCTTGTCACCGCTCACTATATTGAAATGTATCACAGCCGGCGTATTATCTTTCGTATTTTCTCTTATAATTGGGTCATTTACAACTGATTTTCTAAGATATCCCTCAACATATCCCTGCCTTACACCCTCATTTATTGCATCTGTAATATCGCCTCCGATAAAATGCACATCCTGTCCTACATTTATAAATATAACTGCCATTCCCGTATCCTGACAGATAGGTATCATATCATTTGCAGCTATTTCAAGATTTTCACTAAGCTGGTTTAAAACCTGCTTTCCAAGCGGTGACTCTTCTTTTTGAACCGAAGCGGCAAAAATATTTTTCATATCCTCTGAAAGATAATGATTTGCCTCTATACACATTTCTTTAATATTTTTTGTTATTTCACTGACATTCAGCTCTCTCACTGATTTTTAACCTCCTTATAATTTTAATTTTTACTTAATTCTAAATTGTACTTAACTTTAATTTCTATTTCTCTGGCTATATCTATTTACCTTGCAGTAAGTCCTGCAAAATCCATAAATCTGATTAATTCTTCATTCCAGAATTTCCATTCATGTCCTAAATTTTCCATCTCATCGTAAGTATAATCAAAATATTTATCATGTTCAATAAAATAATCTCTTACAATATGATTCATTGAAAGCCACGGATCAAGACTGCCGCATGCATGATATATCTTAGGAACTTCATTTTTTGTATATCCGCTGTTTATAAGCTTATCTGCAAGAAATGTCAATCCATATTCATTTTTATGTAAATCGCCTTCACCATACAGTCTTATCCTGTTTAATGACTTTTCGCTTCCGTCATTTAAAAATTCTGCATCTGCTTTATCCCCTGCAGAAAATGCACCAACAATCGAATACATTTCAGGGTATTTTAATGCCGTATGCAGACATCCGTATCCGCCGTTTGAAAATCCCGATACATAATTATCTTCTCTTTTATCTGAAATACATCTGAACATATTCCATATTATCGAAGGAAGCTCCTTTGCAACATAAGTGCCGTATTTATTTCCTATGTTCATATCTATAAAACAAGACTCGTTTACATTAGGCAAAACTATGGCAAAATGTCTTTCATTAACATATTCAACAAGCGGCGCATGATACAGCCAGTCTACATGGTCTCCGCTTCCGCCGTGATAAAGCCACAGACACTTAAGCTGTTCCTCACCGTTTATAACGTCGGGAAGAACTACTGTAATTTCCATATTATGATTTAAGCTCTCTGAAAAAATATCTGCATTAATAACTGACATATCATTGCTCTCCTGTTTTTATAATATCTATTGCTCTTTCTATACATTTATCCCAGTATTTCCAATCGTGACCTCCCTGCTCAAAAATACTGCTTACATTTAACAAATTGTCACCCATAATCCGTGCTGTCTTTTTATTCGCATCTATATTTTTATCATCTAATCCACAATTAATTACAAATTTTGTTTCATTATCCACAGTACTTTTAATTTTCTCCACTAAATCGTAATTATTGTTTATCAAATCCTGTCTGTTTCCAAATACAGGGTATAGATTTTCAGCTTTTTCTGTATCATATTTTTTGACAATATCAAGAATTCCCGAAAATAAAAATGCAGTATTATATTTATCTTTGTTGTCAAGTGCCGCTGCTGCTGCTCCATAAGCGCCCATTGAAGCCCCGGCAATATATCTGTCATTTTTTTTCCTGCTTACATCAAAAATTTGCTCTGTCTTTTCAATCAGCTCTTCAGACACAAATTTTGCATAATCTCTTCCGTGAAAATTATCAACAAAATATTTATTCTTTCCTGAAGGCATAATTACTGCTATATCAGTATTTTCAACATAATCAGCTATTCTCGTTTTAAGAAGCCATGATGTATTATCTCCGCCCTCAGGATTTAACAGATATAATACCTTAAAATTTTTACGTTTTTCAGGAATCAGAGCCTGTATAACAACAGGCATATGAAGTGCATTTGATTTAGTATTAATTGTTAACCAACCCATATTATCCTCATTTCTGCGCTTACTTTTGCACTATTACATAGTTAAAGAGAGACATCCAAAACACACACGGCATTTAAAGATATCTCTCTTTACAAACAGAAGCCTTTATTTAAAGCTTTTATCTTAAGTTTTAAATTTTATTCTTCCTCTTTATCTGCCTCAGCCGCATCTATTAATTTAAGAATTGACGTGTCCTTTACATTTACAACTTCTTCTGCTGTAACATTATCATCAAGCTCATCGAAACCTTCAGCGTCTTTTCCGTCCTCATTTGCAGGTTTCTTTCTTACCTTTGCAACGGTTGCCACAGTAACACCGTCATCAAGATTTATAAGCTTAACGCCTGATGTTATTCTTCCAAGCCTTGAAATATCAAGACACTTAAGCTGAATAATAATTCCTTCTGTTGTAATAAGCATTATCTGCCTTGTATCATCTACAGCCTTAACGCCTATTACATTGCCTGATTTTTCATTTATCCTGTAACACTTGATTCCTTTACCACCTCTGTGCTGTACAGTAAATTCATCCATCGGTGTCTTTTTGCCAAGACCATTTTCAGATACAATAAGCAAATCATCTCCCTGATTATCAAGCTGCATTCCGACAACCTCATCTTCATCAACAAGATTCATACCGATTACACCCATTGCGCTTCTTCCTGTAGGTCTTACATCTGTTTCCTTAAATCTTATACACTGTCCGAATTTAGTTACAAGGAAAATATCTGAATTATTATCTGTAACCTTAACTTCAATTAACTCATCATCTTCTCTTAATGTTATGGCCTGAATTCCTGTTTTTCTGATATTTGCATATTCCCTGATATTTGTCTTTTTAACAATACCTTTCTTTGTCGCCATAAACAGATAATTTTCATCTTTGATATTCTTTACATCAATAGGAATTATAGCCGTTATCTGCTCTCCCGGCTGCAGCTGCAATAAATTTATTATTGCCGTACCTCTTGAAGTACGCCCTGCTTCCGGTATTTCATAAGCCTTTAATTTATAAGCACGTCCCGTATTTGTAAAAAATGTAAGATAATGATGTGATGTAGTCATAAAGAGGTCTCTTATGTAGTCCTGCTCTATAGTCTGCATTCCCTTAATTCCCTTACCGCCTCTGTGCTGGCTCTTGAAATTGTCAGGAGTCATTCTCTTTATATAACCGAGATTTGTTCTTGCAATAATAATCGGCTCATCAGGAATAAGATCTTCCATTGACAGGTCATATTCATCAAAACCTATCATTGTTCTTCTATCATCACCATACTTCTCTGAAATAACGGTGATTTCTTTCTTGATTATTCCCAAAAGAAGCTTTTTATCTGAAAGTATAGCCTTATATTCAGCTATCTTTGAAAGCAAATCACTAAGTTCCGCTTCAAGCTTTTCTCTTTCCAAACCGGTAAGAGCCCTGAGTCGCATATCCACTATGGCCTGAGCTTGCGCTTCTGTAAGTGTAAATTCTGCAATAAGGCTTTCTTTTGCAATCTGCACATTTTTTGAACCGCGGATTATTGATATAACTCTATCAATATTGTCAAGGGCAACCATCAAGCCCTCCAATATATGTGCTCGTTCCTCTGCTTTATTTAAATCATACTGTGTTCTTCTTGTAACTACATCCTCCTGATGAAGAATGTAATATTTAAGCATATCAAGGATATTTAAAATCTTCGGCTCGTTATTTACCAGTGCAAGCATTATAACACCAAATGTATCCTGAAGCTGCGTATGCTTATAAAGCTGATTTAATATTATATTAGGATTTACATCTCTTCTTAACTCAATGCAGATTCTCATACCGCTTCTGTCTGATTCATCGCGCAAGTCAGTAATTCCGTCTATTTTCTTATCTCTTACAAGCTCTGCTATTTTTTCGATAAGACGCGCTTTGTTAACCATATAAGGAAGCTCGGTAACAACTATTCTGTTCTTGCCGTTCTGCATAGGCTCAATATCTGTTACGGCACGTATTCTAATCTTACCGCGGCCTGTTCTGTAAGCTTCCTCTATGCCCATTTTTCCTATTATTGTAGCACCTGTCGGAAAATCAGGTCCTTTTATTATCTCAAGAATTTCTTCAATATCGGTATCTTTATCGTATAAAATTTTATTGTCTATAATACGTACAACTGCACCTATAACCTCCCTCAAATTATGAGGAGGTATATTTGTTGCCATACCAACTGCAATACCGGATGTACCGTTTACTAAAAGGTTAGGATATCTTGAAGGAAGTACTGTTGGTTCCTTCTCAGTCTCATCAAAGTTTGGAACAAAATCTACAGTATTTTTATTAATATCTGCAGTCATTTCCATTGAAATTTTAGAAAGTCTTGCTTCTGTATATCTCATTGCGGCAGCGCCGTCGCCGTCGATAGAACCAAAGTTTCCATGGCCGTCTACAAGCGGATATCTTGTATTAAAACTCTGAGCAAGCTTAACCAAAGCCTCATAAATTGAAGAATCACCATGAGGGTGATATTTACCCATTGTATCACCGACAATACGTGCACATTTTCTGTGAGGCTTATCAGGCCCATTATTTAATTCTATCATTGAAAATAAAATTCTTCGCTGAACAGGCTTTAAACCATCTCTTATATCAGGTAAGGCTCTCGATGCAATAACACTCATGGCATAATCAATATAATAATTTTCCATTGTTTTTTGCATATCAACGTCATGAATTTTATCAAAAATATGTTCGTCCATTTTCTACCTCCCGTACATACTTAAATATCAAGATTGCGAACATATTTAGCATTTGCTTCAATAAATTCTCTTCTTGGTTCTACTTTATCACCCATAAGAGTTGAGAAAGTCACGTCTATCTCTGATTCTAATTCTTCATCATAATTTACTCTTTTTAAAATTCTCTTTTCAGGGTCCATTGTTGTTTCCCACAACTGGTCTTCATCCATCTCACCAAGACCTTTGTAACGCTGTATTTTATTACTCTGATCTCTTCCGATTTCAAGCAGAATTTTATTTAATTCTTCATCACTGTATGCGTACCATACTTTTTTATTTTTCTCTATCTTATAAAGAGGAGGTGTTGCAAGATACACATGTCCCTGCTTTATAAGCTCAGGCATAAAACGGTATAAAAATGTAAGAAGAAGCGTTGCAATATGTGCGCCGTCAACATCGGCATCAGTCATAATTATAATCTTGTGATATCTTAACTTGCTTATATCAAAATCTTCATGAATACCAGTTCCGAATGCCGTTATCATGGCTTTTATTTCGTTATTTCCAAGTATTCTGTCAAGTCTTGCTTTTTCTACGTTTAATATTTTTCCTCTAAGAGGAAGGATTGCCTGTGTTGCCCTGCTTCTCGCATTTTTTGCAGATCCGCCGGCTGAATCACCCTCAACTATATAAATTTCGCAGTTTTCAGGATTTTTGTCAGAACAATCTGCAAGTTTTCCCGGAAGTGACGAATTTTCAAGCGCAGATTTTCTTCTTGTCAAATCTCTTGCTTTTCTTGCTGCATCTCTTGCTCTCTGGGCAAGTATTGATTTCTCACATATAGACTTTGCTATTGCAGGATTCTGCTCAAGAAAATAAGTAAGCTGTTCACTCACTATATTGTCAACTGCACTTCTTGCTACTGTATTTCCAAGCTTCTGCTTTGTCTGCCCCTCAAACTGAGGATCCTCAATCTTAACACTTACAATTGCAGTAAGACCTTCTCTTATATCTTCACCTGACAGACTCTGCTCATTTTCCTTTAAAAGTTTATTAGCTCTTGCATAATCATTAAATGTCTTTGTCAAAGCATTTCTAAAACCTGCAAGATGCGTACCACCCTCAGGAGTTTTAATATTATTTACAAATGAATCAACTATTTCTGTAAAGCCGTCGTTATGCTGGAATGCCACTTCAACCTGAACATTATCCTTTACACCTTCACAATAAATAATTTCAGAATACAAAGGTTCCTTGCTCTTATTTATGTATTCAACAAATTCTTTTATCCCGCCTTCATAATGAAATGTTCTTTCCTGCTCCTTACCGGTTCTTTTGTCTGTAAGAATAATCTTAATTCCCTTTGTAAGAAAGGCCATTTCTCTTAATCTGTGCTTTAATACATCAAACTCAAATTCCTGTGTTTCCTCAAAAATAGTTTTATCTGGTAAAAATGTTACTGTTGTACCTGTATCGTTAATATCACAGTTGCCTACAACTCTTAACGGATAACAGATTTTACCTCTCTCATATTTTTGGTTGTAAATATGTCCGTCTCTTTTTACGTATACCTCTAACCAGTCAGAAAGTGCATTTACTACTGATGCGCCTACACCATGAAGTCCGCCTGAAACTTTATATCCTCCGCCGCCAAATTTACCGCCGGCATGAAGAATTGTATAAACTAATTCTATAGCAGGTTTACCTGTCTTATGGTTAATATCTACAGGTACGCCTCTGCCGTTATCAGTTACAGTTATTGAATTATCTTCATTTATCGTAACCTGAATAGTATCACAATACCCGGCTAACGCTTCATCTACAGCATTGTCTACTATCTCATATACAAGATGATGCAATCCTCTTGATGAAGTAGAACCTATATACATACCCGGTCTTTTTCTGACTGCTTCAAGTCCTTCAAGTACTTGTATCTGGTCACCACCATAATTTACTTCTGACATTGTTTATTCCTCCTATAAATTCTCAGTTTTCATTTTTTACAACACCATCCGTAACCTTAAAAATCTTGTTCACATAAAACCTGTTGTTTACAAATTCATCAAGTCCGGTACATGTAATAATTGTCTGAATATCTCCAATACTGTTTAACAAAAAATTCTGTCTGTTTCCGTCAAGCTCTGATAATACATCATCAAGCAAGAGTACGGGTGTATCATTAATAATCATTTTTACAAGTTCAATTTCTGCAAGCTTTAATGATAAAGCTGCTGTTCTTTGCTGTCCCTGTGAACCATATTTTCTTACATCATTGCCGTCAATAAGAAAAATCATGTCATCCTTATGTGGTCCTGCACTTGTAGATTTTAGTCTTATATCTTTATCTCTGTTAGCTGCTATTTTATTTTCAAAATCCTTAAGTTCTGCGTCAGGAACATATAAAACACTTAAATTTTCTTTATTTCCTGAAAGCTTTTGATGTATATTTCCGACAAGTCCATTTATTTTTCTTACAAACTTCTCTCTTCCCCTTATAATTTCGCTGCCGTATTTTACAAGCTGCATATCCCATATATCAAGTGTTGAAAGCATATCTTTATCATTTAAATTAAAAGATATTTCTTTCAGCAGCTTATTTCTTTGTACAACAACTTTGTTATAATTTATAAGGTTGTTTAAATATATTTTATCCAGCTGGCTTAACTCCATATCTATAAAACGCCTTCTGTCAGAAGGGCCGTTTTTAATTATATTTAAGTCTTCCGGAGAAAAAATAACTATATTGATTATTCCAAATAATTCAACTGCCTTTTTTATGGGAATTCCATTTACTGCTATACCCTTTGAATGATTTTTCTTTAAATGCATATCAATACGATAATTCGTGTCATTTTTTTTGACTTTAACTTTTATGTGAGACTCATCACATCCAAACCGGATTATCTCTTTGTCTTTATTTCCTTTATGCGACTTTGAAGTAGCACAAACATATAATGACTCAAGTATATTTGTTTTACCCTGGGCATTATCGCCGTATATGATATTAATTTTTTCATCAAAAATCATATTAAGATATTTATAATTTCTGTAATCAGCTAAATCAACAGATTCTATAATCAATTTTTCACCTGCTACTTTTCGATTTTTATCTCTTTTTTGTTAAAGGAAATTATTTCTCCGCCTGTAAGTTTTTTACCTCTCTGCGTTTCTACCTCTCCATTAACTTTTACCAGGCCCTCCTGTATTACTATCTTTGCCTCAACACCTGATTCTACAAGTCCTGCAGCTTTCAAAGCCTGTCCTAACTTTATAAATTCATCTCTTATTTTTATTGTTTCCATATTTTTCCTTTCTCTGCATAATTATGCTGAAAAATTAACAGGCAATATTAAATAAATATATGTTTCGTCCTTATCTTTTATAAAACAAGGAGCCTTTGGATTTACAAGATAAATATTAACAGTTTCGTCGTCTATAACTCTCAATGCGTCAATAAGAAATTTAGGATTAAAACCAATCATTATATCCTTACCTTCTTTGTTGATGTCTATATTTTCATTAAGAGAACCTATTGCAGATGTCACATTTACCTCAAGTGAGCCGTCAGTAATATTTATTATAATAGGCTTTTTATCACCTTCTTTTATCAACAGATTAGCTCTGTCGATAGAATCAAGAAATTCTTTTTTATTTATGGTAATTTTTGTTTCATAATCACTCGAAAGCATATTATTTATTCTGAAATAATCACCCTCTATAAGTCTTGAAACAACTATTGTATTGTCAAATTCAAATAAAATATGATTTTTTGTAAAATAGATGTTTACTAAATCATCTGCATTATTAGAAAGAATCTTGCTTATTTCAACCAAAGTTTTTCCCGGTACAACAACCTTTACTTCATCAGAACATTCTGTCAATGCTATATTTCTTATAGCTATTCTGTGGCCGTCAAGACCTACAACCTTTAATGAATTTTCGCTTACTTCAAAAAGTTCACCTGTCATCATTTTATTATTATCATTCATAGCTATTGAAAATATTGTCTGATTGATAATTTCTTTAAGAGAAAACTGTGAAATTGTGATTGAAGTATCTTTTAATATAGCAGGAAGATATGAGAAATCATCGCCTGACTTTCCGGCTATATTAAATTTACTGTTTTCACATGTTATTATTGATGTGAAATTTGAATCAGTTTCTATAGTTATATCATTATCAGGAAGTTTTCTTACAATTTCAGAAAAAATCTTTGCATCTATTGCAACTTTTCCTTTTTCTATTATTTCACCATCAACTATAGTTTCAATTCCCAGTTCCATATCATTTGCAGTAAACTTAATTTCATTAGTTGAAGCATCTATAAGTATACACTCAAGAATAGACATAGTCGTTCTTGTAGGTACGGCTTTCATAACAATGCTTACGGCTCTGTTTAAGTTGCTTTTTGAAAAAACTAATTTCATATTGTGTAAAACTCCTTTCAGTGTAAAACATAAAATTAAAACATATAAATATATAAATAATAATCCGCAGTAGTAGTAGTAGGTGCTGTTAATAAGTTGATAAGTGCTTTGAAGCCAGCAAACAAGCGTAATACAAGGCATGAAAAACTATGTTTAAAGCAGCTGTATACGCTGTTAAAGCCGTATGGATAACTTTTTAAGTCTTAAGTTTGAAAAAATCAAAATTAGAGTTATACATAATTATCAACAATAAAATAACAATAAAATAACAGCTTATCCATAAAGAATATTTTATATTATGAAGGATTAATTTTCTTTATTAAAATATCAATGGTAGACTTAGTGTTTTCATCACTGATTACCATTTTGGCTATCTTTTCATTGCCGTGAATAACTGTAGTATGGTCTCTGTTTCCAAAACATTTACCGAGAGCCTGAACTGTGTGTGTGGTCATTTGACGGCATAGATACATGGCAATCTGTCTTGGATAAACTATCTCTGAATTACGCTTTTGAGATAATATATCCTCTGATTTGATGTTAAAATGCTCTGCAACTATGTCTATTATAAGTTCAGGAGTTATTTCTCTTCTTGTGTCAGGAGAAATAAGATCTTTTAAAGTTTCTTCCGCAAATTCAACCGTTATAGGTTTATGAGAAAGATTAGAAAAAGCAGAAAGCTTTGTAAGAGCTCCTTCAAGTTCCCTTATACTTGATTTAATATGTGTTGCAACATAGTCTTTAACTTCATATGGAATCTCATAACCGCCAAGTTCGGCTTTCTTGTTAAGAATGGCCATCTTGGTTTCATATGTAGGAATCTGTATATCTACAGGCAGTCCCATCTCAAATCTTGTCCTTAGTCGTTCTGTAAGAGTTTCCATTTCTTTAGGAGGACGGTCAGAAGAAATGACAATTTGCTTGCTGTCCTGATACAACGCATTAAATGTGTGGAAAAATTCTTCCTGTGTAGACTCTTTACCGATAATGAACTGGATATCGTCTATAAGAAGTACGTCTATATTTCTGTATTTTTCTCTAAATTCAGAGTTCTTTTGATTTTTAACGGAATCGATAAGTTCGTTTGTAAATGTCTCAGATGTTACATACAAAACTTTAAGAGTAGGATTGTTATCAATAATAAAATGAGCAATAGCCTGCATCAAATGCGTTTTACCCAGACCAACCCCTCCGTATATAAACAGAGGATTATAAACCTGTCCCGGCGTTTCAGCGACGGCGAGAGATGCTGCATGTGCAAGATTATTATTATTTCCTATGACAAATGTATCAAAAGTATAATTTGGGTTTAAATTTACCATTTGATTTTTTGCTGCTGAATTGGATATTTCCTTCTTTTTTCTGTCAAATTCGGCTGCTTCCTGTTCTTTTGCCGAAGTAAGAACTACCTCATATTCTCTTCCCATTATTTCACATATGGTCACAGTCAGAGGAGTAAGATATTTCTTTTCAATATAAGAAACACCCATACTTTCTTTAGATGCTAATAAAGTAATTTTATTGCCCTCAAGAGAATATATTTTAATAGGTTTAATCCATGTTTTAAATGAAATATCCTGAATATCGTATTCGTCTTTTAAAGTCTGTAAAATTAAATCCCATTTTTGTTTAAGTTCTTCCATAATAAATAAAACCTTTCATATTCTTTTTAGAGCAAACGTATTCTCATATATCATATAACAAAAATAAATTTTTATCAAGGATAGAGGAATAAGTTTTGTGGATAAGTGTAAAAACAAAAAAATGAATTATTATATATAAATAGGTAGGGAAAATTTTAAAGTAAAATGTTTGTGGAAAATTAATTAACTAAATAAGTGTCGAAAATTGTCATTTTATACTATATTTTGTGTATAAAATGATAAAAATCAGCTACTTATCCCCAAGTTATACACATATTGTTGATAACTTCTTAATTTATGTGTATTGTGAGAGTGCATTACATAAATTAATCCGTGTAATCTGTGTATTAAAAAAACAGGTAAAAAAATTTGAGTAAAATACAGGAATATACTTGACTTAAAGTAATTTTATTAATATAATAAAAAACGATGTTTTAAATTTTGACTAAGAAAAATATTCCTGCCATATAAATATAATGGTGAATAAAGGAGGTGTTTTGCATGAAGATGACATTTCAGCCTAAGACAAGACAGAGATCAAAGGTTCATGGTTTCAGAGCAAGAATGAGTTCTGCAGGTGGAAGAAAAGTTTTAGCAGCTCGAAGAGCTAAAGGTAGAAAGTGCCTTTCAGCTTAATTGTGAATTTATGGCAGATGGGTGCTCACAAGGCATTCCTCTGCCTATTTTTTTAGATTAAAGTATCAAAATTAAGATTATACGAAAATTTAATAAAACGGCGGATATATTATGAAATTTAAAAATTTTGAAACATTAAAAGACAACAATGATTTTAGAAAAATATACAGCAGGAAAAATTCTTTTGCAAACAGATATCTTGTTATGTATATATCAGAGAATGGAACGGATACATTAAGACTTGGAGTATCTGTGAGTAAGAAAGTCGGGAATAGTATTGTCCGACACAGACTGGCGAGACTTATAAGAGAAGCATTCAGACTTAATTGTGATAATTTGAAAAGAGGTCTTGATATTGTCGTTGTGGCAAGAGCAGGTCTGAAAGATAAAGGTTATAAAGAAACACAAGAAGCTATGATTCATTTATTTAAACTCCATAAGGTGATGAAAAATATTAATGAGTAAAAAAATTATTTTATATATAATTAGATTTTATCAGAAGGCAATATCTCCTTACAAGGGAAGAAGCTACTGTAATTTTTATCCAAGCTGTTCAAGTTATGCAGTTGAAGCTATAGAAAGATACGGTGCACTAAGGGGTGGATTTATGGCTGCAAAAAGAATATTAAGATGTAATCCGTTTAATAAGGGTGGATATGATCCTGTACCCATAGTTTACAAGAAAAAACGGTAGGAGGTAATAAGTTGTTTGATGCAATAATTAACCCAATAGCGGCTTTATTGGGAAAGATACTTGATATATTATTTATTGGGCTAAATACTATAGGTTTAGGGAATATAGCTATTGCAATTGTATTATTTACTTTGCTTATAAAAGTATTGATGCTTCCTTTAACTATGAAGCAGTCAAAAATGATGAAGTTAAATAGTATTATAAATCCTGAGGTAAAGGCAATTCAGGATAAGTATAAAGATAAGCGTAATGATCAGAACGCGATGCTTAAGATGCAGGAAGAGGTAAAAGCAGTATATGCAAAATACGGCACTTCACAGATGGGCGGATGTGCTCAGCTTCTTATACAGATGCCTATTTTATTTGCTTTATACAGAGTATTCCAGCAGATACCAATGTATGTAGGTCAGTTGAAAGATTTATTTTTAAATATACTTACCGGTGCTTCAGGCGGTATTATGGGCGTTGACAATTATGCAACACTTATGAGTGACAATTTTTCATCTGTTTATGTAAAAGATTGGACAAACATTGATCAGGTTGTAACTGCAATGAATTCATTTACTGTTGAGCAGTGGAGTAAATTGCAGGAATTATTTCCACAGTTTGCCGATGTAATTGTTTCAAATCATGAAAAAATTACAGATATGAATACATTTCTTTCAATAAATGTTTCACAGGTTCCTACATTTGCACTTAATGCAGCTATTTTGATTCCTATTCTTGCGGGTCTTACACAGTATATAAGCAGTAAGGTATCGCAGGGAAAACAGGAAGTTGACAGTGATAATCCGGCTGCTGCATCTATGAAGATGATGATGGTATTTATGCCATTGATGTCAGTATTTATCGGTTTCTCAGTACCTGCAGGTCTTGGTCTTTACTGGATTGCAACAGCTGTATTCCAGACAATTATACAGGTTATTGTTAACAGATACTATGATAGAATAGGTGTTGATGAGATTGTAAAGCGAAATGTTGAAAAACGTAATAAAAAGCGTGCAAAGAAAGGTCTTCCGCCTGAAAAGATTGCAAAAAATGCGACAGTAAGCACAAAAAAAATTGATTCAATAGAAAAGAATAAGCAAAAAATTGCTTCTTTGCAGGAAAAGAAAGAAGCTAATGATAAGAAAGTAAAAGAAATACTTGAGTCTACTAATTATTATAAGACAAGTAAACCTGGCAGTCTTGCTGAAAAGGCGGGAATGGTTTCAAAGTATAACGAAAAAAATAAAAAGTAAGAGGAGGATAAAATAATGGATTTTATTGAAGTATCAGGTAAAAATGTAGATGATGCACTTACTAATGCACTTGTAAAGCTTGAAACGACAAGTGATAATGTTGAATATGAAGTAATAGAAAAAGGAAGTTCAGGTTTATTTGGTATATTTAACACTAAGCCTGCAGTTATACGCGTAAGAAAAAAGACTGAAACAGAGATAGAAGCTCAGAAAGAAGTTGAAAAAATCACAGAAAGAGTTGTGGAAAAGTCTGTGGATAATAATGAGAAAAAGTCTGACAAAGCCCATAAATCAAGCGATAGCAGCATTGTGGAAAAGTCAGAAAATAAAACTAAATTTACTACTGTTATGCCAAAAGAGGAAGTAGAGAAAAGAATAAAGACATTTTTATCTGATATGTTTAAATCAATGGGAATGGAAGTTAATATTGATATCAGCTTTGATGATCCTGATTGTGTAAACGTAAATCTTTCTGGTGAAAATATGGGTGTTCTTATAGGGAAGAGAGGTCAGACTCTTGACTCTATACAGTATCTTACAAGTCTTGTTGTAAATAAGGGCAAAGATAAGTATGTAAGAATAAAAATAGATACAGAGGATTACAGAAAAAGAAGAAAAGAAACTCTTGAATCTTTAGCAAAAAATATAGCTTATAAGGTTAAGAGAAGCAGACGTCCTGTATCTTTAGAACCTATGAATCCATATGAGAGAAGAATTATTCATTCAGCTTTACAGAATGATAAGTTTGTATCAACAAGAAGTGAAGGTGATGAACCTTTCAGACATGTAGTTGTATTTCTTGACAGAGAAAAGAGTGCAAAGTAAATCTTAATTTAACAGGAGTTGTGTATATGGCGCATAATTTTCTATTGTGCGCTTCTGCACAACTCATTTTAAGCTATAAGAGGAGATTTTTATGGTAGAAACAATAGCAGCAATATCCACAAGTACTATGAGCAATGGAGGAATAAGCATTGTAAGAGTCAGCGGAACAGATGCAGTTGAGATAGTTGATAAAATTTTTAAAGCAAAAAACAATAAAAAGCTTATTGAAGCAAAAAGTCATACAGTACATTATGGAAATATATATAACGGCGAAGAACTGATAGATGAAGTGCTTGCTATAGTCATGAAAGCTCCAAACACATACACGAGAGAGAATATAGTTGAGATAGATTGCCACGGCGGTGTACTTGTAACAAGAAAGGTACTTGAGGCAGTTATTGGCGCAGGAGCAAGACCGGCGGAGCCGGGGGAATTTACTAAGAGAGCGTTTTTAAACGGACGTATTGATTTGTCACAGGCTGAAGCAGTTATAGATGTTATTAATTCAAGAAATGAATACGCACTTAAATCTTCAGTTGCACAGCTTGATGGTAAATTATCGTCAAAAATAAGAGAAATAAGAGATATAATACTAAATCACGTTGCGTATGTTGAAGCGGCATTAGATGATCCTGAGCATTTTGAACTGGATAATTATGTTAATAACATTGAGAATGATGTGGATAACTGTGTGGATATTGTTGATAACTTGTTAAAAACGGCTGATAATGGCAGAATAATGCACGACGGCATACGTACTGTTATTTTGGGGAAAACTAATGCCGGAAAATCGAGTCTTATGAATGCACTTGCAAAAGAAGAGAGAGCAATAGTTACAGATATAGAGGGCACAACAAGAGATGTGTTGGAAGAACAGATAAATCTTGGAGGACTTTTATTAAATCTTATTGACACTGCCGGTATAAGAAAGACAGACGATTATGTTGAAAGTATAGGTGTTGATAAGGCTAAGAAATATGCAAAGGATGCTGATTTGATTATATTTGTTGCAGACTGCACAAGGCCTTTGGATCACAATGATGAAGAGATAATTGAACTTATACGTGATAAAAAAGTTATAGTGCTTCTTAACAAATCAGATATGAAGGCTGTGTTAGAGCCTGAGGATATCAAAGAAAAAATAAACTGCAGTGTTGTAAATATTTCCGCAAAAAATCATACAGGCATTGATGAGCTTGAAAAGGCTGTTAAAAATATGTTTTTTGACGGACAAATTTCATTTAACGAAGAAATTTATATAACAAATATAAGACATAAAAATCTTTTAAAGGAAGCACTTGATAGTTTATATTTAGTAAAAGATGGAATTTTAAGTGGAGTAAGTGAAGACTTTTTAACTATAGATATGATGAATGCCTATGAAAAACTTGGTCTTATTATCGGTGAGGAAGTGGAAGATGATCTTGCAGACCAGATATTCAGCAAGTTCTGCATGGGCAAATAGAAATGGAGGATAAAGATGCCTAATATATGTGAAACATATGATGTGGTTGTCGTTGGTGCAGGTCATGCAGGATGCGAGGCTGCTCTTGCAAGCGCAAGATTAGGTCTTGAAACGATATGCTTTACTGTAAGCTGTGAAAGTATAGCTCTGATGCCATGTAACCCTAATATCGGAGGAAGTTCAAAGGGACATCTTGTAAGAGAAATAGATGCTCTTGGCGGTGAGATGGGTAAAAATATAGATAAGACATTTATTCAGTCTAAGATGCTTAATAAATCAAAAGGTCCTGCAGTACATTCATTAAGAGCTCAGGCAGATAAAGCCGAGTATACAAAGCAGATGCGTATAGTTATGGAAAATACTCCGCATTTACTTGTAAGACAGGCCGAAGTAACTGAAATTATAGTTGAGGATAATACTATAAAGGGAGTTAAAACGCTTTCAGGAGCTACATATTATGCAAAGGCGGTTATTCTTTGTACAGGCGTTTATCTTAAAGCCAGATGTCTTCATGGTGATGTTATATATGAGACGGGACCTAACGGTTTACAGGCAGCCAATCATCTTACACAGTCACTTATAGATAACGGCATAGAGGTAAGAAGATTTAAAACGGGCACACCTGCAAGAGTTGATAAAAGGTCTATTGATTTCAGTAAAATGACAGAGCAATTCGGTGATGAAAGAATAGTTCCGTTTTCATTTACAACTGACCCTGAAAGTATACAAAAAGAACAGGTATCTTGCTGGCTTACTTATACAAACGAAAAGACACATGAAATTATAAAAAATAATATAGATCGTTCTCCGCTTTATGCTGGAGTTATACATGGAACTGGTCCGAGATATTGCCCGTCAATAGAGGATAAGGTTGTAAGATTTGCAGATAAGGACAGACATCAGGTATTTATAGAGCCTGAAGGGTTATATACTAATGAAATGTATCTTGGGGGCATGTCAAGTTCAATGCCTGAGGACGTACAGTATGCAATGTATAAATCTGTTCCCGGTCTTGAAAATGTACGTATAGTAAGAAATGCTTATGCAATTGAATATGATTGTATAAGTGCAGTTCAATTGAAATCTTCTCTTGAATTTAAAAATATTAAGGGATTATTTGCAGGCGGACAGTTTAACGGAAGTTCAGGATATGAGGAAGCTGCAGCTCAGGGTATAATAGCAGGAATAAATGCTGCTATGTATATAAAGGATAAGGAGCCTTTGATTCTTGACCGTTCAGAAAGCTATATAGGAGTACTTATAGATGACCTTGTTACAAAGGAATCCTTTGAGCCATACAGAATGATGACATCAAGAGCGGAATACAGGCTTATATTAAGACAGGATAATGCGGATTTACGTCTTACTAAGTATGGATATCAGGTAGGACTTATAGATGAAGAAAGAATGAATCAGGTAAATGAAAAAGAACGCCTTATAAAAGAAGAGATAGAGAGAGTAAAGACTGTTAATATTGGTACAGGAAAAGAAGTTCAGGATATATTGGAACAGAACGGAAGTACCCAGTTAAAGACAGGTGTTACTTTGGCAGAACTTATAAAAAGACCTGAACTTTCATACCAGATACTTGCGCCTGTTGATAAGCACAGACCTGAGCTTAGAGAAGATATAAAGGAGCAGGTAAATATAAATCTTAAATATGAGGGATATATTGAAAGACAATTAAGACAAGTTGAGCATTTTAAGAAGCTTGAGAATAAGCTTATACCGGATTCTATTGATTATCTTGAAATAAAAGGTCTTAGAAAAGAAGCAATGCAGAAGCTTGATAAATTTAAGCCTCGTTCAATAGGTCAGGCATCACGTATATCGGGAGTTTCTCCGGCGGATATTTCAGTGCTTCTTGTATATATTGAACAGTTCAGAAGGAAAGAGAGTAATTGATGCAGAGAGAAAAATTTTGTGATATTTTAAGTAAAATAGATGTTTCATTAGATGATACACAGCTTGATCAGCTTGATATTTATTATAAGATTCTTGTTGAGTGGAATGAGTTTATGAATCTTACAGGAATAACAGAGTATGATGAAGTTCTGTGCAAGCATTTTGTTGATAGTCTGGCTATTAAAAAGGCTGTTGTTGATATCTGTAAGGAAAATGAAGAGATTGGTGGATTACTTGATTTTTCAAAAGACATTTCTGTAATTGATGTTGGAACAGGTGCAGGATTTCCGGGTATTCCAATAAAAATCGCATTTCCGCATACAAAAGTTTATCTGCTTGATTCACTTAATAAGAGAGTAAAATTTTTAAATGAAGTCATAGACAGGCTTGAACTTAAAAATATAGAGGCAGTACATGCAAGGGCCGAGGATGAAGCGAGAAAGCAGGATATCAGAGAAAGATTTGATTTGGGAGTTTCAAGAGCCGTTGCAAATCTTGCAACATTGTCTGAATATGTTATGCCTTTTGTAAAAGTGGGAGGTTATTTTGTCTCATATAAATCGGGTGATGTTGAAGATGAAATAAAAGAAGCTAAAAATGCTGTAAAAAAGCTTGGCGGAGAAATTAAGCATATATATAAATTTGAGCTTCCGGGAACGGAAAGCAAACGCTCTTTTGTATTTATCAAAAAAATCAAAGAAACGCCTAAAAAGTATCCGAGAAAATCAGGGCTTCCATCTAAAGAGCCTTTAAAGTAGAGATGTAATATAAAAAATTAATAATAAAAACAAAAGGGGAAACATTGTATTTTATTTACAATATTTCCCTTTGTTTTTAATCAATAATATTTTTAATAACCTTTACAAATTTTTGCGGCTGTTCGAGTTGAGGCAGACATTTTGATGATTCTATTGATATGGTTTCAATATATGGATTTAATGAAGTGTAAGCCTTTATTATATTTTTATCATTTGCTTTGTTTCCGCGTATGATATAAATGTAATTATTAATATTTGACACAGCCTTTTCTATAGAAGGCGAAGCTGTATAACCGCATACAATACTTGAATTTAAGTATTTGGCAAAAGAACCATATAAATGAGCATTTTCATAGTATGCGTTTATTAATTCATGAGATATGGCTCTTTGATTATAAAAAAGATTTTGTTTGAAATTCTTTGAAATATTTTCACGGCTCATAAGTATATTATAAATAAGAGTTCCTATTATGTGAGAATTTAAAATAAATCTTTTGATATTACTGTATCTTTGAAAATTTGTCTTTTCAAATTTTATGTCTGAAGCATTTGTAATAATGATTTTATTAAAGATATCAGGGTTACCATAAGCTGACATTAATGTAAGTGATGTTGAATTTCCGCATGCACATACGTCAGTTTTTTGACCTATAATATGTTTAACAAAATCATTTATAAGTTGTGTGTACATATAAGTAGTGTAAGTAATATTAGGTTTATCTGAAAGTCCGCAGCCTAGTAAATCAATGGCATATACGGTATGCTCTTTGCTAAGGGCGTTTATTACCTTTTTCCATTCATATGAAGAACTTGCAGAATTTAAATCATGTATAAGTAATATAGGTTTACCGTTTCCTTTTACAGTATATGATATATTTCCGAATTTCCATGAAAATACTTTTTTATCTTTATCATTTGTAATCATATTTGATGTGGCATTAGAAAATATTATCTTATTTATAATATGTGTAATTGAAATCCCTGTAATTCCGATAATACTAATCTTGGTTGATTTTTTCATATATAAATCCCTCCTTTTTAAAAGACTGAATTTTAATTATTCATATATATAATATCAGACTTTTTAATTTTTTATATACATTATTATAGTAAATAAATTATAATCTATCAATGAATTATGAAAAACTACTTTAAAAAAGTTGCAGTTTAGGGTAGTATATCTAATAGAGTTATTGTCTGGGAAATAATTAATAGGTATATATGATATATATTATGAAATGTATATTAAAAATATAAATGGTGCTAAAGATGAGTGAAATTTTAGAGTTTATTAAAGAGGAATTAAATATTGTTTCAAATAGAATTTTTGAATTGGAAAATAATATAAGGTCATATGAATTAGACATAGAGTTTATAGATAAGGCATGTAAAAAAATTTCAAAAGACAGAGATAATACAAATGATGTGTTTTTGTCATTAGATAATAATAGGGATTTTGATATTCTTGAGATTGATAAGTTAAAAAGGCAAAGAGAAGAAATATTATCTAAAATCAGAAATACAAATAATGAACTTCAAAGTCTTAATAAAAGATATGAGAAGTTAAAAAGATTAAAAAAGCTTCATAATGTGGCCGGAGAACTTACGATTAATGAGGCTGACAGAAAAAGAATAGCAATAGATATACATGATACAATAGTTCAAAATCTTACGGCAGTTCTTGTGAAAAATGACTTTATATTAAAAATAATAAATTCTGATGTATATAGAGCATCAACTGAATTAAAAAACAATAATGATATTTTAAAAAAGAGTATTGATGAGTTAAGGGAGGTGATTTTTAATTTAAGTCCTATGAGTATTGATGACTTAGGATGCGAAGAAGCATTTTCAAATTTGTGCCAAAAGATGTCGCTGAATTCACAGATGAATATAGAATATACTTGTGAACTTTGCAATAAAAAGATTGATAAGAATTATTTTATTAATTTATTAAGAATTATACAGGAACTTATAAATAATTCAATAAAACATTCAAAAGGAAGTAAAATAGTTGTCAATTTAAAATACAAAGATGATTTATTTTATATAATACAGAAAGATGATGGAGTAGGTTTTGATTATGAAGATTTCATTGGAAAAACAGATAATAATAGAAATTTTGGCCTATCTATAGTAAAATATAGAGTAAATCTGTATGGGGGAAATATTAAATTCAAAAATAGAAAAAGCGGTGGTATTGAGTATAAAATAGTGTTGCCTTACAATAATAATACTAATTAATTGTGCTGAAGAATGGAGAATTGTTAGATGGCTGTTAAAATTGTTATAGTAGATGACCACGCAATGGTAAGAGAAGGTTTTAAGCAATTATTAAGTCTTGATGCTTCTTTTGAAGTTGTTGGAGAAGCAAGCGACGGTTATGAATGTTTAAATCTTGTTAATAAGACAAATCCTGATGTTATTTTACTAGATATAAATATGCCTAATCTTGATGGACTGCAAACATTAAGAATTATGAGACAACAAAATATGAATAATAAAGTTATAATGCTTACAATACATAATGATGTTGATTATGTGATAAAAGCAATGAGTTATCAGTGTAACGGATATGTAGTAAAAGATTCAGATTTTGATACATTAAAAAATGCTATATTGGCAGTTAATGAAGGTGAAATTTTTGTTGAACCTAAACTTACAGTTTCACTTAATTCCAGTCTTGCAAAAAGAGATACAAAACAGGATGTTATATCTGAATTAACAAAAAGAGAACTTGATGTTTTGATATTGCTGTCTTCAGGAATGTTGAATAAGGAAATAGCGTATAAGCTTAATATAAGTGAAAGGACAGTTAAAAATCATATATCAAGTATGTTTAAAAAAATAGGAGTGTCAGATAGAACACAAGCAGCTGTTTTTGCAATTAAAAATAATATAATTTCAATAAAATAGATAAATGAAAAATAAAGTGGAATTGATTTTTAATATGTTATACAAAAATGAAAATATATAAGTGGAAACAAAGATACATAATTAAAGTTGAAATGTTTCACGTGAAACAACATATATTTAGTTAGCAGAAATGTTTAACTGAATTATTGAACGTTTCACGTGAAACATTTTGTTTTAAGCTTGATAGAGGTTTTTAGAAATGGTATAATAATTGCACAAAGTGCAATTCAAGGCGACAAGTCGCCTTGCGCCGCCAAAACGGCGATTATACCTTGACACATAACTCCAGAATCCAGATGTGTAATACACATCTGCCGCTGTCAGAGACAGCTTACTGATTCTGTCGTTACCATATCAGGTAAAATCAAATGTCTGCTTCGCAGCCGCTTGATTTCCTGCTGATATGGTATAATGATTGCACAAAGTACATTGTGATTGTATAAATTAGGGTTTAGTTATACGTTGGGGAAAGAGGTTGAAATGGGAAGAATTATAGCTATCGCAAATCAGAAAGGCGGAGTGGGTAAAACTACTACAGCAATCAATCTGTCAGCGTGTCTGGCCGAGGCTGGTCAAAGAGTACTTACTATAGATATAGATCCACAAGGAAATACTACCAGCGGATTAGGAATTGAAAAGGATGAAGTTGAAAATACAATATATGAAGTAATGCTGCAGGAAGTAGATATAACAGAAGCTGCATGTAAGAATGTATTTGATAATCTTGATGTTATTCCTTCTAACGTAAATCTTGCCGGAGCAGAAATTGATTTAATAGATATCAATGATAGAGAATATGTGTTAAAAAATGCTATAGATGAAATAAGAGATAATTATGACTATGTTATTCTTGACTGCCCGCCATCTTTAAGTATGCTTACCGTAAATGCTATGACAGCTGCTGATACGGTATTAGTACCTATTCAATGTGAATATTATGCATTGGAAGGTCTTACACAGCTGATACACACAATAAATCTTGTTAAGAAAAAGTTAAATCCTGAGCTTGAACTTGAGGGCGTTGTGTTTACAATGTATGATTCAAGAACAAACCTTTCGCTTCAGGTAGTTGAAAATGTAAAAGATAATTTACATCAGAATATTTATAAAACAATTATACCAAGAAATATAAGACTTGCTGAAGCACCGAGTCATGGATTGCCTATAAATATATATGATAGTAAGTCATCAGGGGCTGAAAGCTACAGGTTATTGGCTGAAGAAGTTATGAGTAGAAATGAAGGAGGAAATAATTAATGGCAGTTGCTAAAAAAACAACTTCAAAGGGGCTGGGGAAAGGGCTTGGCAGAGGAATTAATGCACTTATTCCCGAAGATGTTAATGAAGAAAATGTGGTTGTTAAGGAAGTTGTTAAAGAAGTAATAGTTAAGGAACCGGCAGAAACAAAGGTGAGAATTTCACAGGTTGAGCCAAACAGAGAACAGCCAAGAAAAATGTTTGATGAGGATGCACTTATAGAATTGTCTGAGTCAATAAAGCAGTATGGAGTTCTTCAGCCGCTGCTTGTTCAAAAAAAAGATAATTACTATGAGATAATAGCAGGAGAAAGAAGATGGAGAGCTGCAAAGTTAGCCGGAGTTAAAGAGATTCCTGTAATAATTAAAGATTATTCAGACCAGGAAGTTATGGAAATAGCTTTGATAGAAAATATACAAAGAGAGGATCTTAATCCGATTGAAGAAGCACAAGCCTACCAGAGACTTATAAAAGATTACAAATTAAAGCAGGATGAAGTTGCTGAAAAGGTATCAAAGTCAAGAGCAGCTATAACCAATTCTTTAAGACTTTTAAAGCTTGACAAGCGTGTACAGGAAATGGTTATGGAGGGTAAAATAAGTAACGGACATGCAAGAGCTATAATAGGCATCGAAGATGGTGACAAACAGTATATGGTCGCCATGAGAATATTTGATGAAAAGCTGAGTGTAAGAGAAGTTGAAAAGCTTATGAAACAGCTTGATAAGCCAAAGAAAGAAAATAAAATTCCTGCAAATGATTTTGTATATAGAGATTTAGAGGATAAAATGACGAAAATCATGGGAACACAGGTTGTTATAAAAAATAAAGATAAAAAAGGAAAGATTGAGATAAATTACTATTCCCAGGATGAGCTTGAAAGAATTTACGAATTACTCGAAAACTTAAATAAAGATTAACTGTAAATCAAAATATAAATGTACACAGAAATGGGGATTAACATGAAAGATGATTTTTTTGAGCAATTTTCTATAAATACTTCTTATATTGTTCTTGGACTCGCAGTGATTACTATTATAACTCTTATAATAGCAATAATTGCATTAGTTAAAGCCGGCAAGATGAAAAAGAAGTATAATATGTTTATAAATGGTGCGAGCAGTGAAAATATTGAACAAATTATAAAGGACAATATTGATGAACTGAAATCTTTAAAGCAGACGGTAGAAGAAAATAAAAAGTCTGTTAAAGATATTTATGATAAAATGCAGTATTCATTTCAAAAAATTGGTATAATAAAATATGATGCCTTTTATGAAATGGGAGGTAAACTTAGCTTTGCTCTTTGTATGCTTGATAAAAACAACAATGGTTATGTTGTAAACGTTATGCACAGCAATACAGGCTGTTTTGCTTATATTAAGGAAATAGTAAAAGGACAGTCTTATGTTGAACTCGGTGATGAGGAGAAAAAAGCACTTGAACAGGCAATTGCAGGACCAAATGGAGATGCACAGCTTGGTAAGAAAGTAAACGACATTATTGAGTCGGGAGATAACTAAAGAAAATTTTTAAATGTACTAAAAGCACTGGAAAAATATAAAAAATAAGTGCATAATATCAACAAAAGAATTTGAGAAAGATAATGGAGGAATATAATGTTAGATTTAAAATTTTTAAGAGAAAATCCGGATGTTGTAAAACAAAATATTAAAAATAAGTTTCAGGATAGAAAGCTTCCTATGGTTGACGAAGTTATACAGTTAGATGCACAGGCAAGAGCAACACAGGCAGAAGCTGATGAACTCAGAGCAAACAGAAACAAGCTTTCAAAGCAGATTGGTGCTTTGATGGCTCAGGGAAAGAAAGAGGAAGCAGAGAATGTAAAAGTACAGGTTAGTGCTGATGCAGACAGATTAAAGGAACTTGAGGTAAAAGAGGCAGAATTAGGAGCAAAAATCAATGAGATCATGATGGTTATTCCTAATATCATTGATCCAAGTGTGCCAATAGGTAAAGATGACAGTGAGAATGTAGAAATAAAGAAGTATGGCGAACCTGTGGTTCCTGATTTTGAAGTTCCATATCATACTGACATAATGGCAGAATTTAACGGAATTGATCTTGACAGTGCCGGTAAGGTAGCAGGAAACGGCTTCTATTATCTTATGGGAGATATAGCAAGACTTCATTCAGCTGTAATTTCTTATGCAAGAGATTTTATGATAGACAGAGGTTTCACATATTGCATACCTCCATTTATGATTAGAAGTAATGTAGTTACCGGAGTTATGAGTTTCGATGAGATGGATGCCATGATGTATAAGATTGAGGGTGAAGATTTATATTTAATCGGAACAAGCGAACATTCTATGATTGGTAAATTTATTGATACAATAACACCTGAATCAGAACTTCCAAAAACTCTTACAAGTTATTCTCCATGCTTCAGAAAAGAAAAGGGAGCGCATGGAATAGAGGAGAGAGGTGTATACAGAATTCATCAGTTTGAAAAGCAGGAGATGATAGTTGTATGCAAGCCTGAGGAAAGTAAAATATGGTTTGACAAGTTGTGGCAGAATACTGTTGATTTGTTTCGTTCATTAGATATACCTGTAAGAACACTTGAATGTTGTTCAGGAGATTTGGCTGACCTCAAGGTTAAGTCTATAGATGTTGAGGCATGGTCACCGCGTCAGAAGAAGTATTTTGAGGTTGGTTCATGCTCTAATCTTGGAGATGCGCAGGCGAGAAGACTTAAAATCAGAATTCAGGATGAAAATAAGAACAAGTATTTTGCTCATACTCTTAATAATACAGTAGTTGCTCCGCCAAGAATGCTTATTGCATTTCTTGAAAATAATCTTCAGGCAGACGGCAGTGTAAGAATTCCTGAAGCATTGAGACCATATATGGGCGGACATGACAAGCTTAGAAAAATTTGATAAAAATCAGTATAATAGTAATTAATTTAATGTTATATTCATCTTAAAATAAGTTAATTAAAAAAAGTTCTTTCATAAGATATTTTGCATTTAATATCTGAAGAAAGAGCTTTTTTGTTTATAAAATAACATTATTAAAGAGAGGTTTACTTTATGAAATTACAGTGTTAAAGAGGAGTTTGACGTGTAAAAGGATATGTGAAGCAATACTTTTAAAACTGTAATCTGCATATAAATTTTGTCTAAAAATTTGTACCGGATATAAATAACTGAATATTTACTATTTGTGCAGAATGTTTATCGAAATAACTGAAAATTAGACATTTATTGACAAAATTGACAAAAGTTGATTGACACATATAATTCATAAATGGCATAATGTATATAGATTTGGGAGCGTGGATATCATCAGCGGTTGATTTTTTACGTGAATGGGCAAAGAGACTTCCAAATAAAAATTATGAATGGAGGATAGGTATGAAAAAGAAAAAAGGCAAAAGAGTCTTAGCTGCTATCATGGCTGTACTTATGGTAATCGGTTCAATGCCGGGAATGCCAGCAGGTATATTTTCTGTAGTAGCAAAGGGCGCAGATGCATCTGCAAGACTTGAGCTCGACGGGGCTCCGGTCACACTTGATTTCAATGACTCTACATTAGGTTTGTATAAAGAATGTACGTCAGCAGATGGAAAGTGGACTACAGATGACGGAGTTATTACATTTAATGGCTTTTATGAGCCAAATAGCGGACATGGCTTGCATACAAAAATGGAGGGTGATACATTTTCAATAAATGTACCGGCCGGAAAGACGACAATAACAATGTATGCATGCCAGTATAATCCTGCAGGAGCAGTGGTAAAGCTTTATGACGGTGATAAGCTTATAAGCGATAATACGTCTTTTAAGCCGGACGCATGCGGAAATGTTTCTGTTAGTTATACTTCAGCAGTTGATACAACACTTAAAGTAGAACTTCCAAGAAATGCTTATATGCATAATCTTTCGGTAAAGGCTGAAAGTGCAGGAACTAAGCTTGAGCTTGACGGAGCTCCGGTAACGGTTGATTTTAAAGATTCAGCACTCGGATTATATACAGCATGTAATTCAGCAACGGGTCAGTGGAAAACAGATGACGGTGCAATAACATTTAATGGTTATTATGCTTACAATGCCGGCGGACACGGACTTCATACAAAGCAGGAAGGAGATACATTTTCAGTAAATGTACCAGCCGGAAAGACAACAATTACAATGTATGCGTGTCAGTATAATCAGGCAGGTGCAGTAGTAAAGCTTTATGACGGTGATACTCTTGTAAGCGATGATACAAATTTCAAGCCTGATAAGTGCGGTGAAGTTACATTAGAGTACAAATCAAATGTTGATACAACACTTAAGGTAGAACTTCCAAAAAATGCTTATATGCACAGTCTTTCAGCAAAAACAGAGAGTGCACCTGTAAGTCTTATACTTGACGGAGCAGCAGCATCTCTTAATTTAGCTGATCAGTCATTAGGAATATATACAGACTGTACAACAGATGCTTCTGAATGGAAATCAACAGATAAGATTTTTACATTTAAGGGAAATTACGGCTGGGGTAATGGACATGGTGTTCATACAAAGTCAAAGGATTATGGTAATAAGGTATCAATAAATGTACCGGCTGGAAAGACAACTATTTCTCTTGGAACATGTCAGTATGGTACAGGTGGTCCTATTAAGCTCTATGACGGCGATACACTTGTAAGTGATAATATAGAGTTTAAGACAGCCGGCTGTGATTCAGTTGATGTTATTTATATAGCATCAAAGGATACAACACTTACGGTAGAATTTCCTTATAACTCATATCTTCACAGTATTTCAGCTAAAGCCGAAACTGTAAAGGCACTTGCAACAGTTACAGGTAAGGTTGGTGCAGCGGTTAACGGAGAAAAGCTTGTATTTAATCAGAATGGTTCAAAGGTTGCAGAGGCTGTTGTAACTGATGGTTCTTATTCTGTGACTCTTGAAGTTGGAAAGAGCTATACAATAGCTTTTGAAAATTCAAATATTTATGAGGTGTTATCAGGCGGCGAGGTTGATTTAACTAACGCTAAGGAAAATGATGTAATTACAAATGATATTACATACAGCAAGTGGGATGTAGCAAAAATATTTACATTAAAGATTGGTGATACAGTATTTAAAGTAACACCGGGTTCAGAAAAAGGTAAAGACTTCACAGTAGAAAAAGTTAGCGGTTCAGGTTCTGTTGAAGTAGTAACAGCAGGCGAAGCTTTAGTATGGACTGATTTAGGCGGTGCCGGAAACGGTACAATTTCAGCTTCAAAACTTACAGATTTAAGCGACAATATTGAAGCAGATTTTGACGGCAACACAGTAACAGTTAAATATAAAGATGCTTCAAGTGCACCAAGATCTTATAAGATTACAGCAAAAGACAACAGTGCATCAGGTATTCCAAAAGCAAACGGTACAGTATTGTCATATAACTTTGGAGCCGGTGATATAGTTTCAAAGCTTCATGATAAACCGACACCTGAGCATTATATTAGTGGTGGTCAGGAAGTAACATCAACAGACAAGCTTATAACTTTAGTCGGAAATAACGGCATTATGCATAATGATACAACACACGGAATTGCATACGGCAGCGGAGATGTTTTCAAGATTAAGGTTGCAGGAAATGCTTCTATAAGCATGGCTGTATGTAAATATGCAGCAAAGGATGGTATTTTAACAGTTACAGGTATTCCGGAGGGAGGAAAGATTACTCCTGAATCAGCAAGTAACCAGAGCGAAACTGATGGTGAAATAAAGGAATTCAGATATACAGGACCTGCAACAGAACTTATATTTACATATACAGGTTCAGGTGCTGCTTATATGCACAATCTTACAGTTGTAAATGATGCAGAGCAGACAACAGTGACACCACAGGCAGTTATGCCGGATAAGCTTACTAATATTGGTACAGCCGACACACTTACAGTAACACCAAACGGACAGAGACTTGTGTTTACACAAAAGGGCGGTTCAATGGGAAGCAAGGATGGAAAGGTTGATTCTTCAGTAAGTTATTATGGTTTCCCTGTTACAGGTGATATAAGTAAGTTAGAGTTGGATGTAGTATTAAATTCATGCGGCAATTCAAATTCAAATGGTGTATTTGTCGGTGCATTTAATGAGGATGGTATAGCAACTGTTGCGATACGTAAGGGTACAGGTCTTAGAGGTATTTATTCTAAGAGTTCTGCTGATATGGCAGGTGCAGGTATTATTAATCAGGAACTTCAGCCTGGTCAGAAAGTACATTATGTAGTTGAAAAGGTAGAGGACGTATTCAGAATTACAGTTACTCCTGAGGGAGATAAATCTTATGTTGCAGAATTTAAGTACAATGACTCAGGATATGTAATATTTGCCGATAAAGGTAAAGATACACCTGTTTCTTTAGGACTTGCAGTAGCAGGTGCAACAGCAACAGTAACAAATATGAAATATACAGACAACAAGGGTGAAGTTGTATATGATCAGAATTTGTGTTATGCACCAATAGGAAATGCTCCTATAGCTTCAGCTATAACAGCTACAGTTCCATCAACAAGAGATTATATTAATGTTTCATGGGATATAAAAGAAGCAGCTGATGGTGATGGTGTATTTGTTCTTGAAATGAAAAAGGGTGATGGCGAATGGACAGTACTTAAGGTATTGCAGGAGACATCATACAGAGTTGAACTTACACAGTCAGATTATTATCAGTTCAGAGTAAGCGGCAAGCTTGGTGCTTACGGAGAGCTTAGTACTCCTGTATCTACAGAAAGGGAGTATATTGTAGCAGCACTTGCAAAACCACAGGTAAATATTTCTTATACTTCAAAGGATATTACTTTAACATGGGATGCAATAGATACTGTAAATAAATATGAAATATATCGTTATTCTTATGATGAAGGCGCAGATAACGCAAAGGTTGTAGCTACAGTTACAGAACCTAAATATACAGACAGTGATGTTTTAAGTGAAGTTCCATATTACTATTACGTAAAGGGATATTCAGCCGACAACAATACAAACCCTTCAGATGTGGTATGGGCAGTTCCAACGGCAGGACATAAGGGTGATTATGTATATGAAGACGAAGCTACAGAGATTACAATAACAAAGAAATCTTATGATACAGTATTTAAGAATAAGGCAGTACTTGAAGGTGTTGCTGATAAGGCAGGCGAAATTAAGCTTGTAGTTAACGGAGAAGTTCAGTCTACAAAGACTGTAGCAGTAAGAGGAACATTTGCATTCGAGGCTTCTTTGAAAGAGGGAAGAAATGATGTAGATTTACTCTTTACAGATTCAAAAGACAATGTAACAAGAAAAACATTTAATTTTGTATACCTTACAAATTATGATATCGTTGTAGATGCTTCAATAGCAAATGACGGTGATCTTGTAAATGGAAAACCTGCATATAAGACTGTACAGGCAGCTGTAAATGCAGCAGGTTCTTCAAGAACAGTTATTTTTGTTAAGGCAGGCAGCTATAAAGAAAGACTTGTAGTTGATAAGCCAAACATTTCAATTATCGGTGAAGACAGAGAGAATACATTAATTCACTGCTATCCTGGTGAACTCGGCGAAGATTATGAGGCTGGCGCAGATATGAAGCTTAGATGTGCTACTTACATAATGGAGGGTTCTAAGGGCTTCAGTGCAGAAAACATTGCATTTGCAAATGATTATGTATATTCTACACCGGATAATAAGAGCAATAAGTCAGCTGATGCTTTAAGATGTGATGCTGATGAAGCTTCATTTGTAAATGTTAAATTCTCAAGCGTACAGGATACTCTTTATATGGATAAGGGTAAACAGTACTATAATAAGTGTCTCATTGAAGGTTCAATCGACTTTATTTATTCAGGTGAGACAGCAACAAGTTTGTTTGACGATTGTACAATTAAGTTTGTATATGAAAGCACAAAACCATCAGGTTATGTTGCAGCTCCAAAGACAAAAGCAGCACAGGAATATGGCCTTATATTCAATAACTGCGTAATCACTTCAGAAGAGGGATGCAGCGGTACAGGTTATCTTCTTGCAAGAAACTGGGGTGCTTCAGCAAGTGCTACATGGGTTAACTGCTTTATGGGTGATGTTCTCTATACAAAGCAGCCATACGCTCCTATGGGCGGACCTCTTTCAGAGGCAAGATTTACAGAGTTTGGAACATATGGTCCGGGCTTCGAAATCAATGTTAACAGAAATCAGATATCTCCAGCAGCAGCAGAAAAGGCTGTAAAGAATAATGATAATGTTAAAGAAGCAGCAGGAAAGATTGGTTCAGTAAATTATGTAGGTGATGTTGCATCAGATTTTGAAGAAAAGTTTGATGAACAGGTTTATAATCCTGATACAAATTCACCATCAGATGGTGATGATACAAATCTTAAGCAGTATGACATGGAAGGTTATGCAGCAGGTTATGGCGTAACAGGCGGCGGATTGCTTAAGGATACATCAGATAACTATTATAAAGCTGGCACAGCAACACAGTTCCTTGATGCTTTATTAAAGATAAAGGAAACTGGTAAGAAATCGGTTATTGAGCTTACATCAGATATTAATCTCGGATGTAATGAAGTAGAAAACTTTGATTCATACAGCAGTATAATTAAAGCTTACAAGGCGCAGGCACTTACACATCCTACATTGATGAAAACAGGTGTTTCACAGCTTACATTAGAAAATTATAATAACCTTACAATTATTTCTACAAACGGTTCATCAATTAAGCATGCTAATATTACTTTGAAGAAATCAGAGAATATTATCATAAGAAATATTAAGTTTGATGAGCTCTGGGAGTGGGATGAAGCAACAGAGGGTAACTATGACAGAAATGACTGGGATTATATGACAATTGATGAAGCCTGCGATGGTATATGGATTGACCATTGTACATTCTATAAGGCTTATGATGGTATCATTGATGTTAAGAATCCTGTAGATGTTTCAAGAATTACAATTTCTTGGTGTGAATTCTTACCGGGAAGCGAAAACAATACATTCTTCAATGAAATGATGAACGTAATTTATGAGAATCCTTCAGATTATGCTACATACCAGCATATGATAGAGGGAGGCATGACTCGCGATCAGGTACATGCATATGCATATGCACAGAAGAAGACACATTTGTTTGGACAGTCTGATGATGCAACTAACGCAGCAGGTATCAGAGTTACACTTGCAAATAACTATTACAAGAATTCTATGGACAGAATGCCAAGATTAAGATATGGTGATTCACATGTTTATAACTGTATAATGGATTCACAGGCACTTCTTAACGTAAAGAACAGTATAAATTCTGACCTTGCAAAGAAGATTGTAAGTAATGGTGCTTCTTCAACATGCGGAGCACATGTGCTTCTTGAAAACTGCTTCATAAGCGGTATTGAAAATGCGCTTAATTCAGGTAACGGTTCAAGCCCATCAGGTTATATTAATGCAATTAACAGCAAGTATTACATGAATGGTGTTGAGACAGAGCTTGTACCTAAGTGTAATTCAACAGGAGACACAAGAGTTCTTATTACAGATGCAGAAGCATTTAAGGCAGCTTTACCATACACATATAAAACATATGATGCAGATAATCTTAATAAGATTGTTATTCCTAACGCAGGTGCAGGTAAGTTAGATCTTACATATCTTCAGTGGGAAAAGACAAGCTACAATGCAGATTATGTTGATATTGAAGATGGTTTGTCAGATGCAGATGTATTGGTAAAGGTAGAGATTAACGAAATCACAGATGCAGTTCTTACAAATGAAGTTAAGATGCTTACAGGTTGTGAGACAGTTGAAGAATTAAAGAAATATTTAAGTGAATCTCTTACAGGTGATTTTGTTAAGTCAATACTCGGAAAGGCAGTAGAGCCAAAGAATACAAAATCATTTGATGTAAATATTCTTATTAGTACAGATAATGGTAAGACATGGTCTAAGGCAACAGAGTCAAACTTCCCTATAGGTGGTGTAGATATAGTTCTTCCATATCCTGAGGAAGTGGATGTCAACAGAAGCAACTTCGTTGTAGGACATTTGTTTACAACAGAGATAAATGGTGCTGTTCCTGGAACTATGGAATACCTTAATCCTCAAAAGACAGAGGACGGTCTTAAGATTCATGTGACAAGCGCTTCACCATTTGTAATCGGATGGGAGCAGGAGGCAAAGATGGGTGATGACTCATTTAAGACGATAGCAGTATGCAGCGGACTTATGATTGCTTCATTGTTAGGTGCGGCATATGTAATTATGGACAGCAAAAGAAGAAAAAGAGTGTAATAATAATTCGAGGATATTGATATCCTAATCGAACAAAAATAGGTTGACAGCAGAGGTGCGGTGATTGTATTTAATACAGTCACCGCGCTTTGTTTTTGCTTTATAGGATTTAATTCTATAAAGCAAAAACACTCCGTGAGGATGCGACCGGCACGCAGACGAATATTACAAGCTAAAGCTTGTGCGTACCGGCGCGCAAATAGTTGCAAAGCAACTATTTGTTATGCTGAATGGTTGTAAATAGTCAGCATTTGTGCTATTTTATAGTTATAAGAATTTACAGGCTGAATTAAATGAGAGATGATTGCCGCCTCTCAGAAAAATGGCAGGTGGATATTATGAGATTGGTTAACATAGATGAATTAATTGGAAATGAAATACTTGCGTTACCGGTGATTTCCGGTTCGGATAAGGTGCTTATACAGTCAGATACGACATTGAAAAAGGAGTATATAGATAAACTTAAAAAATATGATATCGAGTATGTTTATATAAAGGATAATGTAGATTATGATGAGTGCAGCAGGTTATATTCTACAGAAGAGACGTATGAAGAGTCTGTAGATGTTGTAAAAAAGATTTTAAGCAAGCATATTTATAAAATAAATGATGATTTAAAAAAAGTTACAGAACAGGCAGAAAAAATTATTAATTCAGTCTTAGAAGAGACAGAGGTTATGGATGGGCTCACTGAGATTAGAAATATAAGTACTGATATGTATTCGCATTGTACTAATGTGTGTGCACTTTCTACAATTATGGCGATAAGGCTTAAAATGAATAATTCACAGATAAAATGTGTTGCGACAGGAGCAATACTTCATGATATAGGATTAAAATACATACAGGTGCCTTATGTGAATGTTGAATTAGATGAAATGTCACTAAACGACCGTCTTGAATACAAGAAGCATACAATATATGGTTATAGCTCTATTCAAGAGGAGGAATGGCTTTCTGATATTGCAAAAGACATTATATTGCTGCATCACGAAAGAATTGATGGAAATGGGTTTCCGTTCAGACAAAAGGGAGAAAGAATAGGGCCGGAGGTAAAGCTTGTTGCGCTGTGTGATGACTTTGACAGCCTTATCAGTGGTATCGGTAATAAGAAGATTAAGATCTACGAGGCAATAGAATATATAAAGGCCCACATAGGCACAGTTTATGACGCAAATATAGCTTCAAAATTTTTGGAGACAGTTGCAGCCTATCCGGTAGGTTTGGAAGTTATTACAAATGAAGGTGAAATTGGGAAAGTTATAAGACAGAATAAGGAGGCACCATACAGACCGGTTCTTAAAATGTTGAAACATTCCGACGGCAGTGATTATGAGGAGGGTATTGAAAAAGATCTTATGAAAGCGCTTACTGTATTTATAGTTGATACTTTGTAGGTGACAAGAGGAAATTTATGAATTTATATATGAGAACTTTAGGCTTTGCTTCGATGGATTCAAAACTTGAAAAGAAATTTATCAGAGCAGGAATAAAACAGTGCGTATCGGAAGGATTTGTTTTAAAACATGACGGATTTAACAGAGGCGTAGTTATATTACAGGTCAGTCCGTCGACAGGAATATATATTTATGGAAGATATGAAGGTAAAAGATTTATATATGAGTATCATTTTCCTTTTGTTGTAGGAAAGACAGTAACAGATAATGACGAACTTACTATTGAAAGACATCTTGATAAAGAATCATATGCCGTACTTTGTGATGAGTCAAAAACAGGGGTGACACTGATTTTTTATCTTCAAAATGTATATGACTATCTTGACTATATTTCAAAGCAAAAAGATTTTAAATATGAAATGTTTGATCCTGATAGGCGCAGTATTTTAGCTAAACGTCCGGTAAAAGGAAAGAGTACTGTTTTGACGGCATTGTCGTTAGGGGGAATGATACTTCTTCCTATAAGCAAAAGCAGTCGTGTTATGAAAAAAAGCGAGGAGGCTGAGAATAATAGAAGGAAACTTATAGCAGCGGCAAAAAACGGAGATGAGCAGGCTATAGAAAATCTTACTATAGAGGATATAGATACATATACAAGCATTTCAAACAGGATAATACATGAGGATGTTTTTTCTATAGTCGATTCAACATTTATGCCAAGCGGAGTGGAGTGTGACCAGTATACGGTTATCGGTCAGATATTGGAATTATCTAAGGAAAATAATTTATATACAGGTGAAAAAATATATATAATGACTCTTGAATGTAACAGTATGGTATTTACAATGGCAATTAATGAGCAGGATTTACTCGGCGAGCCTGAGGTTGGAAGAAGATTTAAAGGACAGATATGGCTTCAGGGAAGTGTAAAATTCAGTTAAGGTAAGTATTTTTATATATAATCAACCATGTTTTAAGCCAAAATAACAATAAAATCTGTAAAAAAGCTGGTAAAGACAAATTTTCAGTGATATACTAATATTGTATAAATATTACATATTAAGGAGGAAAATAATGGGTAAAAAACTAAGAAGCATCGGCATACAGCTCGTACTGTTTTTTGTATTGGCTATAAGTATTCCGACATTATTGCTTGCTTTAGATGTGACAAGAACAACAAAAAATCAACAGAATAAGAATACAGAGATTTCAAGTCAGCAGACACTGACAGAGACAGAGAAAGGTTTTAAGATATATCTTAAGACATTGAGTCAGCCTGTTGACCTTCTTACAAGAAAAGATGAGGTTAAACATCTTGAAGATAAAGGTGATTTAGATACAAATATTAAAGCAATACAGGATTCACTTATTGCTTCTGTTAAAGTAACAGATGGTTCTGAAAAAGCATATTTTACTACGAAAACAGGTTATCTTATTACAGGTTCAACTGAGTGGAGTAATGAGAAGAATAAGCTTACAAATGTAAAGGATTTACAGACAGGTGTTAATAATACAAGTAAGGAATGGTATACGAATTGTATCGGAATGCCGGCAAGAAGCAGTATTTTTTCTGCATTTACAGAGCCTTACAAGGATGAAAAAACAGGAAAAACAATATTTACGGTATCGCAGGAAATTAAATACAGTTCAGGTGAAAATTACGGTGCTGTTGCCATGGATATAGATTTTCAGGAAGTTGTTGACTATGTTCAGAATATAGGTTTGTTAAACACAGGTTTCGTAATTCTTGTAAATCAGGACGGTGAAATACTTGTAGATAATGAACGCAACAATTATATTGAAGGTACAGTTGCAGAGCTTAAGAGCTGGAATGAAATGAAAAACCTTTCTGATGAAGAGAAGTATAATGTTCATTCTTATACCGAGAAGATTGGTAAGGAAAATGTTACTGTATCAACTGTTACAGATGAGATTACGGGCTGGACACTTATGGGCTTTGTAAGTGGAAATGAAATTCATGATACTGTTGCAAAAATTAATACAGCTACTATTCGTACAGGTATTATTTCTTTTATAATTGGTATTTCAATAGCGATATTGGTAACACTTATGTTTACAAAGGAAATTAAGAAGGTTAATAATGTAATGAATGATGTTGCAGAAGGAGACCTTACACAGAGAATAGTTGTTAAGAATAAGAATGAGTTTGGTATTCTTGAAACTAATTTTAATAAGATGCTTGATAATGTATCAGGTCTTATAAGGGATGTCGAGAACCATTCTCAGGTAATTATAGATGCTTCAGAAAATATTTCAGAGATTTCAACAACTACTACAGAGACAGTAGGACAGGTATCAGATGCAATACAGAGTGTTTCAGTAGGAGCCACAGAGCAGGCAGAGAGTACATCAGTTGCCACTGATGAGATTGAAAATCTTGCAGAAAAGCTTCATGAAACAAAAAGCTATGTAAGCGATATTAATGATATGTCTAATGAAACACAGCAGCTTAGTACAAAGGGTATTGAGATTGTTGATGAGCTTATTGGCAAAGCCGAGCAGTCAATTAATAATTCAAAGCTTTCAAAAGATGTAATGCATGAGATGATTGAAAGCATTGATAAGATTAACTTTATTTCAAATGCGATTATGGAAATCACAGAGCAGACAAATCTGTTATCTCTTAATGCAAGTATTGAAGCTGCAAGAGCAGGTGAAAGCGGAAGAGGATTTGCTGTTGTAGCTGATGAAATAAGAAAGCTGGCAGAGCAGTCACAGGCTTCTACAGATGAGATTAAGCAGATAGTAAATGAGATTTCAGAAAAGTCATCTATGGTTGAAAAGACTCTTGATGAGACAGATGAGATTATCATGCAACAGAATAAGTCAATTCAGGATACAAAGGAATTGTTTAACACAATTTCTAATGCAGTAAATGCGTTGACGGAGGGACTTGATAATATTAATAAGCTTAATGAGAAAATGGATGAAAGCCGCGGAACAGTTGTAAGCAGTATGGAAAATGTGGTTAAGATTTCTACGGAAACAGCAGCAGCTTCTGAAGAAGTTACAGCATCTGCACAGGAAGTTAATGCAACAATGCATAACCTTAACCAGTGTACTGTTGAACTTGATCAAATAGCCACAGCTTTAAGAGATTCTATTAATAAGTTTAAGTTGTAAGAAATTTATTTGCAAAACACAAGTTGTTGTGATAGAATACTTGTGTTTGCAAGTTCTCATAGTTAAGTGGATATAACGGGGACCTCCTAAGTCTCAATCCCCAGTTCGACTCTGGGTGGGAACATAAAATAAAACAGGACCGTCAGATTTCATTTGGAATTTGGCGGTCCTGTTTGCTTTTTTATTATTTATTGGGTTTTTCATTTTTCAAAGTCAGGTATTTCAGGAGCCCATACATCTAATTGCTCTTTTGAATAATCTTTGGGGTTGACGGTATGAACCGTGTTAAAAAACAGTTCTGTTATTTCTTTACAATTATCTGGTTTATATTCTCTGATAGTCATTTTAATCCTCATTTCTGCATATTTTTTGATTTCATTATATAAAATATCAGAAAAATCTACAATAGTACTATAATTGTGGATTTAGCCTTTATATGTTAATATGATTAGAGTGTCAAAACACCCTAATTATGATTACACGGATTGTTTCGTGCTTCGCACTCCAACAATCATCCCCAATATTCGCATTATGCTCCAATTTTGGGGCGTGTCCCAAGGTCATTCCCCCACTATTGTACAAGCACAAGTGGGTTCCAGACCTTTTGACACTGCAATCTTAACATGTATATAATTATACTTTAAATTAAAATTTTGGTTATAAGATATATTTAAAATATTATGATAAGAAAAGGTAAAGTTTATGTTCGACAAATATAAAAAATACAAAACAGCAGGAATTATTGTTATTGTATTATGTATCGCTATATTTTTGGCAGCTAATATAAGAATAAGCACAGTTAAGTCACATGACAGGGAAAAAGAAAATAAAAATGTGGATAACTTTGCGCAGGAGACGGTGCTTGGTGGATATCAGGCTGATGCAGGGGCCGGTGAAAGTGAAGGTGATATAATATCAGATAGTAAAGCAGCAGATAAAGATATATCGGACAGCGGTGTTGGTACGGGTATATCAGATAACAACAGTAAATCTCAGATTGGCGGCAGTACAAGCGGTGGTTTACAGACGGAGCAGGATGAACATAATAGTCATATAGGCGGAGAGTCCAATAATCATATAGAGGAAAATACAGAAAATCAAAATAGTCAGAATCAAAATGAAGAAAGCGATAATGCAAATAATCAGAACACAGATGATAAAAATGATAATACGCAGGAAAAATATATAACCTGTACGATAGAGATACGGTGCGACAGTGCAGTAAAAAAACTTGATGAGATTACAAATCCGGGGATAGTCCAGTATATTCCAAAGGACGGAACAATCTTAAAAAAGATTTCTTATAAAGTAAAAGAGGGTACAAGTGTATATGAACTGCTTGCGACGGCAGCATCGGATAACAATATACCTATAGCGGCTTCGTATGATAAATCATACGTTATGAGTATCAATAATCTTTCAGAGAAGATGATAGGAAAATGGAGCGGATGGATGTACAGTGTCAACAGTCTGCCGCCGCAGATTTCTGCAAATAAATATATTTTGAAAGAGAATGATGATGTTTTGTGGTATTATGTCTGTTCGTGATTCAGAATGTTCATGATTTAAAGAGGAATATATGTATAATAAATTAAGAATAAATAATATACCTGAATTTGCCAGAATGCATCCGGCGGTAAATCTGATATACGCAGTGAGTGTACTGACAATTACAATGTTTACGATGAATCCATGGATCCTTATGGTGTCATTTGTCAGTTCAACAATATGTGTTTTTATTTTTTGTGGAAAAAATGAGATGCTTAAAAAATTTTATATGTACATACCGGTAATAATATTTACTGTGTGTATACAGCCTGTTTTTTCGCGAACAGGGCAGACACCTCTTTATTATATAAATGATAATGCAGTTACATTTGAGGCTTATATCTATGGTGCGGTTATAGCACTTTTGCTTATAACGGTAATACAGTGGTGCAGTGTATTAAGAGTTTTTCTTAATCAGGAACGTATGATGTATCTGTTTAGCAGGGCAGTACCTGTATTTGGTCTTACATTTTCAATGATATTAAGGTATATACCTCTTCTTAAAGACCGTTACAGGCAGATTCATGAGGCACAGCTCGGACTGGGAAAAATAGACCGGAATGCAGAAAGTAAAGCTAACAAAGTAAATGTGGGTTTGTTTGAGAGAATCAGACTGTTTATAAAAGAAATATCGATACTTATATCGTGGTCGCTTGAAAGTTCAATAGAGACATCAGCGTCAATGGAAGCGAGAGGTTATGGACTTAAAGGAAGGACAAGCTGTTTAAGGTACAGATTTAAGCTGTCGGATACGGTTGTGACCATGTTTATTTTAGTAATTTATGTTATTGCGCTTACAGGAGTTTTAAGCAAAAGAACAGCTTACTATTATCTTCCAGTCATAGTTTTTGCAGGAGACATTGCTGCAAATATTGTCGTGTCAGTTTTGACAGGAATTTTGTGTATGCTGCCGGTGATATTTGAAATCAAGGGCTAAAGGAATTAATCAAATGCCTGTAATTTTTTTAGAAATGGGGATTAAGGAATCTTGTTTGAATTTAAAAATATAAGCTTTAGATATGCTTTATCAAAAAAAGAGGCTCTTAAAAATATTGATTTACATATAAATGAGGGCGAATTTATTTTAATTACGGGCAGGTCCGGAAGCGGAAAATCTACGCTGCTGAAGCATTTTAAAAAGAGTATGACGCCTGAGGGAAGCCGAAGCGGTGATATATTGTTTGAGGGTGTCTCATTTGATGATATTGATAAGGTGAGGGAAGCGACAGGAATTGGTTATGTCGGGCAAAATCCGGATAATCAGATTGTGACTGATAAGGTGTGGAATGAGCTTGCCTTTGGTCTTGAAAATATAGGCGTTAAGAGTGATGAGATAAATAAAAGAATTGCCGAGACAGCGAGTTATTTCGGACTGACGCAGATATTTGAAAAAGATGTATTTGTTCTTTCGGGAGGACAAAAGCAGCTTCTTAATCTTGCATCGGTTGTTGTAATGCAGCCAAAGCTTATAGTTCTTGATGAGCCGACATCACAGCTTGATCCGATAGCCGCACAGCATTTTATTGATACTGTTGTCAGGTTAAATACTGAGCTTGGAATGACTGTTGTTATAACAGAACACAAACTTAGTGAGCTCTATTCACATGCTGACAGAATAGTGATTATGGAGGATGGTGAAATAATATGTGATGATACTCCTGTAAATGCGGCTGCTTTTATTGCTGAAAACAGCGGCGATATTCCAGCTTTCGGAGGTCTGCCTGCATCAGTCAGGATATATGCAAAAGCAGATAAAAATATACGAGGCAGTGCTGATTTTAGAAAATGTCCTTTAAATGTCAGGGAAGCAAGGAAATGGCTGTCAGGGGCTTATCAGGCAAAACAAGCGGATAGCAGATGCAAAAATTATATGACAGAAATGCAAGCAGAAACGGACCAGTATACTAAATCGAGTCAAAAAAATGAAGCTAACAGACATACTAAGTTAAAATCAAAAATTGAAACAGACAGGAGTACTAAGTCAGACAATGCAGTGTGCTTAAAAAACGTCAGTTTCAGATACGGAAAAAATTTAAGAAATGTTCTTGAGGATATAAATTTTACCGTTAAAAAAGGTGATTTTATGGCAATAGTCGGGGCAAATGGTTCAGGGAAAACAACTTTTTTGCGTTTGCTTGGAGGTATCATTAAAAAGAGTTCCGGAAAGATAGTGTGTAATGGACGGACAGTATGCCTTGCACAAAATCCAATGTCAATGTTTACAGAGATTTCAGTTGAGGAGGAGCTTGCACAGATTATGACTGATAAGACAAATGTGTGGGCCAAAGGATTATCCATAGAAGAAAAGAAATCGGAAATAGACATGGAACTTGAAAAAAACGGGCTTGAAGCATACAGAAAGGTAAATCCGTATGATTTGAGCGGAGGGCAGCAGCAAAAGCTTGCACTTTCGAAGGTGCTTTTGTTAAAACCAGATATTTTGCTGCTTGATGAGCCAACAAAAGGTCTTGATGCGCAGTTTAAGGAGCAGCTTGGAGAAAGGCTTAAAAAGCTTGTAAAAAATGATAATGTAACGATAATCATGGTTTCACATGATATAGAATTTTGTGCAGAGTACGCTGCAAATTGTGCCATGATATTTAACGGAAAAGTAATGGCAAAGGAAGCGGCAACAGAGTTTTTTGAAGGAAACAGGTATTATACAACGGAAGCGGCAAGAATTGCGTCGGGAATTATACCGCATTGCGTGACTGTGGAACAGATTACGGAGGCATTAAATTTATGTTAGTAAGCGTTATGTTGTTGGTTTTATCATGTATTCCTTTTATATATATGTATGAAAGGAAAAAGCCTAAAGCAAGAGAAATAGTTCTTATAGCATTGATGTGCGCTCTTACTGTAGTAAGCAATATTTTGTGTGCTTATACGGTTCCGCTTCATGCAGGTACGGCAATGGTAATAATATGCGGTATTGCATTGGGGCCGCAGACAGGATTTCTTATCGGCACGCTGTCGAGATTTGTGTGCAATTTCTTTATGGGGCAGGGTGTGTGGACTGTGTGGGAAATGTTTGCATGGGGTCTTTTAGGTCTGCTTGCCGGAGCAATGTTTAGCAAAATAAAATATTGCGGACATCTTGATGATAAGAAAAATATAATAAAAGATAATGCAAAAGAGGGAGCACAGGCGTTGCTTATGCCTATAGCATGCGTTATCCTGTTTGAGCTTTCGGGTTACATAATATATTTGTTTGTGCGTAAATCTGATGACACTTTTTTGGGATGGTGGATTTATGCATTTGGTGCGGCTGGGATAATTTCGGCGGTTTGCTTAAGAAAACGCAGACTGCCTGCTAATTTTATTACAATGAGTATTTTTACATTTGTCAGTGTATTTATAATATATGGCGGTATTATGAATCTTGGCGCGTTTTTTATGACGGGAGCGGAGCAGACAAAAAGTATGGAAGCATTGAAATTATTATATATTGCAGGAATTCCTTATGATTTTATTCATGCGCTGACTGCTTCGGCATGTACATTTCTTATGGGAGAAAATATAGTAAGGAAGCTTGAAAGAATAAAGATAAAATACGGTATGTATAAAGGGCGAAGTTTGTAATAACAAAGGGGGGCTGTTTTGCAGCCCCCCTTAAATATTTCAATATATTAATCTATTGCATATACAATTTTTGAATTCTGAGATCCACAGAATTTTTGGCACCATGTTTTAGCATCTGCCGCATTTCTTGTAGCATATCCATAGTTATTTGATGGTCTGAATGAAGACGGACCTGTTGACAGATTAGAAACAGATGAAGATAATACTGAACCTACATCTGTAAAACCGCCAACACCCTTATCATCTACTACGGCACCTTTATAATCTCCTTTATCAAAATAATTCTTTTCAGAATAAATTTGACAGCCTGTGTATGGCGTATATCCTAAATTAAATCCATACACATAGTTGTTATAGCTGTGGAAATAGCCGTATCTCATAAGTCCGGGAGCTCTTGTTAATACATTATAGAAATAGTTATTTGCGATTGTCATTCTTGGATATCCTGAATATGTTGAAAGACCATCTTCCTGCGGATATCCTAAAATCAATCCATATTTATGATTCATAAATGTAGAGCCGGTAACAGATACATAATCTGCTTTCAGACCGACATATAATAATTTATCTACATCACTGCTTGTCAAAGAAGCATGTCCTGTCCATGTACAGTGGTCTAACCAGAAATTATTTCCGCTGCTGATATAAACCTGAATATCATCATTTGCATTAATACTTGCACTGTGGCTGAATGTAATGTTCTTAAAGATAATATTTCCTGTATTTGATGTTGCTCTAAAATGAACATTGTTCAGGGTATGATTATTAAAAGAACCTACAAATGTTTTATTTTTGCCAACATTAATTTTTGTAAGTGATGATGCAGAAATGTTGCTGTTAATAACTATCGTATATGGTGTTGAACCTGAGGCATATGTTTGTAACTGGGAAATTGATGTTACATACACAACATCACCTAATACACCGCCTGTAATAGAAGCTTTCTCGTTACCACTCATATTTTTACAATATCCTGCAAAACCTTCAGCTCCATATGAATTAAATCTAAAACATTGAGATGATGAACCGTTATATGAGTTAAGGATATAAGATGAACCACTTAAGGTAATGGCTAAATTAGTGTTATTGTAATTTACAATTTTATAATTGAGTGCATCTGAATTACAGTCTGTTTTTACAGAAACAATCTTCCAGTACTGAGCACTATTTCCTGTGTTTGAAGCAGCGACAACTGATACCCCTGATGACACATAGTTATTATTAGGTGCCAAAACATAGCCTGTTGCTTCATTTACAATCTGATAATAGTCAGTACCTTTTTTAACCAGTTTCCACTTATTAGTGGTTGCACTTGCTGCGGAAGAATTAATTGCAGCATTATTATTAGTTCCGGAAACATTAAGATATTTTCCATCACTTGTATTTACAAACTGCATTAACTGGTCCGGATATCCATCTGCATCTATTGCACCGGAGCTTCCTGTATTCCCCGTATTTCCGGAATTTCCTGAAGAACCAGAGCCGCCTGATGTAGTATCGTCCGTACTATCAACCTGAACTTTATAAACATTTATTCCGCTTCCTGCTGAATAAAAATATAAGTTTCCTGTTCCTTTAATTGTGATACTTTTTGTTTCCAATGCCGATGAAAAAGAAATATTTCCAACCTGTGTTCCGCTATCATTTACAGCAATCAAATTTCTGGTAGTTGTTCCGCTGGATTTTGCTGTTATTTTGATAGTAGATGTTCCTGAAACACCCATGCTGAAGGCTCTGTAAGACATAGAGCCGCCACCGCCCAATGCCAGACAGTAGTTATACGTTGTGCCATTAAGTGTTTGAGGTGACTTAATAACAGACATGGTTTTTGAACTGTTTGCTATCAGTTTCAAATTGTTTACTGTAGTTGTAGAAGAAATCGTCCCAAGATTTCTAAAATAAGTGTCACTAAAATTCCATGACACAGATGTTGAGGCTGCTTTTGCAACATTGTTATCACTGTTTATACATATAAGTGACAGACATAGTGTAAGTACAGCCAAGAGAGAGAAAATCTTTTTTTCCCCATTTGATAAAACCTCCTTAAAAAATTTTTCAATGTAATATATGTTATTTACTACATTGAATTTTTGCTACATAGTAATTGTATCATTTTTATCCATATAATCAAGATGAGGTTATAAAGACTCCCTTTTTACTCTGTCAGTATATAAATATTGTATTAACAGAATAGCTGATGCAGATAATATTATAAGAAAAACATATTTATAAGGATTGTCATTGTCGCCTGTTTTTGGTGCGGCTGACGCTGTGTTATCTGCTGTTGTTTCGGATTGGTCATTTTCGTTTGTATTATTATCCGATGAATTATTTTCCGGTGTATCATCTTTTGAGCCTTGATTGTCAGAACTTTCTGAATTATCCAATATTTTTTCTGCTTCAGAAGTTACATCAAAAGGATTAGCCAGCCCGTTTAATATGCGATTATATGACACAAGTCCGTGAAGTGCGTCAACTGTAGAAAAAAGGCTGTCAGCTCCATAATACGTGTAAGCTCCCGGTGTGTTTTGTGATTTATAATTATCAAGCAGTGCGTAGTAGCTTTTGGCAGCAAGTTCACTTTTTCCAAATTGTGAGTACAAAGCTATGGCAAGAGCTGTTGCATCAGGATTAGGCTCATCTACAAGAGCACCCGTAATCCAGTCATTGTAAACTGTGTGGGAAGTGCCGTTTGATGTGTCAAAGTAAGTTTTTTCTGTATAAGCAAGAACTTTATCAATCATTGCTTTAATGTCTTTGTCTGAGTCATACATTTTTATGAAATGCGGATAGACGAGAGCGTTGTTATCAACTGAGAAGCCCCAGTTATCAATGCCTTTGTCATTAACAGTGTTATTTATAAGCGCAGTCTTTATCACAGAGCTTATTGTTTCATAATCATTAAAATAATTGCTGTAAGATGTGACGGCAGAATTTATTATGCCAAGAAAATAAGGGTTTAATTTTGAGTTTGAAAAGCTGTCAGCTGTCTGTGATTTCAAAATATCATTAAATACTTTTATAATATTTGCACCATTAAAGTCTGACGCATCTTCTCCTGCAAGCGCAAGTGTTATAAGAAGGCAGGAATAGCTTGACCAGATATCGTTTTCATATCCTGCTGCTTTTAAGTTTAAAGTGCCATCGCTGTTTAGCAGAGATTTGACTGCTGACATGTATTGTTTTGCTTGTTCATCACAGTTTATGCCTGAACGCATTATAAGAATCAGATTACGTGATGTGTTGTAAAACTTTGAAGTGTCTGAAATGTCAGAAAAGTTAGTGTTATTTAACACATATTCTGCAGTTAACTGCGATTCGGTTTTCACCTGTTCGGCAGCAGGTGCTGTGGCTGTTGCAGGTATATTTACCTGTGTTGTGTCTGCCGCGTATACGCTTGAGGCCATTGTAAATACAAGGCATAAGGCAAGCAAAGCTGCGGTGAAACGTTTTTTAAAATGTTTTCTCATATTTCCTCCTTGTTATGTCTCTCACCAGACATATTTTTATAAGATTAGTTTTGGCAGATATCCTGACTTATGGCATAACCGCGAAAACCCGCCTTCCCACCGGAAAGCTAATGAGAAAAAACCTGCGGCAGTGGCTTATGGGTGTGCGTATCCAAATACAGTAGAGTGAGCTGTTACGGATTCCAACCGTATTCCCGTACCAAACGTAAAAATTTTACTACAATGTATACAATAAGTCAAAAAGTTGTTATAATTAAAATAAAAGATTTTAATGAACAGATGCAGTATTATATACTGCACCGCAGCTGTTTTGTTTCGTTTAAGAAATGAGGAATTATATGAATTATATTGTACTTGATTTAGAATGGAATCAGAGTCCTGAGGGAAAAGAATGTTCAAAGTCCAATATACCTTTTGAAATAATACAGATAGGTGCGGTTAAGCTCGATGATCAATTTAATATAGTATCTGAGTTTGACCGGTATGTGAGACCGAAGCTGTACGAAAAGCTCCACAAAAAGGTGGAAGAAATTATAGATATTTCCATAGAAGAGCTTAATGAAAAGGGTGAGGATTTTGTGACTGCCGCAGATGATTTTTTTGAGTGGTGCGGCAGTGATTTTACATTTTGCACATGGGGAGGAACTGATCTGATAGAATTACAGAGGAATTGTGCTTATTACAAAGTGAACTATAAATTTCCGCGTCCGTTTCTTTTTTATGATTTACAAAAGCTGTACAGCATTAATTTTTCTGACGGAAAGACAAGAATTACATTGCAGCATGCAGTTGAGGAGCAGCAGATAAGTTCGGATTTTGAGTATCACAGGGCTTTAAATGATGCAAGGTATTCTGCTATGATAATGAAGGCGCTTGATTTTAACAGGGTAGGAAAATTTTACAGTATAGATACTTTTATCATACCGCAGAATAAAAAAGAAGAGATACACATTAATTTCGGAAATTATGAAAAATATATTTCAAGGGGTTTTTCATCAAGGGAAAATGCAGCATTGGATAAGGAAGTGCGCGCATGTAAATGCTTTATATGCGGTAAGCCTATGGATAAAAAATATAAGTGGTTTTCGACAAATGCAAGAGTTTATTATGGTCTGTTCGAGTGTGCCGAGCATGGATTAATTAAAGGAAGATTTAAGATAAGGAGTACTGATAATAAGAAATATTATGCAGTGAGAATACTTAAGCTTACAGATAAGATTGGAGAAGAGCAGATAAAGCAGAAAAAATTAAATGAGCTTGAGCATAGAAGAGCAAAAAGAAAAGCAAAATAGAAAAGAGGCAGAAACGATAATATTTGAGTGTCATCTCAAATTCGTTTTTGCCTCTTTTAATTAAAACAATGAAAATACTACAGCAAGTCCAATGATTATCTGTATTATACAGAATCTGAACACAACCTGAGAATCTGACCAGTCTTTATTCTTTCTCATATGATCGTGTATAGGAGTTCTTAAATTCTGCATAATATTAAGCTTTAAGTAGCGCATACATGAAACTTTGATAAGGCCGAGACCCCCGTCAATTATAAGCATAAATGCCATAGGTACAAATAAAAGAGGTCTGTTAAGCTTTAAGAAAGCGATTGCTATAAACAGGCCGATTGCGCGTGAGCCGGCGTCTCCCATAAGCAGCTTGCTTGGAGATGCGTTGAACCAAAGATATCCTAATATACATACTACCATAAGGAGCACTGTGTGTCTGAAAAAGGGCTCTTCGCCGAAAATTTTAAATAATATATAAGTGGTTGCAAGCGTCACGCATGAAAGCGAGCCGCACAGACCGTCAATTCCGTCAGAACAGTTTGTTACGTTGATACTTGCCCATATAAGTATCACAATAAGTATACCGTATATAACAGGATTTAGTGTTACAGTCTTATTAAAGAATGCCAGTTCAAATGTATTAGGATTGTAATTAAGATATGTTACGGCTGCTGATATTGCTATAACAAGATCAATAATTCCTTTTTTTAATTCACTCCATGGCTTTGCGGAACTGTCATCAAGGTAACCGCTGAGCATTCCTGCAAGAATAAGTATAAGATAAATCATCAGTTCAGAATCAAGGGGAATAAATAATACGCATGAGAGCGTAAATGTAAGGATAAATATAATACCTGCGCCTCTTGGTTTACCTACGGATTTGGAACCGTTAATTGCAAAGGCACGTCCTGCATCTCGTGGAAGTATATTTTTTCCAAGAGTAATTGCTATACATGTAATTGCAAAGGCAAATATGACACTAATGAAGGTTATAAGTTTTATTTGACTGTAGTCGTCTACTAAAAAGTAAATCATGATGTACTCCTTCAAAATTGTAATTTAGAGCATAGTGACACACTCTTTATTATATATTTATTTATAGAAGTATATCACACAAAATTTAGAAAAGATAGGAAAAAATTTAAATAGTATTTTATTATGGATTATGATATACTAAATTTAATTATACGACAGTGCGATATTAACGGAATAAGTAACAGAAGGGCGGGGTTTCTATGAATAAAAAAGATACCACAGAGATTTTTTTGACAGAAGTTGATACCTATCTTTTTGGACAGGGAACGCATTATGAAATTTATAATAAAATGGGTGCTCATAAGGCTGTAAAGAATGGAAAAGAGGGCGTATATTTTGCAGTGTGGGCTCCTGCTGCAAGGGAGGTTTACGTTGTCGGAGATTTTAATGACTGGAAGGCATATGGTTATGATATGAAGCCGGTGTCTGACGGCGGCGTATATGAACTGTTTGTAGAGGGAGCAAAAGCAGGACAGTGTTATAAGTATCTTATTATTTCACAGCAGGGACAGGCTTTGTATAAGGCAGATCCATATGCAAATGAGGCACAGTTAAGGCCGGAAACGGCTTCAGTTATAACAGATTTGTCAGGTTTTGAATGGACTGACGGTGAATGGATACAGAAAAAGAAGACGGAAAATCATCTTGATGAGCCGATGTCTATATATGAGTGTCACATAGGTTCATGGAAAAAACAGGAAGATGGAACCGAAGACGGTTATATGAATTACAAAGATATTGCACATGAGCTTGCTGATTATGTTGCTGACATGGGGTATACACATGTTGAGCTTATGGGAATTGCAGAATATCCATATGATGGTTCATGGGGGTATCAGGTTACCGGTTATTATGCGCCTACGTCAAGATATGGAACGCCTAAGGATTTTATGTATTTTGTTGACTATATGCACAGCAGGGGTATAGGCGTAATTCTTGACTGGGTACCTGCACATTTTCCGAAAGATGCTCATGGCCTTGCCAATTTTGATGGAAGCTGTGTATATGAATATGCAGATCCAAGAAAGGGAGAGCATCCTGATTGGGGAACAAAGGTGTTTGATTATGGAAAGAATGAGGTTTCAAATTTTCTTATAGCTAACGGGATGTATTGGGCAGATAAGTTTCATATAGACGGATTAAGAGTGGATGCAGTTGCATCAATGCTTTATCTTGATTACGGAAGGACGGAAGGAAACTGGGTTCCCAATAAATACGGCGGCAATGGTAATCTTGAAGCAATGAGCTTTCTTAAGCATTTCAACAGCATGATGAGGAAACGTTTTCCGCAGACTGTCACTATAGCCGAGGAGTCAACAGCATGGCCTATGGTGAGTGGTGATCCTGATAACGGCGACTGTCTAGGATTTACATTTAAGTGGAATATGGGCTGGATGCATGATTTTATTGAGTACATGAAGCTTGATCCGTATTTCAGGAAGTTTAATCACAGTAAGCTGACGTTTAGTATGATGTACGCTTACAGTGAAAACTTTATCCTTGTGCTTTCACATGATGAGGTTGTGCATTTAAAGTGTTCAATGCTTGGAAAGATGCCGGGAGACAGAGAGGATAAGTTTGCTAATCTTAAACTGGGATATGCTTATATGTTTGGTCATCCGGGTAAGAAGCTGTTATTTATGGGACAGGAATTTGCACAGTGGAGCGAATGGAGCGAAAAGAGAGCTCTTGACTGGTATTTGCTGGAGGATGAGTCACATAAAGACATTAAGGAGTTTACAAAAAAATGTTTGCATTTGTATAAGGATTATCCGTGTCTTGCAAATACTGACTATAAGCCGGAGGGTTTCAGATGGATAAATGCAAATGATAAAGATAACAGCGTGTATTCATTTATAAGAATAAGTCCTGACGGCAGGAAGCATTTGCTGTTTGTGCTTAACTTTACACCTGTGGAGCGCAAGTCGTTCAGAATCGGTGTTCCGTCAAAAGGAAAATATAAACTGGTACTCGGAAGCAATGAGAAAATTCAGAAAAAGACGCTTACTTCATTGGCCGGAGATTGTGACGGATATAAAAATTCAATTTTGTTGGATTTGCCAAAGTACGGAGTGGCAGTTTATGAGTTTAACGGATTGAAGCTCGATAATAAAAAAGAACTAAATTAAAATATTAAAACTACCGATAAAACCTGTATAGGACAAAACCTGTACAGGTTTTTTGATTGCGGATTGTGGGAGTGCGAAGCACGAAACAATCTGTGTAATCATAATTAGGGTATCAAAAAGCAGGAATGAGGATTAAATATGGATTATACATTTTATGGTGCTTCTTTAGGAAATTCTAATGCACAGCAGGTTCCGGACACAACATCTATAAATATACGAAATAATACAGGTAAGGCCGGAAGTACAGCGACTGATAAGGTTACATTTGAGGGCGTGGTTGTTTCAGGTATGGCGGAGGATTCAAGAAAGCTTGAAAATAATACATACGCTTCACTTATAAAAGAGGCAGATGATGTTAAAGAGCAGATTATGGCGAGCGCAGAGGGTGCTAAAATAGGTCTTAAAGCACTTTTTAACAGATTAAACGGTTCTGAGGCAGTAAGGATTGATGAGGATGGTTTTAATCTAAATGATGCGACTGAGGAGGAGATGGTCAGCATAATTGATAAAATCAAGATAGAGCTTGCAGCGTATTGTGATGATTATAAGGTTACGGGAAGTTCGGTAAGCAATGAAAAAATACGCGAGGTTGTTGGAAATCAGGGAATGGCTGATGAGATATCGTCAAAAATGCAGAATGCGGGGCTTCCATTAAATGAAGATAATATTAATGATATAGCTTCATCACTTGAAAAAATAAATATTTTTTCAAAGCGCGAACCGGTAGGCGCCTTGAGTGAAGAAACAAAAAATTACATGGTTTCAAAATCAATACAGCCGACAGTCGAAAATGTATGTATGACAGAAAATATGCTCCGGCATGCAGGAAAGGCTGAGAACAATTTAAATAAAACAGCCGACAGTAATCTTACAGACAGAGAGTGGGAGCAGTTAAAACCTCAGGTACAGAAGGTTATTGCTGATGCTGGACTTGAGCTTAATGTAAAGAATTTAGATAATGCAAAAGCATTCATAAAAGAAGGAATACCGGTAACGGTTGACACCCTTTTATATAAGGCACAGTTAGATAAAGTAAGCTTTGCACCTTTGGATATTGCCGGAAAAATAATTAATAATATGGCGGCAGGCAAAAGTGCATCATCTGCTATAGTAACAGATGATACAGATATCATAAAGGAAGTGACGGATGCTCTTAATATTCTTGAAAATTTAGACAGGCAGCAGGTTGTGTATGCAGTAAAAAAGGCTGAGCAGACAGGTCAAGACATAAGCTTAAGAAGCATAGAGGAAGCGTGTGCTGTATTAAAGAACAATGCAGACGCCGCAGATGCGGATTATAGTTTGCAGGCATCAGAATTGCATACTGAAAGCAATGTTGAAACAAATTACAGAAAGCTTCTTGAAATACAGATACTTATGACTGCAAGCTCAGGAATGCATTTGGCAAGGGAAGGCGTATCAATAACGGCAATTTCTATTTCGACCCTGCATAAGCAGCTTACGGCTTATGACAGGGAATGTGTTATGGAAAAAATTTCGCGTCAGTTAGCGGATGATGTCGATTCGGAAAGAATTGATTATATACAGTCGCTTGATACGAGGAGAGCGCTTTATGATATAAGCCATGCGCCTGATGTAATTATAGGTTCTGTATTAAAAAATTCAGATAATATGTTTAAGCTTCAGCTTTCAGCATTTGCGGAGTCTGGCAGCAGTTTAAGAGAACGTTTTAAGCGGGCCGGGGAGACTTACGAGGCAGTCGGAACCAAAGTGCGCAAGGATTTGGGTGATTCATTTAACAGGGCGTTATCTGAAAGCAGCAGAGACATTCTCGATAGTCTTAATCTTGAGAACACAAAGGCAAATGTTGATGCTGTAAGAATTCTTTCATATAATTCGATGGAAATTACAAAAGAAAGAATAGAGGAGGTTAAGGAACTTCACACAACTTTAAACAGCCTTATAAATAACATGACACCGGAAAAAGTCCTAAAAATGATAAGGGATAAAATAAATCCTATGACAGCAGACATACATGTTGTGGATGAATATTTAAATAACAGCACAATACAAAATGATGAGGCGGATGCAGAAAAATACAGCACATTTCTTTATAAGCTTGACAGAACAGACGGAATAAATGCAAATGAGCGCAGACAGTTTATCGGAATTTATAAGATGATGAATATGTTTACAAAGGATGCCGGGGCTGCTATAGGAAGTCTTATAAAGCAGAATGCAGATATAACAATGGAAAATCTGTGTATGGCTTATAACAGCAGAAGACATTCGGGAACGGATGTGTTTATTGATGATAAGAATGATATTAAGGTTGCAGCCAAGCAAAGCTATTATATGCATATATTTGATGAAACCTCGGCAAAGCTTACGCCTCTTACATTAAAAAATGTTAATGATGATAAAAAAATATCAGCAAGAAGTGTGGAAAATTTCGCTGAGACCGTAAATCAGATGTATGATGCGGATGTTGAGGCCGGTTATTATGATGAGTACATAGAAAAAATGCGACAGCTTTCAGATGTTGATGATTATGTATTAAAAGAGATTGAAAATGCAGGTGAGCCGGTAACATTAAACAATATAGAGGCAGTAAAACAGCTTATGCAGGCAGGTTCTTTTGCTGAAATTGTTAAAAACAGCCGCAGGAGAGCAGATGCGTTTATTGAAAAGCTTGATGAGCCTGATGAGCTTGAAAAAGAATATGCTGTATTAAAAGAAGAGTCAGATACGCAACTTGCTGAGGCAGTGAGGGGAAGCGGAATAGTCGGCGAGGAGGATGCAGATTATGAAACCATCAATAATTTAAGGCTTATAAACAGACAGATAGGATTTATATCAAAATTAAGTTTAAGACATGATTATAATGTTCCGTTTATGACAGCCGACGGCAGCAGTATAGGAATGATTAAGCTTACGCTTGTATCCGACAAAAATGAAAAGGGAAAGATATCAATACATTTTGAGGATAACGATATGGGAACTGTATCTGTTGAGGCGAAAGTGAACGGTACAAATATGGATATTTTTGGTATTTGCAGCAATAACAGAGATGTTTTGCATAGTAAATTAGAAAATGCGGCACAAAAAATCACGGAGGATTTTGGAATAGACCAGATTAAAGTGTATTGCAGCAGCAGTGAAATTGTGGGCAGGGTTACATATGAAGATTCAGAAAATAACCGTGCAAATAGTGAAATGTACAGGCTTGCAAAGACAATTATTTTAAGTTTGGTATAATGAAAACGGGAATGGATTCCGATACAAATAACATAGGACTTGTTTTGTGGAGGTAGACATGAGAATAAATACAAATATATCAGCGATAATTTCAAATAATTCGTTACAGAAGTCACAGTCAAGACTTTCAAGATCTATAGAAAGATTGTCATCAGGATATAAATTAAACAGTTCAGCAGATGACCCTGCAGGATGTGCCATATCAGAAAAAATGCAGATGCAGATAAGGGGACTTGAGCAGGCAGACAACAATACTGCTGATGGTATATCTGTAATCCGTACAGCAGAAGGTGCGCTTGAGGAAGTTCAGACTATGCTTGTAAGAATGAAAGAGCTTACTGTTCAGGCGGCAAATGATGTCAATTCTGATGGTGAAAGACAGGCTATTCAGGATGAGATTGACCAGATTAACAAAGAAATAGACAGAATATCGGCAGATACTGAATTTAACACACAGCCGCTTTTAAACGGTAATCTTACAAGAAGAGTTTATTCAAACAAGACCGGAGTAAGGCAGCTTGAATGTTCAGACGGTTTTTCTGCAGGTGATTATGGCCTCACGATTCTTAATAATGCAACACAGGCAAATATAACTTTCGGACCAGTTAATTTTGCACCGGGTGAGACGATAACAAAAGATTTAGCAGGTACAGTTGAAATTAACGGATATAAGGTAGATATAAACGAGGGCGACGATTTAAATACCATATATACAAAACTGATGGATGCATCCGATAAAATAGGCGGTATCGGACAGATCAACGGAACAGGAATAGATATAATTACAAATAAATATGGCAGTAATCAGTCTTTGAATGTTAAGTGTACAAGTAAAGAATTAGCAGATAAGCTTGGTATTAGCGGTGCTGAGACAGATAAAGGGCTTGTTGCACAGGGAACAGATTTAGAGGTTGATTTTGAGGCCGGAAGAGTAGGATTTGCTGATACGGCAGTTGTTTCTACACAGGGAACGGTTGTTACGATAAAAGACGTTAATAATAAATCATTTGTATTTGATGTTCCCGGAGATATAGTTAAAAATGGCCCTGTAAAGCTTGTTCAGGAGGTTACAGATGTAGGAACCATGAGCATACATATAGGCGCAAACGAATATCAGGCGATTATTCTTGATATTCCTGCAGTTACATCATATACACTCGGAACAGAGGGGATGAATGTAATGACAAGTGTGACAGCCGCACAGGCAGTCGCTACTGTTGACAGTGCAATAGCAAGAGCAAATGAAGTTCGTTCAAGACTTGGTGCATATGAAAACAGATTTGAGCATACTACAAATAATCTTGCTGTTTCTACAGAAAATTTAACATCAGCAGTTTCGGCAATGATTGATACAGATATGGCAGAAGAAATGACAGAGTATACATCGCTTACAGTTCTTACTCAGGCAGCCACATCTATACTTTCGCAGGCAAATGAAAGACCTTCTACGGTGCTCCAGCTTTTACAGCGCTAATAATTAATTTAAAGTCATTCGTATAAGATATTTTAAAGAATGGAAATGATTTGGTTATGAAAAAAGAATCTATAAAAGCTTATTCGTACAGGGTATCACAAGCTTCAAAAACAGAACTTATTGTGATAATGTACGATATGGCTATGGAGTATCTTAATGACTGCTTTATTTATGAGGAAGATAAAAAGCATATATGTGAAGATGACGATTTTACTGCTAATATAAAGATGGCGAAGAGAGTTATAGATTCACTTATAAATGCGCTTGATATGCAGTATGAGGTTTCATCGCAGCTTTTTAAATCATACTCTGTAATGTCCTCATATTTAATAAAGGCATCATCTTCAAAAGATGGTGCCCTTATAGAGTCGGTTATTAAAATGCTTGAAATGTTAAGAAAATCGTTTTATGAAATAAGCAGTCAGGATAAATCGGGTCCTGTAATGAAAAATACACAGCAGATTTATGCCGGACTTACTTATTCCAATGCAGGAAGTTCTAATGAATTTTCAAATGACCCTGTTAATAACAGAGGTTTCATAGTGTGAAAAATCATGCTGATTTTAAAAATGAAGGCGTATTTTGCGGCCATATTTATTTTGGCGCTGAAGGCGCTTTATTTGATAGAAAATAACAAGGCCGATTAAAACAACTGCTGCTATAGCGAGCAAAATCCAAAGATTTATAACTAAGCATTTTTTGGGTTTGAGCGTTTCTGTGTCTGATTTATCAAGATATGGCAGGTTGCTTGCCCTGGCAACGGCATCGTCCGATGCAAATGTAAGCTTTGCAGTTCCTACAATGTTATCAAAGTATTTAAAATTGACCTGTGCCCTGTAAATTCCATTTTCATTAGTTATCCGGTAATTATCATCTATATCAAGCGACACATCTCCAATAGAAGCATTATTTGGAAGTGTAAGTGTTGAGGCACTTAACGAAAAATTAAAGTCATATGTATTGTTAATTTTTGATGTATAGTAGTTGTCACTTGAAAAAAGAGAGCTTATTGAGCTTGTCGAGGTAGTAGTTTTACGGAAGTTGTTAAATCCCCATTCAAAAAGTGTTCTCGTATCTTTAAAACGTTCATTTTCACCTGACTGGAAGCATACTGCTATAAGACGTATATCGCCTTTTTCAGCAAATGTCACAAGTGTGTTTCCGGCTTTGCTTGTATAACCGGTTTTTCCTCCCTTACAGTATTCATAGTAGTAATCCCTGTTTTTAAGCATCAAATGGCGGTGTCTGAAATATCTTGAAGAATCTGTTTTGTTAGTAGGTGGTATTTCATAAGTTGTATAAGTTGAATCGATATTTACAAAAGTAGTGTTGTTGTAGCAGCCTCTTGCAATCATTGCCATGTCATAGGCTGTAGTGTAGTGATTTTCATCGTGCAGCCCGCTTGCATTTGTAAAATGTGTATTTATTGCACCGAGCTCTTTGGCGCGCTGGTTCATAAGTTCAACAAAAGCATCAAGAGAACCGCTTGTGTGTTCTGCAAGTCCGTATGCGATTTCGTTGGCTGAGTGCAATAAAAGCCCGTAAAGAGCCTGCTCTACAGTGTATTGTTCCCCTGGGAGCGTACCCAGACTTGCGTCGTCCCATGCGACAGAGTTGGCGGCTTCCGTTGAAAAAGTGACAGTTTCATCAAGAGCACAGTTTTCAATAGTCAAAAGACCTGTAAGAATTTTCGTTGTACTCGCAGGAAAGCCTTTTTCGTGAGCGTTCTTTTCATAAAGAATTGCACCGGTATCAGCGTCGATAAGAATAGCACTTCCTGAATATATTTCAGGAGCCTCAGGCCAGTTTTTTGCGTTTTGGCTGCCGGCATCGGGCTGCACGGACTGTCCTGCCTGTACGGTTGTATCTGCCGCAATGGCAGTATTTATGTCCGCAAATAATGCAGTTGTTGTTAAAGCGATGGCACTAAAAATGACAGCCACGCTCTTTTTTAATAAATTTATTCTAAACATGGTAATCCTCATTTCTTTGAAAAGCAAATCTTGCAACGTAATTGTACCTTATGGGATTTTGTATGTAAAGGGAATTTGCTTGTAACTTTGAGCTGTTTCCATTATAATGCAAAGGAGTATCTGAGCGATAAATTATTGCGGCAGGAGGAGTAATTAATATATGAGACTTAGAAATGTTCCCGGGGCAAGGGAAGTTATGGTGGAAAGTAAATATGTGTTTACTGAGCCGGAGGGTATGAAAGGTACATGGCATGAGGTTTTTGGAAATGACAATCCTATTCATATAGAGATAGGAATGGGCAAGGGACGTTTTATATCGACACTTGCGTCACAGAATCCTGATATTAATTATGTTGGGATAGAAAAGTATTCAAGTGTACTTTTAAGAGCTGTTGAAAAGCAGGAGGAGCTTGAGCTGGACAATCTTAGATTTATAAGAATGGATGCCGAAAATATATGCGAGGTTTTCGATAAATATGAGATTGACAGAATATATCTTAATTTTTCAGATCCGTGGCCAAAGGACAGACATGCAAAGAGGAGACTTACATCAAGACAGTTTTTTGAAAGGTACAATATAATATTAAAAAAAGAGGGAAGGGTGGAGTTTAAGACTGACAATGTACCGTTATTTGATTTTTCCCTGGAGGAAGTAAAGGAATCGGGATGGCAGCTTACGACAGTAACTTACGATTTGCATAACGATTCAGAGCTTTCAGCCGGAAATGTATGTACAGAATATGAGGAACGTTTTTCTTCACAGGGTAATCCTATATGTAAACTTGTGGCTCAAAGATAGAAACGAAAAGATATAAATAGAAATATAGAAACAAAAGGCACATGGTTCATATACATATATTAACAGATTAAATGGCAGGCGGATTTTCAGATTGAAAGGTTCATTTATAAGAAAGATGTCCATGGAAATTTATAACCATAAAAAAATAAACCGGCGCATGATAAATATGCGCCGGTCATTTGAGGAAATAAAGAAAGTTCTGGGCTGTAAAAAGTAGAAAATTACATTTTATCTTCAGATTCATAAGGAATTACTTTTACATTTTTCTTATTTAATATAGCTTCAACAATAAGATTCACAATATATGCAATAACTGCAAAGCAAGGTGTTCCCAGGAACATGCCTACAACTCCGAACAGACTTCCGCCTATGGTTATTGAAAATATTACCCACAGAGGGTTGAGTCCGACTTTGTCGCCGAGTATGTGAGGCCCTAAGAAAAGTCCGTCAAACTGCTGTATTACAAGTATGAGCAGGGCAAAAAACAGTGCTTTAATCGGATTAACTATAATTATAAACAGGAATCCTATGATACCTCCGATGTATGGGCCAAAAAATGGAATCATATTAGTAAATCCAACGATAATGCTTATAAGCACGGCAAACGGAAAGCGGAAGATGCTCATACATACAAAGCACAAAATTCCTATAATGAGGGAATCAAGAGCTTTTCCAAAAATGAAATTGGAAAATATTCTGCTGCAATCTACAATTATTTTTCTTGTCTTGTCGGCAAATCTTGTAGGAAGTGCCGCATATAAAAGGCGTTTGCCATGATAAAAAATATTTCTGAAATCGGCAATCATATAAATTGATACCATTATGGCTATAATAAAGTTGAATATGGCTTTAACGATGGCAACCGATGTCGAAAATACCTTCGGGATAAGGCTCGACATAATAGATGAAAGGTTGTCTATTATAGCAGGAAATGAAGCCTGAATATGTTCATTTAAGGCATCAAAATCAATATACGAGCCTATTTCCGGATGAATTTGTTCAAAATCTTTTACGAACAGAACTACGTTTTCATACCAGATAGGAATTTGTACAGTTATCTCTGATATGCTGTCATAAATCTGAGGAATTACAAATACGCATAGTATGGCAATCACGCCTGCGGCGCAAAGGTAAGCCGAAATGATTGACAGCCATTTTGCAAGTTTTTCGGATTTTATTTTAAATAATCCCGTAAATACCTTATAATATAGAAATTTTACGAGAGGATATAGTATAAATGCGATAAATACACCTACAAGAAAAGGTGAAATTAAGTTTAATATATCACCGAGAAGTGACAGAGTTTGTCCGAAGTTACCTATTAACATAAATATAAGCGTTGTTCCGAAAACAAACAGCAGTCCGTAGATAACAATAGTGAAATATTTGCTGTTTGGTACGAATTTATTTTTATTTAAAATTTTTTCAGGCGTATCATTTTGGTTAGTATTATTAGTATTTTCAGTCATTCATTTATGTCCTTTCATAAGTTTAGAGGCAATAGTACTGCGCTCACAATATAAATTATAGATATTTTTTTAATGTATATCAACATGAATTAAAGAAATTATAAAAAAAGTAAAATTGTACTTAAATAAATACAAAAAAGTGCTTGCAATTTGTAAAAACATGCCATATAATATCACTTGTGCTTGAGCAGTACAGAAAAGCACAACAGTTAAATAAGCGCGATTAGCTCAGTTGGTAGAGCACCTGACTCTTAATCAGGGTGTCCAGGGTT
>ENA-ORMO01000406-ORMO01000406.1-human-gut-metagenome-genome-assembly--contig:-NODE-406-length-61177-cov-8.074703_pt1 | contig 61177 bp, 40 predicted proteins | sample MGYA00242106_ERZ509001 | MGnify/ENA primary metagenome ERZ509001 (study PRJEB26280, sample SAMEA2338736) | human gut metagenome | biome: human gut; feature: human-associated habitat; material: faeces...
TAATATGCTGTAAAGATAAACTTGCCATTTTTCATTTCCTCCTGAAATATGATACCGTGTAAATATGTGATTCTCTTTTTGAACTGTGTTTAGTATACCTCTATCCGTTTTTTTTTTCCATATGTCAATTGCCCAAAGATTTTTAGGAGACTTTGTAATCCTGGACAACGATGGAGAGGGGCTTGTCAATTTGCCATATTTTCATTTTTTTTATATACAATCTGCACAATTTCCCACTTTAGCACTAAAAAACGGGCTTTACACATGATATTTCCTTCCTTATAATGGTACCATAAAATCATGATGTTTAGAAAGGATTTTCCTATGTTTCGGTTAATGGGTAATATTTATAAAGATACACATTTGTTAAAGAGTACTGTAATCTGTGATGATACAAAGTCCACCAGAACTAAAAAGGTATTTCACTGTCTTGACTGCATCTGTCATGAGTTTGACCTGCCTGCTCCCATCTGGTTAGATGCTAATATTAAAGACTTCCAGAAGTTTTCTAAAGTACGGTTTTCACAGGATAATTTTATTGAAGTGCTGGATTTTGATTATTTTGAGCTACAAATCATTGAAGAAGACTAATAATAAAAAGAGCTGCCGCAGACATTTCATCCCAAATATTGATACATTTCTACGGCAGCTCCTTTATTCTTTTATAATCTCTTTAACAACTCTTCTCTTCTCTCTTCAAATCCTGGTTTTCCAAGCAGAGCAAACATATTTTTCTTATAGCTTTCTACGCCTGGCTGGTTAAATGGATTTACCCCTGTAAGATAACCGCTGATACCACATGCAAATTCAAAGAAATAGAACAGCTGTCCTAAATAAAATTCATTCTGTTCTGGAATTTTCACCATTAAGTTTGGTGTATTTCCATCTGTATGTGCAAGAATGGTTCCATTCATAGCACTTTTATTTACAAAATCCATGCCTTTTCCTGCCAGGTAGTTCAGGCCGTCTAAGTCATTTTCTGCTTCTTTGATTACAACATCTTCCTTTGGCTCTTCAATTGCCAAAACCGTTTCAAACATGATTCTAGAGCCATCCTGGATAAACTGTCCCAGAGAGTGCAGGTCTGTCGTAAAGTCTACTGATGCTGGATAAATACCCTTCTGATCTTTTCCTTCACTTTCTCCATAAAGCTGTTTCCACCATTCTGCCACATAATGAAGTGTTGGTTCATAATCTGCCAAGATTTCTACAGATTTGCCTTTTTTATGAAGAATATTACGCACTGCTGCATACTGCAGGGCATCATTTTCTGCATATGGAGAATTTAATGCCAGCTCTCTTCCAGATGCTGCACCTTCCATTAACTTATCAATAGATACGCCACTTACTGCGATAGGAAGCAGACCTACAGCGGTAAGTACAGAAAAACGTCCTCCTACATCATCTGGTACTACGAAGGTTTCATATCCTTCTTCTGTTGCCAGAGTTTTTAAAGCTCCCTTTGCTTTGTCTGTAGTTGCATAGATTCGCTTTGCTGCTTCTGCTTTTCCGTATTTTTCTTCTATCATTTCTTTAAATACACGGAATGCAATGGCCGGTTCTGTAGTTGTACCGGATTTGGAAATTACATTAATGGAGAAGTCTCTATCGCCGATTACCTCTGCTAGACCTTTTACATAGGCACCACTGATATTGTTTCCTACATAATAAATTTCTGGTGTCTTACGGTTTTCCTTGCTCAGATTGTTATAAAATGGATGGCTTAAGAAATCAATGGCTGCTCTTGCTCCCAAATAGGATCCACCGATACCAATTACCAAAAGAACCTCTGAATCATTCTGAATCTTCTGTGCAGCCTTCTTAATTCTATCAAATTCTTCTTTATCATAATCTACAGGCAGGTCAATCCAACCAAGAAAATCATTTCCCAGTCCTGTTCTAGATACCAAAACCTCTTTGGCCGCATCTACCATTTTTTCCATTGCCGCTACTTCTTCTTCACGAACAACATTCACTGCTTTTGAATAGTCAAATGTTACTTTATTTCCCATTTTTTCTTCTCCTTTGACTCTTTATTTCCAGACTGGGTTCCAGAAGAATCCATTCCGTCTGTCTTTCTTTAGTTTAGCAAATTCATTTGGGATTATCAAGTTAGAAATTCTTTCACAACATCTTTTACAATCTCGCTCTCTTCCTTACTTAAAAGATGACTGTACCTGCTGTCCGCTGCCGCTGCCTCTAGGATTCCCTGTTCAATCTGGCGCATAGCTTTTTCCCGTTTTCCAGCACCTCTGGCATTTTCCATAGGGATAATCTTAGTAGTTTCCGGTTCTCGGTAGGAATTTTCTATATAATCCAAAAGATTGGTTTCGATTTCTTCCTCCTGATAGCCTGTCCCAATAAGAAGACGTACCCCCAAAAGCACAATTCCCATACAGATTCCTGTAACCATAACGGTTGTAAATGCTGGAATTTCTCCTCCTAGCACAGGATTTTTAAATGTTTTCATATCTCGCTGATAAATAAGAAACAGACTCATTCCAGACAATAAAAAAGAGAGGATAAAAGTACCCCAGGAAATGCCTTTTAACTGGCGCACATTCCATGGTCCTATCTTTCGTCCTCTCATACGTTTGATTACATAAACGGAAGGATTATGTATCTTCGTATTGTCTTCTACATTTTTTTCATGCTCCTGTACAAAGCCTTTCATCCAGGGATTTTTTGCTTCTGCCGGATGTTTCAAATCTTTTAATACATTCCGGTTGCTTTTGTAAACTGCCAGCATACTTATGAGACAAATTACACCCATAAGGCAGGCACCACAATAAAAAATCAGGTGCTCCATAAGTTCCTCCTCTTATTCGGTGGACAGTACTGCCTGTCCTTCCTTTTCTATGAGGCTGCTGCAACAAGCAAACTGCCAACCTCTATGAAACTATTATATAGCGCCTCATCCTGTTTGAAAACAAAAATCGTCCGACAAATTCTTACCAGATTTTTACAGAGCTTGCATCATATTTTCTACCAGATTTACTGTATGACGGATTGCTTCCCTCTCAAAAGTAGGATAATCCACATGAGCACTGTCATCTGCCTTGTCCGAAATGGCACGAATTACCAGATACGGAATTCCATTTAAATAAGCTGCCTGTCCAATGGCTGCTCCTTCCATTTCTGTACAATACGCCTGGGTATTAGCAATAATTTTTTCTTTTGTCTCTTTGTCTGCCACAAACTGATCACCACTTGCCACTCTTCCCTCAAAAACCTGAATTTCAGGATTTACCTGATGGCACACCTTCAGGGCAATCGCTCTTAAACTTTTATCTGCCGGAAAAATTTTGGTATCCATGCGTGGAACCTGACCAATCTCATAACCAAACTCTCTGGCATCCACATCATGCTGCATGGTATCTGTGGAAAGTACAATATCTCCAATATTAATTTCCGCTTTCAAGGATCCTGCAATACCCGTATTGATGACTGCATTTACCTGAAACACATCTGCCAGAATCTGAGTACAAATACCAGCATTTACCTTTCCAATGCCAGAACGGACAATCACAACCTGCTGTCCTCCCAGAATCCCCTTAAAAAACTCCATTCCTGCTTTTTCGAGAACAGTTACTTCTGACATTTTCTCTTTTAAAATAGCCACTTCTTCTTCCATGGCTCCAATAATTCCAATAATCTTCATATCTATATTCCTCTTTCTATATGATAACTATGTGATAATTACTTCACATTCTTTCTTATTTTACACTGTTTTTCAGGTTCTGGCTACTGTATTTCTCCTGATACTTCTTGAAAAATTAGTAAATTCCTGTACTTAGGACTGGCGGTTATGACTAAGACTTGGTATAATACTTTAGAAAATCATTTCACAAAGGAGGTTCTCAAATGAACGTATATAAAACAAAAGGCGTATGTTCCCGTTCTATCGAATTTGAACTGGACGGAGATACCATTAAATATGTAAAATTTAACGGCGGATGTAATGGTAACACAAAAGGTATTGCAAGCCTGGTAGAAGGCATGAAAGTAGATGATGTTATCAACCGCTTAAAAGGTACCGACTGTGGCGGAAGAGGTACTTCCTGCCCTGACCAGCTTGCAAAAGCTCTGGAAGCTGCAAAAGCTCAGTAAAAACTTCTTTTAAATTATTAATAGAATGTGGCATGAAATAACATTCCGAAATGTTTCACTATCTTCATGCCACATCTCTTTTTTCCTCTTATAAAAAATCAAACAAATTCATTTGTTCCGGTAATTCTTTCATTGTTTTTTTCCCTGCTTTTTCTTTTTCTATACAAGATACGGGAAGTTCTTCTAAAAACATGGAAGGCTGCCCTCCATGGACAATCGCCAATTCTTCTTTTGCTCTGGTCATTCCCACATAGAAAAGCCTCCTCTCTTCTTCTATATCAGCTGGCTCTCTTCCATTTTCTAAAGGCAGTTTACCTTCTTCTGCACCAACAAGCAACACAACCGGAAATTCCAGACCTTTGGATGCATGAAGGGTCATCAAGGTTACAGCATTTGCATCATAAGATTTCCCTCCACACCGCATCAAGTCACCTTCTTCGCCGAGAGAAAGGCTATTTAAAAATTCTTCTGTGTTCTGGTAGCACATGGCCATATGTTCCAGCTTGTCCATGGCTTTATTTTCCTTTAAGCTCATGTCCTCCCGCCATTTTCGAAGAAGTTTGCCAGGTTTGTTGCGCTTTAAAAGAGGCTGATATTTCGCTTTCATGGTTTCATAAATCTCAGATGTAAGAACGTTCTCAGGAAGCTTCCATAAAAGTCTCAAAGCTAATGTCCTGGCGAGAAAATCCTCTGGCTCTGCAATACTTCTGAAAAAGCAAACAGTTCCCCTCACCTCCGGTTCTAACAAAAAATCCTCCCTGCCGGTAACCACGTAAGGAATCCCTTCTCTTCGCAAACAGGTTTCCAGTAGTTTAGCCTGTCTGTGGGTACGGTAGAGAACTCCAATATCTCCAAAGCTTCTCTGTTTTCGCTCTGATTCCCTTTCAAACCCTTTTTCTGTATCCAGCATATCAATGCCGCCAATCTGTCTGTTAATCTCTTTTGCTACCCAAATGGCCTCTGCCATTTCACTAGATGCTTCTATGACTCTCACCGCTTTTCCATTTTCTAAAGCTGCATGAAGGTTCCTCTGTTCTCCAGAATTGTTAGAAATCACCGCCATGGCACTTTCCACAATTTTCTCTGTGGAACGGTAATTCTCTGTAAGATGTATCACTTTCGCCTTGGAATATTCTTTCTGTAAAATAGTAAAACAGGCAGCATCTGAGCCTCGAAACCCGTAAATAGACTGGTCTGGATCACCAATTACAAACAATTCTCTTCCTCTGCTATTCCAAAGCCGGATTAATTCATACTGAACTGGACTGATATCTTGAAATTCATCTACCAGAAGATAATGAAACTGTGAAAGCTCCAGTTCTTTTTTCTGGCGAAGTAATTTTATAGTTTCGATTAAAATATCATCAAAATCCAGGGCATTCTTTACTTTTAACTGCTCCTGATAATACTGCAACGCTGCTTCCGGTATCACAGTTTTTGACAAATCTGTATCTTTTCTTGTCTTCCAGAGAGAAATCTCCTTCAAAAACTGAGAAGGGCTAACCTTCAACTGAAACTCCTTCACCGTTTCTTCCGCTGTTTCTCTAGTAAGCATTGTATCTGCAATGGTAAATTCCCTTCCCTGACTTTTTAACAAGTCCAGACAAATAGCATGAAAGGTTCCTATTTGCATCTGACGCACAGATTGTTTCTTCCCTAATTCCTGCTGCAAACGATCCTGCATTTCTCTGGCCGCCTTTTTCGTAAAGGTGACAGCAGTAATTTCTGAAGGCTTCACTTTACGGTAATTAAGCAAATACAAAATTTTAGAAACCAAAGTCTTGGTCTTTCCTGTTCCTGGACCTGCTATAACTGCAACTACCGGCTCTATGGATTCTACTGCCTGCTGTTGCTTCTCATTTAATACGGCAACTCTTGAAGTTGCTGTAGTTACCTCTGGAATAATTGTTTTCTCTGGCACCGGAAGATTTACCGTTGGCGTATCCTCCGGTTCCTTGATTCCAAGGGTCTCAAAAAAGCTTATCTGTCCTTGCGTATCTTCCAGTTCTGAGACATGAAACAGCTTAATCGTTCCATATTCCCCATCAAATCCAGGATGTCTTTGCACTTCACCATTTCTTAACCGATGGATTCCCTCTGCTATCATATAGCCAGATTCTTTTCGGATATCCTCCACAGGAACTTCCCTTAAAATCTCAAATTCTGAACCTAATTTAGACAACATGCTCTCATACTGTTTCTGAACTTTCACGCTAGCAGAAGAATACCCTGTAGCTTCTGCAATTACCTCAGGCAAAGGCATTAAACTTTCAAAGGCTTTTGCTTGTTCTCGGATATATCCTTGAGGTCTGTCCGCCAAAGTTTCTACCCTATGTTCTACCCCTATGGTAATTTTCCGTCCACAAATCGGACATTTTCCCCCATATTCCTTGGTTTGGGCAGGAGTCAGGCAAAGATGACATTTCCTATGTCCATCATAATGATACTTGCCCTCCTCCGGAAAAAATTCTACGGTTCCATGCAAGCCCTCTCCTGTCTGAATCGCCTTTTGCAAGCCTTGATAAGATAACTCTACCTCCATAAGATTAGCCTCTCGCCCCAGCTTTCCAGGAGAATGAGCATCAGAATTAGAAATCAACTGATATCCGTCCAAATTAGAAACTCGCCAATTCATAGGAGGGTCTGAGGAAAGTCCTGTCTCTACTGCATGAATATGACTAGATAAATCTCCAAAACATTCTTCCACAGAATCAAAACCTGAAAATGCACCAAACATGGCAAAATGAGGGGTCCAAATATGAGCTGGCACATAAATTCCCCCAGATACACTTTCTAGCATAATTTCAAGTAAATCTCTGCAATCAAGCCCCAAAATCGGCCTTCCGTCTGAATGAATATTTCCTATGGTTTCTAGCTTTGCGGAAAGCAAATTCGCCTCCTCCAGGCCAGGCAAAATCAAAAGGCTGTGTATCTTTCTGGTTTTTTCTCCTTTTTTATAAATGGAACTTATTTCTCCTGTCACTACAAAGCGCGGTTCCATATCATCCGGAGTTGTCCCATCCTGAATCTGATATTCCTTTTTCAAACGATAAAGCCCATCTTCTGCCGGTTCCAACTTTTCCTTCAATTCCTCCCGCCAGGCCGGATGAGTAAAGTCACCTGTTCCCAAAATATGAATTCCCTTTTTCCTAGCCCACAATTCCAGATGTTCTGGGTCGCCTTCCTTGCTGGTAGCACGAGAAAAGCGGGAGTGTATGTGTAAATCTGATATCAACATGCCTTGTATTCCTCCGTAAAACTCAATAAATCAACTCAAATTGTCCGCTTTACGAAGTATTATACAACAGGCGGAGTGGAAAATATACGGTTATTGTTTATAACATGCAATTCATAACTACACTCACCATCATTTCCTTTTCTTCTGGTCTGGATTCTGCAATCATAATGGTCAGTGCAACCAGGGTTGAATCCTCTATTTTCTTTTTTCCATCTACAAACAGCGCTGTATTCTTATCCAGAAAATATAAAAACATAGTCGCCGCAATTCGTTTATTCCCATCAAAAAAACTATGGTTCTTTGTCACAAAGTACAATAGATTTGCCGCCTTTTCTTCCAGGGAGTCATAAATATCCACGCCTCCAAAAGACTGATAAATATTCTCGATACTTCCATCCATTCTTCATAAGAAAGAATATAGGTTGCGCGATTCCCTTTCGGACGAGTCATATTTTGATGGTCATAAGAATCCAGTAAGTCAAGGACATTGCTGTATTTCTCTATTACAGAAAGTACCTGTTTGCTGTCCAGTTCATCCTCTGTCCGCTTCATAATCCGTATCACCTCTCCCAGTTGTTTGATACGATTATCATTCACAGCGTAACCTTTTAGTATGTATTGTTTTAGCACAGAATTTGCCCATCTGCGAAATTCCACACCACGTTTTGATTTTACACGATAACCGACGGAGATGATTACATCCAGGCTATAAAATGCTACCGGCTTATCTGAATTTGCAATATGCAAAAAATGCATATTGCTTTTTTCATCAACTTCATGTTCCTTAAAAACATTTCTAATATGCCTGGAAATTACGGATTGATCTCTGCCAAATAATTCAATCATTTGATTTTGATTTAGCCATACGGTTTCATCTTCTACCATTACAGGCAATTTCACCTCATTATCTTCCGTTTCGAAAATTACAATTTCATTCTTTTCCTGCATCCGCTTCCTCCTCCATCTTTTTCATCAATTCTTCATATCTTAACTGATATGAAATCAATCTTGGTATATATTCCGGCGGTCTCCTACGCCCTGCTTCCCAGTCCTCCACTGTTCTTAAAGGAATTCCTATGTGCATTGCGAAATCTTTTCTTGTCATTCCTGTTCTTTCTCGAAGTTCTCTGATTTTATCTGCTGTTTCCATACTCCACCACTCCCAACTATTTTTTATTATCATACCACACTTCTCTGCATTTCGCAATGCGTGGTTTTGTTTTTCAAAAAAATCCCCACTGGAACGGAGCATTATCTGCCGTTTTCAGTGGGAATCTTTCATCTTATTATTCTGCTGTTTCTTCTGTGTTTTCTGAACTCTCTTTTTCTTCTGTCTCAGGCTGCTTAATAGTATACTTATCGTAATCTGTTAATTCTGCTTTTTTCCACTCTTTTTTATTTACCGTGAATTTAGCATCTTTTTCCCAGTCTTTGAGAAGGTCATTGTATGCTTCCTGTTTACGTTCCTGTACAATACTTTCTTTTTCTTTATCCGTGGCTTCACGGTCTAAAACACTATCCATACGAACAACAAAGTATGCACTTTCACTTTCTACTATTTTTTCATATACCTGACCGTCTTTTGTAAGGGTAAGGGCTGCTTCTTTTAATTTTTCATCTAAAACCGTATCTTCCCCATCAAAAGTAGTATCAAAAGCACTTAGTTCTTCATCAATTTCTTTTGCCAGAGCATCCATGTCTGCTGCTGCCGGATCTGCAGAAGCATTAAGTTTGTCCAAAAGCTGCTGTGCCTGGTCTTTTTTCACCTGCTTTTCTTCATCTGTTAATGGTGTTGTAGTTCCATCTTCGTTTTGTTTATCGCTAGTGCTGAATCTGCAGTAAGTGATCTTGCTCTGCTGAGCTTCTGAATCTTCTACATTGGTATCCACATCTTTTGTCATTGGCTCATACATTTTTTCTTGATAAGTATAAAGTGTCAACAGGTTCTCAATATCATCCTGTGTAACCGCCAGCTTTGTAAGTGCCTCTTCTGTGTTAGCCTCTACAAACGCTTTCGCTGATTCTTCAATGCTTTTCTCTTCATCTTCTGTAACTGTCACATCATAATCTTTGGCATGTTGTTTTAAAAGCACCATATTCTTTAACTGCTGTATAATCATATCCTTAGTAGACTCTGCATAGGTTTTGCCGTCTCCTGCATCCTGCCCCCAGATACCAGCGGTACTTCCTCCCATCATCCCAAAATATGCTTCCATCTGTGCCTGGTTCATACGCAACATCATGTTACCAGTTCCCATAGTTACCGTATCTTCTCCACAAGTAAGAAGTGCTTTCGTTCCATCTATGGTCTTGCTGCATCCTGCCAGCAATCCTGTTCCAATGATACCAGCCATAGCTGCACAGACAAGTTTTTTTGTTACTCGATTCATTTAACTTTCTCCTCCTGTATTGCAAAATTACCCTGATTTCGTAATTCACAGTGTCTTTTACCATTATAGACGCTTTTATGCCTTGGAGCAAGGACATTTTCAAAGGAGAATGTGAAGATATTGTGTTTTCTACTCCATAATCACCCCTTGAAACTCCTTCAGCACCTGCCCCAGTACTTCTAACACATCCAAACTTTCTTTCGGCCTTCTGCCTTTTAATGACAACATAAAATACGGTGTTTCCTCCAGGCGCATAGTAAGATTGTTTTTGAATTTTTCCAAAATAGGCGGGAAGCCTGCTGGATTTACTTTTGCCCGCTCAAACATGGTGATTTTCACTTCCTGCCCATTCTGTTTCATTTCCTGAATATAGGCTTTATGAGCCATAGCTTTCAGGTTTGCTATACACAAAAGATTCTGTACCGCTTTTGGCGGATCTCCAAAACGATCCAAAAGTTCTTCCAGCATATCCTCATATTCTTCTTGAGATTCAATAGCTGCAATTCTCTTATAAACATCCAGCTTCTGGAATTCATTTGGAATATATTTTGGTGGGATAAAGGCATTCACTTCCAGGTCAATCGTGGTTTCAAACTCTTCCTGTGGCTTAACTCCTTTTTCTTCCTTTACTGCTTCATCCAACATTTTGCAATAAAGGTCATATCCAACTGCCTGCATATGTCCATGTTGTTCTGCTCCCAGCAGATTTCCAGCGCCGCGGATTTCTAGATCTCTCATGGCAATTTTGAACCCACTTCCCAAATCCGTAAATTCCCGAATGGCATGAAGACGTTTCTCAGCCACTTCTTTTAACATTTTATTCCTCTTATACATAAGAAACGCATAGGCAGTCCTATTGGAACGCCCTACACGCCCGCGAAGCTGATAAAGCTGGGATAGTCCCATCTGATCCGCATCGTGGATAATCATGGTATTAGCATTAGAAATATCAAGACCCGTTTCAATAATGGTAGTGGAAACCAACACATCAATTTCCCCATTAATGAAAGCATACATAATTTTTTCCAACTGGCGCTCCTGCATCTGTCCATGGGCAAAGGCAACATTTGCTTCCGGCACCAGCTTTGCAACACGATTGGTCACTTCGTCAATATCATTCACTCGATTATATACATAATATACCTGACCTCCCCTGGCCATTTCTCGACTAACAGCTTCCCGCACCATCTCCTCGTTATATTCCATTACATAAGTCTGTATAGGCATACGATCCATAGGGGCTTCCTCCAGCACGCTCATGTCCCTGATTCCAATAAGACTCATATGAAGGGTTCTTGGAATAGGAGTGGCAGTGAGAGTGAGTACGTCCACGTTTTCTTTCATTTTTTTGATTTTCTCTTTATGGGTTACACCAAAGCGCTGCTCCTCATCAATAATCAGCAATCCCAAATCTTTGAACTTAATATCATCCGAAAGAACTCGGTGGGTTCCAATAAGAATATCTACCAATCCTTTTTGCAGGTCTGTAATGGTCTTTTTCTGTTCTGCCAGTGTTTTAAATCTACACATCAAATCAACACGAACAGGGAAATCTTTCATCCGCTGGACAAACGTATTATAATGCTGTTGAGCCAGAATGGTAGTGGGTACCAGATACACCACTTGTTTTCCTTCCTGCACTGCTTTAAAAGCAATACGGATAGCAATTTCTGTTTTTCCATATCCAACGTCACCACAAATAAGACGGTCCATAATCTTGGTGCTTTCCATATCTTTTTTTGCTGCCTCAATGGCAAGAAGCTGGTCTTCGGTTTCCTCAAAAGGAAACATTTCTTCAAACTCCCGCTGCCAGACCGTATCCGGCTCATACTGGTAGCCTGCATTCTCCCGCCTTGCAGCATAAAGGCGCACCAAATCTTTGGCAATGTTTTTTACCGCTTTGCGAACCTTGGTTTTGGTTTTATTCCACTCTTGGCCGCCAATTTTATTTAGTTTAGGCGCTCTGGCATCTGCCCCTGCATACTTCTGAAGTAAGTCTAGTTGGTTTGGCAAAATATAAAGGGTGCTGTTTCCCGCATATTCTATTTTAATGTAATCCTTTGCCACCTTGTCTACAGTGATTTTCTCAATTCCTTTGTAAATACCAAGCCCATGGTTTTCATGAACCACATAATCTCCTACACTCAACTCACTGAAGCTTTGAATACGCTTTCCACTATATTCTTTTTTCTTCCGTTTTTTCTTTTTTTCTTGTCCAAAAATATCAGATTCTGTAATCATGACGAATTTAATCATGGGATATTCAAATCCACGTTTCATCCGTCCAAAAGCCGTCATAATTTCCCCTGGAGAAATTACTCTGTCCATATCTTCTGTATAAAAACTATTCAATCCCTCGTCTCGCAAATCTTCTGCCAAACGGGCAGCCCTTGTCCTAGATCCAGAAAGCAACAAAATCTGATAGCCATTTTTCTTGTATTGTTTTAAATCTTTTACCAGAAGCTCAAAGCTATTATTATAGGGACTGACTGATTTTGCAGAAATATGAAAACTGGATTTTATGTCCCAGTCTCCCTTTTGCTGCTCTATCGTACACAGGGAAACACAACATTTTTTGTTTAACTTTGATATCACCTGCTTTTCTCCCATAAGCAAGTCAGCCTGTCCTGGGAGCAAATATCCCTTTTCCAGTCTGTGCTCCATACTTTCCCTAAATTCTTGTTCCACAGCCTGGGCATGCTCTGTAAGACGGTTTGTTTCATCGAGAATTACCAGCGTGTTTTCTTCATCAAAATAGTCTAGCAAGGTCACTGCATCTTCATAAAAATACCGAAGAAACTGCTCTGCTACACAAAAATCCTCAAATTCTTTCAAACTATCCACAGTTTCTTCCACGTATTGTTTCAGTCTGGCAGCTTCCTCTGTAAGAAAAGCATCCCGAAACTTCTGTACTACTGCTTTCTTTTCTTTTTCAATGGCTTTTAGCCCTTTTTCCAGCACTTCTTTGTCCAAAACCATCTCGGAAGCTGGATAAATAGTGATTTCCTCCAGATTTTCAATAGAACGCTGACTTTCTCCATCAAAACTCCGAATAGAGTCAATTTCATCTCCCCATAATTCAATGCGTACCGGATTTTCTTCTGTAAGAGGAAAAATGTCAATAATACCCCCTCGACAGGAAAATTGTCCTGGAGTCTCCGCCTGAGCATTCCGCTCATAGCCCATGCCAAGAAGCTGCTGCTTCAGCTTTTCCATATCCAGAGGACTGCCTGTTTCAAAAAACAGGGTGTGTTTTCCAAGCACCTCCAGAGGAAGCAGATAATCCATACAGCCGCTCATACTAGTAATCACAGTGATCTTTCTCTTTTCCAGCAAAGCTGCAATCACCTGCATTCTCTCCCTAGTCAAAAGATTCCCATGGATATCTGCCTGGAAAAAAATCAAATCCCTGGCAGGATAAAAATACACATCCCTGTTATAAAGACGATAATCCTCATATAATTCTTTTGCTTTTAAATCATTTTCTGTAATAATCAAACAGTTGCATCCCTGTTTCCAGTCTTTTTTCAAAGCCTCAAAAAGCCCATACATCATATGGGCTTTTTGAGATTCCACACAACCGGAAATCTGCAGAACACCTCTGTTTTTCACAAGTCTGGACCTAATTTCATCAAACTCGCCCAGTTGTTCCAATGGCTGCATGAATACTTGCATATCCTTACTCCTGTTGTTCCTGCTTGTTTTTTCTGTTATAATGATTCATTGCAGCTTCAATGCCGTCTTTTAAAATCATTTCCACTGCATCTGCCGCCTCTTTAATGGCCTTATCCACTGCGATTCTTTCATCCGAGGAAAATCTCCCCAGCACATAATCTGCCAAATCCCATCCCTTGGGCTTTGCTCCCACTCCTACCTTAATACGATAAAAGTTCTGTGTACCAAGCTGAGCAATAATGCTCTTAATGCCATTATGCCCTCCAGCACTGCCCTTTTTCCGAATGCGTATCTGCCCTGGCTCCAGATCAATATCATCATAAATAACAATCATCTGGGTTTCTGGATCCAGCTTATAATAATTCACACATTCTCTAAGAGATTCTCCGCTTAAATTCATGTAGGTGAGGGGTTTAACTGCCAAAACCTTTTCTCCTGCAATCATCCCTTTTCCATACATAGCTTTGTGAGCTATCCCTCCCTGGGGAATCCGGTGACGATCAATCAGTTCGTCTATGGTGTCAAACCCCATATTGTGTCTGGTTTTTTCGTATTGTCTGCCTGGATTCCCAAGCCCTGCTATTAAAAACATATGCTGCTCCTTAATTAAAGTATACCAATTCCTGTTTCAAAGGTTCTGTTGGTTCAATGGAAATGGCTGTAAGTACAGGCCCTTCCCCATGATAAGATTCTACATATTCATAATCTACTGAAGCTACCACTTTCACCCATTTTCCTGTTTTCAGAGTTTTTGCCATGGGGCTTTTGCACACATACCCAATAAAGCTAGTATCATCTGCACAGCAGGTCATAGCCATTCTTCCTGGAACAAAAACATCTCTGGCAAGTTCTCTGGACTTCAGCACCATAGCTGTAAACGCCACTTTTTTTCCTTCGTAAGTTTCTGGGTGATCCATGGCATCAATAAACCAGATTCCATAGTCCTCATCCATAATATCAATAACATCTGCATTGACATCAAAAGGCATTTCCTCTGCAAAAATATCTTCAATTTCCCCTTCTTCGTCCTCAAAAATAATTTCTGCACTCTGGTTTACTACTTTTACACTTCTTCTAAAAGATGCAAGAGGCATGTCTGTCTGACAACGGTTAAATAAAACCATGTCTGCATTTCGCACCATTTCTACAAACAGAGATTTCATGTTGTTCATATAAACCTGGAAGGTGCTTGCATCTACAGTTACAATGTGCTGCACAATGCCCCAGTCTCTTGGAAGCTGCATTTCCTCAAATTTGCTAACCTGCCACATACCGTTATATTCAATAATCACACGCTCTGGGGAATAGAAAGCATCGTAAGCTACCAGGCGTTCTGGTGTCAGTTCTTCCAGACTGTTAAGAATTTCCACAGCTGTTCTACTCTTCCTTAATTTTTTTTCGTCAAATTCTACTTCTCCTTCTTCGCAGAGAATAAGTAGAGTTTGTCCATCAATCTGAAAATATTCCTGTTCAATGGTAAAGTCCAAAAATGTAGATTTCCCACTTTCCAGAAATCCGGCCATAAAATATATGGGAACTCTGATTTCGTCTTCCGTCATGAATTTCTTCTTCCTTTCTATGGATTCGTCTGCTACTCTTACAGGCCAAACAATGCAGCCAGCTTCTCTTCATTAATCTTAGAACCAATGACACATAATCTGCCAGTATAATCTGGTGAACCTGTTCTGATATCTGCCTCTCCTGGAACCATATCAAAATAAATCCACTGTCCATCTTTTCCTTCTACCATACCTTTGGCCCTAAGAATCATGCCATAGCTGTCATCTGTGGAAAGAGTATTAAGAATCTCTTGGATTTCTTCCTGCGTGTAAGCCTTGATGGTTTCCTTTCCCCAGCTTGTAAATACCTCATCTGCATGATGATGGTGATGATGTTCATGGCCGCAGCCACATCCTTCGTGATCATGATGATGCTCATGCTCTTCATGGTGGTGATGTTCATGGCCGCAGCCACATCCTTCATGGTCATGATGATGCTCATGTCCGCAATCACATTCTTCATGGGTATGATGATGTTCTTCATGATGATGTCCACCACATACTGGACATACTTCCTCTTCCATCAATTCTTTTTCCAGGGAACGATTATGTTCCATGGTATCCAGTATTTTTTCTCCGGAAAGCTGCTCAATAGGCGTTGTAATCACTGCTGCATTTTTGTTCAAGGAACGGATGAGCTCTACTGCTATCTGTACCTTTTCATCTGTTGCTTTTGGTGTGTCTGTTCGACTTAAAATTACAGTGCCAGCATATTCAATTTGATTGCTAAAGAATTCCCCGAAATTTTTCATATACATTTTGCATTTTGTCACATCCACAACTGTGGTAAAGCTATTTAATGTTATGTCAACTTCATTTTCTACTTTCTGAACTGCTTTAATAACGTCAGAAAGTTTTCCAACCCCTGATGGCTCAATAATAATTCTATCTGGATGATAAGTAGTAATCACTTCTTTCAGGGCCTCTCCAAAATCGCCTACCAGAGAGCAGCAAATACAACCCGAGTTCATTTCCCTGATTTCAATTCCTGCTTCTTTTAAGAATCCACCGTCAATCCCAATTTCTCCAAATTCATTTTCAATTAAAACAACTTGCTCTCCTTTGTAAGCTTCCTGCAAGAGTTTTTTAATTAATGTAGTTTTCCCTGCTCCTAGGAATCCTGAAAAAATATCTATTTTTGTCATGTTATCTGCTCCTTTCTTTGGAAAAAATGCGCTGCAAGGCGCACACTGGAAAAGGGGACGAAAGTTTTACTTCCGCCCCTTCACACCATCTAAATTGGAGTATAGCACTGTTCTATAAAGAGTGCAAGGGGGGATTGAGCTCCTATTTTTCTCTATTCCTCTCACATCCTATTCCCCTCACCATAATGTTGAACTTCTCCTCATTTACCATTTTTAATCTGCCTCATTGTCATTTTTTCTATTTCCGTTGCAGTAATATCGGAATCCGATTCCCTTATTTCTAAAAATGCTTTATATTTTCCATATGAGAGATCCATTTCACCTCCCAGCTTTTTCCGAAGGATTTGTTTAGAACGGGTCAGAGAAGCGTATAGACTGTGTTCACTTTCTTTCCCAAAATCCACCCTATTTCCTGAGCAGTATAATCTTCCTGCATTTCTGCTGGTTTTCTAATATTTCATTTAATAATACATATGATTATGAAAAAACTTTTCAGCAAATCTTTGCAAGCGTTCATTGTAACACGAATAAACCAGTACCTCTCATTTTTCAGTTCACTTATAATACGATTGACACTCAAGAATCCGTTCAATTTTTTAACAGTTTTTATACATTCTTTCTTCTAGCCATTTTTCTCCAAACAAAAATCAGTCCCAGCATTACAACTACAGCAGCAATAGAGCCGTAGAAAAGTGGTTTATTCATGTAGTACTGGATTACAATGTTTGGTGTTACCAGAATACGAAGAACCACTGGTTCACCTTCTAACTTCTGCTCAGACTGTCCAAGTACGTTTCCTGCTGCATCTTCAGCAGTGATTTCAATACTCTGCCAACGGTTTGCACTTGCAATGGCTGCCTCGATTACACCATTATCTTTCTGCAACTCCTCGCCTTCGTAAGTAGTTTCTTTACCATCAATATTCATTACCACTTTGGTAAGGGCCAGATTATCCTTAGCATCCACGGTCATGGTTTTCTCTGCCAAGCGGTACTGTACATTATCTTCTACACCAGATACAACAACTGTCGGAGCTGTTTTATCTACTGCAAATTCAATTGGCAGGTTCTTATTGGCTTTCTTCACACTGGTGTTGTTCATGCTGTTCTTTGCTTTATCCTGTGTATTCAGAATAACCGTATAGTTACCTTCCTGGACAAAATTCTCTTTTGCAATGGTGTAATGTGCTTCCTTCCACTGTGCTTCAGAACCGGAAGTTTTTACGGTAAAATCTGTATTTTCTTCCAGATTTGCCAAATCACCGTCACGGTTTATAGTAATGCTTCTGGATTCAATGTTATCTACATTGATTTCCTTGATTCCTACTTCTTTTTCTTCACGGATATAGGTGTATCCTTCCTCTGTCATTAACCAGTCTTTCGTATCATTATCCAGAATGAATACAGAACCATAGCGGTTTACAGAGAACATAATTTCTTTTTCTGTCTCATTTCCTGCTTTGTCCACCACTTTTGCAGTGAGTTTATACAGGTCGTCCATTTCCTCCGTTCTTGCAAAATCATTGAATTTCATGGACTGTCCGTTCTGGATTGCACTTACAACAGTTCCTACCTCTACTTTTCCGTTATTGGCACCTGTTAAGGTAAGGGTAACGCCTTTTGTATCATAATTCACATCCGTTGCTTTTACCTTTGGTGAAACTGCATCATTGTTTGCAGATTTATCTTCCACGTCTGTGATTTCCAGTTCTGGAGCGGTCAGGTCAACGGTAAAGCTGTCCTGTTTATAATCTGCTGCTGCATTTCCTGCCATATCTGTGTAGTCAATATCAAAGATATAATCACCATCTGTACTATAGCTTACGCTTGCTGTATGTGTATCGCCGCTTCCAGAGAAAGCGCCAATAGACGAAGTGGAAACTCCTTTGCCTTCCAGACTTGCCGTAATGGCTGCACGCACATCTGCAGCGTTGAAGTTATGTTCACGGATGGTTACGATTGCAGTACGTGTTTCCTTGAAGTAATTTCCATTTCTTGCATCATTGTTATCATAGGAAACGGTCATAACTGGTACGGTTTTGTCAATAGTAAATTCCTCTATCTGTCCGTATTCACCACTATTTCCAGCCAGGTCTGTACAGCCCAGTATAAAGGTATAATCACCATCTGCCGGAAAAGATATCTGGCAAATGCTGGTTGCATTGTCAGATACACCAATATTACTGCTGCTGCACCATCCACCAATATTAGCAGAAGTTCCGTCTGTGTTAGTGATGCTGAATCTTACATTATTAGGGTCAAAGTTACGCTCTGTTACAGTAATCGTTGCTGTTCTGGTATCCTTGTAATATCTGCCGTTTAATGGATTATTTAAATCCCAGGAAACAGAAATGGTAGGATTGGTTATGTCGATTTTCAGCTCTGTTATTTCACTGCCACTCTGATTGCCTGCAAAGTCCGTGGCAAATGCCTGTACTTTTACATCATTGCTGTTGTAAACATTTGCTGGTATGGTAATAGTCTGGCTGAATGTTTTATTTCCCTGCACTCTGTTTCCACTGTTATTCAACAGTTCAATGGTAGCACTTGCATTTACATTTCCTGTTCCAGAAACGGTGTACCATACTTTTTTTAAACCTGAATAAGTATCGCCTGCTGTAGGGTCTTCTGCATCAATACGAAGCGTTACATTTTCATTAAAAATACCATTCTGAGACTGACTCAGGTTCGTAATGGTAACTACTGGCGCCGGTTTTGTACCATCCACAATCATACCGTCAGAACTAAAGTACTGATAATTTCCGGCATAATCTGTAACCTTTGTATAAACAATAAACTTTTCATCCGGATGCACAGAGAATGTTCCTGAATCCTGTTTCTCTGCGGAAACAGAAAACCATCCATTATAGCTTTCCAGTTTATCTCTAGTCATCTGGTCATGGAATCTTGCAAACTGTACCGGATTAACCGGTGAAGTATGGTCTGCACCAGTCATGACTACATCTACGGCAGATGGGCTGAAAAGACCGAATGTAATCTTCTCTAACAGGCTTTCCCAGAAACCAAAGCCTTTGATTTCTACAGTACCTCTTGGCTGAGTCTTGTCTACTGTGAAGTAGCCTGGGCCATGCGGAACTTCAAGTTTATTTCCGGCAAGGTCTGTATACTGAATGCTGTGAGTGTAATTTGCATCCGCGTTAAAACTGTAAGTGGTTGTATGCCTATTACCGTTTGTACTCCACTTTGAATTTACTTTTGACTCTGCATTATAATCAGGAAGCATTTCACTTTTTCCTACCTTTGCAGTTTTTACATCTACATCAATCTGAACAGCTTCACCTTTTACGGCAAAGTTGTGTTCAAAAATCTCTAAGTTAGCTGAAATTGATTTTCCTGTGTAAAGACGTTGTGTTTCTTCAAAGGGAACTGTAATATTCTCTCCTTCTGAAGTATAACGTACTAACAATGTAGGAGCTGTCCGGTCAATCACGAAATCCTGCTTTTCTCCACTTATTACAGCAATCGGTTCTGATAAATCACTAATATGTGGTATCAATACATAATGATTATCTTTATCAAACGTTAAAACCAACTTATGTTGACGTTCATCAGTTAATTGTTTTACATCTACATCATCCTGCTGTTTCTCTCCAAAATTCTCCCATTTAGCTGTGATACCTATACCTGCTAATTCATCTACAGAATAGCTTCCTAATGGTGTTTGCTCTGTTGCCACATCAAACCAAAGATACTGTTTTTCATCTGAAAAGTTTCTCTCTTTATATACAATGGTAGCTGTCATTGGTTCATTATAATATTTTTCATTCTGTACATCAGCAACACTTGTATACTCTGCTTTGATTTCAGGCGGAGTAATATCAAACATCAGCTCAAACTTTTCTTCATATCTGTTATCTGCATTATCAGTCACAATAACAGAAACCACTACATTATTGCTATTATTTTTTTCATTAGCTTTAACCGTATATGGCAATTTTTTCTTCATATACTTCGTTGCATTATCATCAAATTCATTTAACTGAGCTAACTTCCAGTCCTCTTTTTCTGTACGATAATCTTCGATATCTAACAACCGTTCCTTCAGCGTTACCTTATTACCATTCTTTACAACAACATCTACGGTTTTCACAGCAGATTTCACTCCATCCTCAGATGGTCTATCAAATACCTCAATATCAAGTTTCACATCATCATTATAAATCCCTGTAGCAGATGGAACCTGTCTTTCTGCTAATCCTATAGTGGCTCTTGGTTCTATACAGTCTACAATAATACCATTTGAAGAATATACTTTTGTATGTCCTACATTATCTGTAACTTTTACAAGGACAACATAATTATCCTCTTTCTTTGGAATTTCAACAGTTCCACTCAATGTAGCATTGTCTTGTCCCTCAAGTCTTGTTCCCTTCATATTCCATTTGCAAGCATCGTTTGTAGGATCAACATAATTTTCTATTGCTTTTATATGGTCTTCTATTTCTCCTCCTGTAAAATCAACATCCTGCCCACCTTGCATAACATTAACTGCCCATTCTGCAATACCACTTCCATCTTTATCTGAAACTTCTGCTGTCTCAATTCTATCAGAAAGGAAATTATGAAATCTTCCAAATGTAATAGCATTCAATGTCTTTTCAACTGTATGCATTTGTTCCCCAACAGTGATGCTGGTAAGAAAGGGATTCTCATTATCCATAACAATTGTTACATCAACTATTTCAGATGTTGCACCGTTTTGGGAATTTTTCAGATATACACTTAGATTCTTTATGTCCTTATCTTGATATTCAATCTGTGAAAAATCATATCCAGCCGCATTTTTGTCTACCTGAATCTCCTGCACATCATCTTTTACATAAACCTGATCATATCTTTCTGCCACTTTAGCATCTACATTAATATGGAATGCTTTGTTCTTGCTATCTGCCCATACCTGATCATTTGTAGAAATATATGCATTACCTTCTCCTACTAAAAAGTCCAGATAACTCCTGTCTACCTTTTCTTTGTTGACTGTGAGAGTACCTTTTTTTATCATGTTGTCTGTGAAATCAAACTCATAATTATTAGTTGGATTACCATTCTTTTCCCCAGTATTTGTTATCGCATAAACTATTAGTTTCTCACTCCAATTTCCTAGACAATAATCCGGTTTATTTTCCTCTAGAATTTCAACCTCTGTTGGTTCTGGAAATACTACTTTATCTCCCTTCAACAATCCTTGAATCTCTGTATTTTCATATTCATCTCTGTACTCCGTTACTTTGTCATGGGAAACATAAGCAATTTCATTCCAGTGCCCATATTGTCTTTCACCATCTGCAACTTGCATTCTGATAGTACGTTTGTTAATAGTAACTTCTGTTGCCAGTTTTACCGGATATTGGTCTAAATCAATCTTATAATTCTCAGCGCCTTTACCTTTTAATGTTACCTTTGTAAGTACGACGTCTGCTTTCTCTGAATATGCTACTGCATTTCCATGATCATCAACCTGGACATCACGAAATTCTTTTGGTAATGTTCCTTCCAGCAACTCTACAGAAACTACATCACCTGTTTCAATGCCCGCATTAACACTTCCAACCTCTACGAGGGGAATATTATCAATACCAGTAATTTTATCCTGTGTAGCTTCATTATGGAACATTTTATCCTCTTTGTCATAAATCTTTTCAAAAGCTAATCCATCGTAGTCAGCATCAATTGTAATTTCTTTCTGATTTACCTTAATAGGATAATCTACGCTAATTCCCTGATGATTTCCTACTTCCTCTCTTGTTACTGTAATGTATGCAGGTGTATCACTTGCTTTTAGGAACTGAACATTTCCCTTTTCATCTACCTTTAGAATACTTGTAGATGTATTATCCTCTTTCACCTTAAATGTATACTGAACCAGAGCTTTTTCATCTTCCGTAAGTTCTGCTTCATTTTCAAAAGCAGCCTTATCCACTTTTATTTGATACCATTCATCACCATATGTAACTGTCTGTGATTTTGTAATATCTGCACCCTCAAATGAGATAGGAATCGCATCTTTAAAATTGTATGGTCCATTTACCTCCTCTACAGAGGGTTCAAATTTTCCATTCGTTCCATTATAAACAGCCTTAATGACATAATTTCCTGAAAATCCATATTTTGACTCTGCTTTTAGTGTATATGCTGCAACACCATTTTCCTTTACTGGTATTGACGTATTTTCCAAAGTCAGGTTTTTTCCATTTCTTTCTACAATGAAAGTAACACTTCCTTCCGTAACCGCTTCGTTATCCATATTCATAACTGTAGCTGTAGCAATAATTTCTTCTACCTTTTCTTCTCCTTTCGGAATTACTGACAAAATTGTCTTTGTCTTCCATGTTTCCACAGTCAAAGTTTCCGTTTTTGTTCTATCTCCATATGGTGTAGAAACTTTCACTGTAATATCTGTAGCTCCACTTGTTAATGCCGTAATATTTCCCGCATTATCTACAGATGCAACAGATTTTTTAGAAGATTCCCATGTTATGGTTTCGTCTGTAAAAGTAAAATTTTTTTCTACATTCCATTTAGCAATTTTATTTACTTTTAATTTAGTTACATTTCCTGTAGCAATGGAAATATCATTTAACCTCATCACAAACTCTGCCTTTGTATCAACAGTTCCATCTTCCCTCACCGTTACATTTTGGGATGTAGCGTCTGTCATAGTAAAACCTCTTTTTTCTTCACATGTCACTATATATTCCCCTGCCGGACATGTAGCCTGATAGTTTTGGGTCTGCTCATCATAACGTACTGTATATGTATTCGTATTTGCACTATCTTTTAATATTATGGAAGCATCCGAAATTGACATTCCATTATCAGCTGCTATAACGGTTGCAATAAAAACTGTATGTTTCTTCGGCATAATATTTGCAGTTGCCGTTTTTCCACCTTCCCCTGATTCTACCCTTGCCTTTGGTTCTGCTGCCCGAATCTGGATAGGTTCCATAATCATACCCAGGACCATTGCGAACACCATTATCAGGGAAAGAATTCTTTGTGTTAATTTATGCTTTTCTTTCATATCCTTTTCCTCTTTTCTCCATTTCTTTCTCCCATCTCATTGGTATGAATATACATCTCATACTTCTCAATCCGAAACATCCCATGGCTTTCATCTACTTCCTGCTGCACCATTTCTTTGGTAACCACTGGTCCCGACTGATTCAACACCTCTGTTGTACCTGCTCCTAAAACCTCCGTTGCACTTCCACCTTGTGACAACGGTGCTATAGGACTTGCTGGGGGAGGCTGGATAATATCCTCCATCCTGGCATTCATCTCTTCTACCTGCTGCACCGTCTTCTTAACCGAGCGTCCTGTACGGGCATTGAAAATATTAACAATATCAAATTTAAAAAAGAAAATAATACTGAGAATCAGGCAGAAGATGCAAATACCCAGACACACATAAAACAAAGTATGAAATAAACTAATCTGCTGCTGTATTTGTTCCACTCATTCCACCTCCCTGGCTGCTTCCTTCTATATTCGATGTATTGTAGGTTGCCTGCACTGTAATCTGAGCCTGTATAATGTTAGTCAGCAAGCTGTCTTTCATTTCCTGCTCATAATCTGCATTTGCAGTTCCGGTTACAATCTCCATACCTGAAATTCTATTATAAGCATTTTCAAGCTGGGTGTTCATCTGCTTATCCGTGATTCCGGCGCCTTTAAATTCTGCAGCTTTTGATGCAATCTGAGCTACCAATTCCTTATATGCCAATAGGGTGTTTACATTGTTTTCCCCATTCTTGGCATCATCTTCCACCATATTCACCAAATCCAGCCAATAGTCTGAATAAGAAACCATGGAATCTCCAGCCTGATTTCTCATACTTAGACTTTCATAATAACTGGCAATTTTATAAAGGTTTTTTGCTCTTGTAATATTTTTACCATTGAGCTGCTCTGTTGGTGCCGCTTCCGAAGCAATTTCCAGCCATTTTTTAGAAGCCACCTTATTTCCGGTCCCATTATAAGAGTAAAAATAAGCAATTCCCAAATCGTAGGCAAACTTATCATAAGCTTTTCTATTAGCTTTCAAATAATCTTCGTTGCTTCTCCTGGAATTTCCTGTAACTCCAAGAACTTTTCTGATTTTCTGCTCTTCCTTATCTGAAAACACACATACAACCTGTCCGCTTCCATTGTTACTGTTCTCATTATTCTGCCACAAAAAGAAATCCAACAGCCCTTCATAAGCCTCTCCGCTGCCGGGATTTAGAATAATGGCATTTTCATAATACTCCATGCATTTCTCAGGGTCTGTAGTAGCCAGATTTTCTGCTTCTGATACGTAAGCCTCATAAGTGCTTGCCTTTGCAGAATTTTCCACCACCTTAAAACCAATAGCTCCTGCCCCTGCCAGCACTGTAATGGAAACTGTTGCCAAAAAACTATGCCACTTCAGGTTTTGTTTTTTCTTATATTCAATATCCAGTTCATTGTAATGCTCCAATGCATAAAGCAACTCCCCACAGAACTGATACCTGTCGTCTGGATTTTTTTGAGTACACTTGAGAATAATCTCTTCCAGACCGGAAGATAGATCAGGATTCCAGTACCGGATGGGATACATTTCATAAGGTGGCTCGCTGGGATTGTGTCCTGTAAGCAAATGGTACAATGTAGCCCCAAGACAATAAATATCAGTGCGGGCATCTGTCTGTCCGTGCCCTCCATACTGTTCCGGCGCTGCATAGCCCTGAGTTCCAAGACAGGTGGTATCTGCCACACTGGTTTCCTTAAACTCTCTGGCTGTACCAAAGTCAATAAGCATAACCTTTCCATCTGGTCTCAGCATAACATTTGATGGCTTCATATCCCTGTAGATAATGGGCGGTTTTCTGGAATGCAAATAAGACAGCACATCACAAAGTTGTTTTGCCCACTCTATAACATCCCCCTGGTCCTGGGCTCCGTATTCTCTGATGACACTTTCCAGGTGACGCCCTTCTATGTAATCCATTACAATCAGGAAACTTCCGTCTCCATCAATTACATCAATAATGCTGGGCAGATTGGGATGATTCAGTTTTTTTAGCAAATCTGTTTCTACAATAAGTCCTTGTTTCACTACTTCAAAATTCTGAACACCGTCTTTGCGCACCTCTTTAATTGCCCACTGTTTATTTGCTCTTTCATTCATGGCAAGGTAAACCACACTCATACCACCTTGCCCAATTTTATTCAATATTTTATATTTCCCATCTACTAACGATCCAATTTCAAGCATGTAGACTCCTCCTAATATGCCCGAATCAAAACAACTGAAATGTTGTCATCTTCTCCTCTGCCTTTATTTAACTCTGTAAAATATACAGCCGTTTCTTTCATCTTCTCTTCTGTCACCATAAGTTCTGGTTTCATTTTTTCATGGAACTCCTCTGGTGTGATAACATGACGAAATCCGTCAGAACACATCATAAATAGAGAATCTCTCTGATATTCCCCTACATAGAAGTCCGGTTCAATCACACTGCTGGCTCCCACACATTGGAGCAGCACGTTTCTTCTTGGATGGGTTTTCGCTTCTTCTTGAGTCATACGCCCCAAATCCATCTCTCTCTGTACATAAGTCTGGTCTAAAGTCATCTGGTGAAATCCATCTTTGATATAATAGACTCTGGAATCTCCCACATTAATAATATAGTAGATGTTGTCTACCAAAAGTAGTGCTGCCAGGGTAGTTCCCAGGCTCACATTGCATTCTAATCCATAATTACTGATTTTCTGATTCTGTTCTAAAATTAAATTAGTCCAACTCTCTCTCAAGGCATTGACCTCCAGACCGCTATACAGCAGTCTGGGAAATTCCTGATGAAACCATCTGGAAAATGCCTTTGCCAACATGGCGCTGGCGACCTCGCCTTTTGCAAGGCCGCCCATGCCGTCACAAACTACACTTAACAAAATCTGTCCGTAGTCTGTAGCCGCTGTTTCAATTAATGCTGAGTCCTGATTGGTACTTTTTCTGATTCCAGCATCCGTGTGGACAGCTGTTAAATAATTCATAGTCGTTTTTCATTCCTTTCAATCTTTCCATATGAAATACAATAATTTCTCCCGCGCCTTCCATATAACCTGTTCCTGGATTATAGAACTGCTGCTGTAGTATTGCCGGATTAATTCTTCTCTCCGTCTCATCATACGTCCCTGAACGACTCCCACAATCTCCGACTCCTCCCTAGAAAAAACGAATTGTAGAATCTAAAGAAGAAACCTTACAATTTCTGCAAAATTTAATCCAACATAAATAGTATAATTTTTCTTGAATTTTGGTCTGAACCGACCTTTGAAAAAATGATTTGTTAATTCTTGGAGCTGTAGGATAGAATCTCCACACAGCTCCGAATTTTTTAGATTTGTTTATGATAATTATTATAACACAGATATAGAAAAAAGTGTGTTAAATTTTCCTAAATTCCAAACAGATTTTTCGCATTTTTCTTGGTTATGTCAACTACATCTTCGTAAGATACACCTTTGATTTCTGAAATCATCTGAGCCACATATTTAAGATAAAGAGAGCAATTCCGCTCCCCTCTATGGGGATCTGGAGCCAGATAGGGAGCATCTGTTTCCAAAAGCAGGTAGTCCAGGGGTGCATACTCCACCACTTCTTTTAACTTCTTTGCATTTTTAAAAGTAACGACACCACCAATTCCCAGATAATATCCCATGTTCATATATTCTCTGGCATGTTCCTTGGAATAAGAATAGCAGTGAATCACACCTTTTAAGCAGTCTGCCCTCTCTGCTTTCATAATATCCAGGGTATCTTTCGCTGCATCTCTGCTGTGGACAATAATTGGAAGCTCTGTTTCTTTCGCCAGATCCATTTGCCGGACAAACCACTTCTTCTGTGTCTCATGGTTTTCCTTGTCCCAGTAATAATCCAGCCCAATCTCACCTACGGCAACCGTCTTTGGCAAGCGGCAATATTGGCATAACAGTTCCATTTTCTCTTCATCTAAAGTTCCTACTTCATCTGGATGAACACCGATTGCCCCGTACACAAATGGATATTGCTCTATGAGTTTTACCGTGTCCTCCACACCTCGAAGAGACGCACCCACATTTATAATGGTTTCTATTCCATTTTCATGCATGGAGCGGAGCAGTGCATCCCGGTCCAGGTCAAAGGCTTCATCATCATAGTGTGCATGTGTCTCAAATATCATGAATTCCTCTATCCTCCAGTCTCTTATGTACCCATCCTTTAAACAGTGCATACAGCACAGAAGAAAGCGGAATAAAGATGAGCATTCCTACCACTCCCATGAGGCTGCCACCCACGGTTACAGCCACTAACACCCATATGGAAGGAAGTCCTACAGAACCACCCACCACATGAGGATAGATGAGATTTCCTTCTACCTGCTGCAATACAAAGAAGAGAATCACAAATCCGATTGCCTGTACCGGATTTGACACAAGAATCAAGAAGGTACCTAACACGCATCCAATAAATGCTCCAAAAATAGGAATCAATGCAGTAAAGGCAATAAGAACTCCCACCAGCAACGCATACGGGAAACGCAAAACACTCATGGAAACAAAGAACATAGTTCCAAGAATCACTGCTTCCAGGCACTGCCCTGTCACAAAATTAGAAAATGTCTTGTAGCTAAGCGCAGCCACCTGCAAGGTCTTCTCAACTGCGTGGCGTGGAAGAAAGGCATAAAGCACTTTCTTCACTTGCACAGATAATTTCTCTTTCTGAAGTAAGATATAGCACGCAAATACAAATCCAACAAAGAAATTCATCAGAGAATTGATTACCGTTTTTGCCACTGTAACAGTAGAACTCAACACATTTCCTGCTCCATTTTTCAAGAAATTAACGGCACTCTGGATAATCTTATCCCAGTTAAACTCCAGGCTGTCAATCCACAGTCCAATCTGCTCACCGTCTGGGAAGGCATCTGTGATCCACTGCTCCAGTTTTGGCAGAAATGCTTCTATATTCTTGCTAATGCTTGCAATGGTTGTTGCAATCTCAGGAAGAACAACCACTAAAACAATCTGAAGTATGGCAAGTACAAAGAGAATGGAAAGCACCAGACTCAATGGTCTTACAATTTTTTTCTTCTTAGCTTTTGCAAACAGTTTATTTTCCAGAAAATGAAGTGGTATATTCAAAATAAACGCCATTGCACCACCTAAAATAAACGGAAAGACAATTCTGCACAAGAAGATAAAGCCAGCCGCCAGGTTTTCAATCCTCTGCACTCCAACAAGTACCAAAACTGCAAAAACAATCAGAAACATTAAATTCTTCATGTTCTTTTTATTCAAATCCATAGCATCCCTCCCAGGCACTTTTTTCTTTATTTACCGATTTTTTTACGAATCCATTTAATGAATTGGATAATCGGCAGATTGGCAAGAGCCAGACCATACATAATAAATAACTGAGCAAGACTTAATGTCTGAACCTGGAAAATGCTGTGCAACCAAGGAACCATCATAACAGCTGTAATCAGAAGGATTCCGATGCCGAAAGCACCTACCAGATATTTGTTATTGAAAAATCTCTTTGTAAACAGAACCGGTTCGTCAGATTTACAGTTGAATCCATGTACCAGACGGGAAGTACACAAAGTACCAAAAGCTAAGGTAGAAGCCAGAAGCACATTCTCGTGTCCAAAGCCACTATAGCCGATATAAAATCCGATCATAGTCATAACACCAATTACAAGACCTTCTATTCCGATTTTAGAAAGGAAATTCTTGGTGAGAATGGATTCGTTCATTGGTCTTGGCTTTTCATTCATGACAGACTTAGTATGTGGCTCCAGTCCCAGTGCAATAGCTGGAAGACTGTCTGTAAGAAGGTTAATAAACAGCAGGTGAACCGGTGCAAATGGTACCGGTAAGTTTGCAATAGATGCATATAGTACTGCCAAAATTCCTGCAAAGTTTCCTGATAACAGGAACTGAATCGCACTCTTGATGTTTCTGTAAACATTACGTCCGTTTTCTACTGCTTTAACAATAGTCGCAAAGTTGTCATCTGTCAATATCATAGATGCAGCATCTTTAGAAACTTCTGTTCCTGTGATACCCATAGCCACACCGATATCTGCCTGTTTCAGCGCCGGTGCATCATTTACACCGTCACCTGTCATAGATACGATATTTCCTTTTTCCTGCCATGCACGGACAATACGGATTTTGTGTTCTGGTGAAACACGGGCATATACGGAAATACCTTCAACGAAATCTTTCAGCTCTTCGTCTGTCATATTTTCAATCACAGCACCTTCACAAGCCTCAGATTCATCCTTCAGAATACCGATTCTCTTAGCAATCGCTGCTGCTGTCACTTTGTGGTCTCCGGTAATCATAATTGGCTTAATGCCTGCTTTGATACATTCTGAAACGGCATCTTTGGATTCTTCTCTCGGCGGATCCATCATAGCGATTAATCCCAAGAAGGTCATATCTTTTTCATCTTCTACCGTAAGTGTGGAGCCTTCCGGTACATCTTTGTAAGCAAAGGCCAGAACACGAAGACCGTTCTTGGAAAACTTCTGGTTCTGCGCTTCAATATCCTGAATATCCTGTTGAGTAATTGGTTCTGCCTTTCCGTTTTTCTGAATCATAGTAACTCTTCCAAGAAGTACATCCACAGCACCTTTGGTTACCATGGTAGAACCTCTTTTCAGCGTATGAAGAGTAGACATCAGTTTTCGATCACTGTCAAAAGGTACTTCGCTGAATCTTGGGTATTTGGTTCTCACTGCTTCCGCAGGAACTCCTAATTTATCTCCCTGATTAATAAGAGCAGTCTCTGTTGGATCGCCAATCTCTTCTCCGTTTTTGTTTGTGGAGTCATTACACAAAATACTGTGACGAAGAAGCTGTTTCTGCTGTTTATCATCCAGGTCAATGTTTTCTGCAGCGATTTCCTTTCCGTCTACATAGTAGTATTCTACAGTCATCTTATTCTGTGTCAGAGTACCTGTTTTATCAGAACAGATAATGGACACGCTTCCCAGACCTTCCACTGCCTGCAATTTACGGACAATCGCATGTTCTTTTGCCATCTTTTGAGTACCAAAAGATAATACAATCGTTACAATAGAGCTTAATGCTTCCGGAATAGCTGCAACTGCTAAAGCTACTGCAAAGAGGAAGGCATCGCCCATAGATTCTCCTCTGAATACACTGATTCCAAATAAAATTGCACAGAATACTAAAATCAAAATAGAAAGTTTCCGTCCGAAGTTATCCAAATTCATCTGCAAAGGTGTTTTCTTTTCAGATGTATTTTTCAACAGTTTTGCAATTTTTCCTACTTCTGTTTCCATACCAATGGCAGTTACCAGGAAGGAACCACGTCCATAAGAAACAAAACTTCCTGAATACACCATATTGGTTCTGTCACCAAGAGGTACTTCTCCGCTAATTTCTTCCTCTGTCTTGTCAACTCCAAGACTCTCTCCTGTAAGCGCACTTTCATCTACTTTCAAGCTGGCATTTTCCAAAATACGTCCATCTGCCGGAACATAATCACCAGCCTCCAGCATAACAATATCTCCAATGGTAACTTCTGAAGATGGTACCTTAATCACATCACCATTTCTAAATACCTTTGCCTCAGGAGCTGACATAGCTTTCAAACTATCTAAAGACTGCTCTGCCTTAATGGTCTGAACCGTACCTAAGATAGCGTTCATGGTAATAACTACCAAAATAACAATGGCACTCTCGGTCTCTCCAAGAAGGCCTGAAACAATCGCTGCCGCAATCAGAATAATAACCAGAAAATCCTTATACTGTTCCAGGAAAATCTGTAGTATGGATTTTTTCTTTTCCTCCACCAGGGCATTTGGTCCATATTTCTGTTGATTTTTCTTAATCTGGTCCTCACTGAGGGGATGGGTACTGCCATTTACAGCTTTCTGAGCTTCTGTTCTTGACATCTGATAATACTCTTTCATGTTTTTTCCTCCATTCCTTATATTATTGTGCTTCGCAAAGGTCTTTTTATGTGTCCATAAAACAAAAGCGAGACCTTTACTGCACAGTCTGCTATGCAATAAAAGTCTCGCTGTTTCATCACGACACGGACGAGAATACTCTCATCGAGATTGACGACGCCGTAAACACCTATTGGTGCCAGCTACTCCCTTTCATTGAAGAGAATAATATACGATAAGCTACAGGTTGTCAATAGGAAAATTTTACGGCAACACTTTTCCTGCTGCCATATAAAGGGCATACCACTCCTCGCGAGTTAAATTTACCTCTGAGGCTTTGCAAATATCAGTCAACCGATTCTTATTTGTAGTACCCACAATCGTCTGGATTTTTGCCGGATGTCTCAAAATCCATGCCACTGCAATGGCACTATTGGTAACCTGATACTTTTCGGCCAATTCTTCAATCTGTCTGTTCAATTCAGGGAACTTCTCACTATTTAAAAATACACCTTCAAACATACCATACTGGAATGGCGACCAAGCCTGAATGGTAATATTCTTTAAACGGCAATATTCCAGAACGCTTCCATCCCTGTTTGCCCCTGCTTCGTTATGCACATTCACATTCAGCCCAGAATCCACGATATCACAATGTGCAATGCTGAATTGAAGCTGGTTTATTTTTATGCGATTTTCGCAATATTTATTCAAAAGTTCTATCTGCATGGAATTTTGATTGCTGACTCCGAAATACCGAACCTTTCCTGTTTTCTCCAGAATTTCAAAAGCCTCTGCTACTTCTTCTGGCTCCATTAAAGTATCTGGACGATGAAGAAGAAGGATATCCAGATAGTCAGTCCGTAATCTTTTTAGGCTTTCATCTACAGATTCCAGGATATGCTCCTTGGAAAAATCATATGCTTTGCCGGGAATAATCCCGCACTTGCTCTGAAGAATCACTTGTTCACGCATAGATGATTCTATCATTTTTCCAAATACTTCTTCAGCATGTCCTGCGTCATAAATATCCGCATGGTCAAAGAAATTCACACCTAATTCCAATGCTGTATCCAGTAAAGCTTCTCTTTCCTTCTTATCTTTTAAACCAGTGATTCTCATGCATCCCAAGGCAATTTCCGGAACTTCCAACTTTGTATTTCCAATTGTGATTTTCTTCATAGGTTCTCCTCCTGTGGGAATTTATTTCACTACAATTTCTAACTCTTCTTTTCCCATAACCTGATATGTCACATTTTCAGTTCTTCCTTCGGCACATACGGTTACTGTTTTTCCGTTTCTTCTAGCTTTCACAGTAAGCACTGTATTTCCCTGCAAATCTGTCACAACTGTTTCCGCTTCTTTTCCATCTTCCAGGTTTACCAAATACAAGGTTACTCCCTCTGCATAATCGTAATCAGGACGGCTACTGTCACTTCCCACTGCCAAAATGCTATTTGGTCTTACCAGTAATGGCATATGGAAATAATCATAAGTTTCTTTGTGCCAGGTTTTGCCCTCTACAGTTTCTCCTGTCAGAAGATTTTGCCAGGTTCCTTCTGGTACATAATACTCTACCTCTCCAGATTCTTTAAAGATTGGAGCTACCAGCAGAGATTCTCCCAGCATATACTGTTTGTCCAATGTTTCACATGTTCTGTCCTCTGGAAATTCTACAAACATAGGCCGCATCATCGGTGTTCCTTCTTCATGGGAAATCACAGCTTGGCGATACAGATACGGCATCAGGCTGCATTTCAACTTCACAAACTTCCGAAGAACATCACAAGCTTCCTCATCAAACATCCAAGGCACACGATAAGAAGTAGAACCGTGGAGACGACTATGAGAACTTAAAAGTCCAAATTGACACCATCTCTTATAAATATCTGCTGAAGCGGTATTTTCAAACCCACTAATATCATGACTCCAGAAGCCAAAACCTCCACATGCAAGAGAAAGTCCACTGCGCAAAGTTTCTGCCATGGAAGGATAACTTGCAGAGCAGTCACCACCCCAGTGTGCTGGGAATTTCTGACCTCCCACAGTAGCTGAACGGGCAAACAGCACAGCTTCTCCTTCTCCTCTTTCCTGTACCAGAAGTTCAAATACCGCCTTATTATAAAGGTAGGTATAATAATTATGCATTTTTACTGGGTCAGAGCCATCATAATAAGCAATATCTTTTACTGGAATTCTCTCACCGAAATCTGTTTTAAAACAATCCACACCCATATCTAACAGCGTTTTTAATTTACCTTGATACCATTTCACTGCTTCTGGATTGGTAAAGTCCACCAGGCCCATGCCAGCCTGCCACATATCTGTCTGCCATACATCTCCATTTTCTTTTTTCACAAGATAGCCGTGTTTCATTCCCTCTGCAAATAAAGGAGATTTCTGTCCAATATATGGATTAATCCACACACAGATTTTCAAACCTCTCTGATGATAACGCTCTAGCATACCTTTTGGATCTGGGAAAGTTTTTGGATCCCATACAAAATTACACCATTCAAACCCTTCCATCCAGAAACAATCAAAATGGAATACATGCAGCGGAATATCCCTGTCTGCCATACCCTGAATAAAGCTGCTGGTAGTTTTCTCATCATAGTTTGTAGTAAATGAGGTGGTCAGCCAGAGACCAAAAGACCACGCTGGAGGCAGTGCCGGTTTTCCAGTTAATTCTGTATATTTCTCAATGGTACCCTTGGGTGTATGTCCATTAATGACATAGTAGTCCAAGCGTTCTCCCTCCACAGAAAACTGAATCCGCTCTACCTTTTCGCTGGCAATCTCATAAGAAGCATCGCCCTCATTGTCCAGGAGGACACCATATCCTTTGTTGGTAATATAAAATGGAATATTTTTATAGGAAATCTCGCTGGCTGTTCCTCCATCTTCATTCCACATGTCTACTACCTGACCATTTTTTACAAAAGGAGTGAAACGTTCTCCAAGACCATAAATATATTCGTCCACATCAATGGCTAATGCGTCTACTGTATATTTTCTGCCTGTTTCGTTATTTAAAATATTTGCCATATTGCGAAATCCTGTATTCGTAAGCTCTCGTTCTCCATCCAGGAAACGAATTCCCCATGAATTAGGACGTTTATCAACCACTGCTTTCGTGCTACCAGACTGATAAGTAATAAAATCATCGGTTTCTTCTATACAAACATGAGGGCTGGTATGGTTTATCTCTACAAAAGGACCTTGATAAGCGGTTCCCTCAAAATGTACTACAGAAACTTTAATCACATCCTCCATAGGACTGGAAAGCCGTATGGTGAGCATCCCCAGATTCAAACTATCTCCACGGCTTGCAATGTGCTTTGCCGGTGCATAAATGGTTAGTTCATCGCCCTCTCTTCTGCTGTCTGCATATTCTACTGCATAAAGGGGTGTCATTTCTTTTTTCACACTCCAATATCCGTCTGTAAATTTCATAATCTTGTTCTCCCTTCTACATTTTCCAACTATTTTTTAAAAACATTGCAGAATCCCGCATAAATGCTTCCTGATTGGGGGCATCAAAATGTTCTATAGCTAGATAATCATCATATCCTATTCTTTTCAGATTTTCTATCAGAATAGAAATAGGAATATCTCCTGCCCCCACTGCTGACGGCAAAAAACGCTCTTGTATTTTCCGATCCTTGCAGTGTACATGTACGACCCAGTCCTTCAGTTTTTCTAAAGCATTCCTAACGTTTTCTCCATGAAAAATAAAATTACCCATATCAAAAGTGTATTTCAGATTTTCTACCTTTTTCAGATACCACAAAAGTCCATTCACTCCGGATAGGGGTGAGGTAACATCATCAAAATCTTCCACTGTAACCTTCACACCTGCTTCTGTTCCAAGATGAACCAAATATTGCAGTCCTTCCGCCATTTTTAATGCCGCTTCACTTTTTTCCAAAAACTCTCTTGTCTCTTTTTCTTCTTTTATCACCTTTTGAAACTGCTCGGCTTCTTTCCCAGATAAAAATCCTGGAACCACCAAAATTCTCTTTGCCCCCACCTTCACAGCCATCTGGATATGCTGTTGTGCTTTTTCCTTTTCTTCACAACAGTCCATTCTGTAAAACTCATAGATACAGCTTATTTCAAGCTCTACATCCTTTAACAACTCCAGCGTATCTTCCTGTTTGCACAAATAGGAGAGATTTATCTCAACTCCGCAAATTCCAAGCTTCTTCACTTCAGATAGAATCTCCTGCAAACTCTTCCCTGTTTGTTCTCTTGCTTGAAGTATGTGGTCATAAAACACTGAAATTCTCATTCTTTTACCTCTTCACACTCCGGATAGTTCCGTTCTTTCTCAAAAGGTGCGCAAAATCTTACTGCGTTTTCTATAATCTTCTGTATTTCCGGTATATGATAAATAGGGTATTCCTCATGGCCTGGCTGAAAGTAAAAGATTTTTCCCCGTCCTCTGTAAAATACACAGCCACTTCTAAAAACCTGTCCACCGGAAAACCAACCGCTGAAAATCACATCATCTGGTTTTGGAATATCGAAAAATTCTCCGTACATCTCCTCCTGTGGAATTTCTATCATTTCAGGAATTCCCTTCGCAATGGGATGTGCCGGCTCTATACACCATAATTTTTCTTTTTCCCCATGTTTCCACTTCAAAGACATAGTGGTTCCCATTAAGTTCCTCATAATTTTGCTGTAATGTGCCGAATGTAATGCAATCAATCCCATGCCAGAAAGTACATGGCTCTGTACTCTGCGTGCCACCTCATCGGAAAATTCCTCCTGAAGCTGATGACTCCATATGATTAGTACATCCGTTTTCTCCAGAACCTCTTCTGTTAATCCATGCTCTTCCATATCAAAGGTAGCTGTCCGAACTGAGAAATCTTCCTGTTTTCCTAGAAATCCAGCGAGGCAGCCATGAATTCCCTCTGGATATTGTTTATGGATTTCTTCATTTTCCCGCTCATGTTTATATTCATTCCAAATAGTAACGCGAATCACAAAGACATTTCTCCTCTCTGCATTATTTCAGACAAATTTTCAATGCATTTTCTGTTGTGCTATCTGCACCTATACGCACTGTAAACACGCCTGGTTCTGCTGCAAACTTCATATCTGCACCATGGAAACGAAGCATATCCTCCTGAATCACAAAGCACACCTTTTTTTCTTCTTGAGGCTGTAACGTCACCTTCTGAAATCCCTTTAATTCTCGAACAGGTCTTGCCACACTTCCACATTCATCTGTAATATAAAGTTGTACTGTTTCTGTTCCTTCGTAACTTCCTGTGTTCTTCACTGTCACCCATACCTGCACACTCTCTCCCTGCTTAAATTCTACTTTATCTGCCTGTATCTGGCTATAGGTGTAATCTGTATAACTCAGACCATATCCAAAAGGATATAAAGGACGATTTGGCATATCTGTATAGCGGGACATAAATCTGTTTTCAATCTGTTCTCCGTCCTCTACATGACGTCCAGTACGGAACTCACCATAAAATACCGGTACCTGAGAAACGCACCAAGGCAATGACATGGAAAGTTTTGCCTGTGGATTCTTATCTCCATACAGAATATCAGCAATTCCATGACCTCCCTCTGTTCCTGGAAACCATGCATAAAGAATTGCTTTGGCATGTTCTTTTATTTCTCTAATATCCAGGGGACGACCTGCAAGAATAACCACAACCAGGTTTTTGTTCACTTGTGCCACTGCCCTCAACAGTTTTTTCTGCACTTCTGGAATGGTAATATCTCCTCGGCTTCCACCTTCTCCTGATTGAATACAAGCTTCTCCCAAAAATAAGACCGTCTTTTCACATTCTGTCGCTACACTAACAGCCTCCTGAATTTTCTTTTCTGTTTCCTCTTGGCTGTCTTCATTTGTCATATTGAAACGAAATCCATATGCCGTTTGACCTGGATCCAAAATACCACAGCCCTCTGCAAACAGTCCATTCTCTGTCTTTTCCTCCAAAGCAGCTCTACAAGTCACTGTATCCTCTGAACTTCCAAAGAAAGACCAAGCGCCTAACATACGTTTCTCATCTGCATACGGTCCTATAAATGCCACTTTCTCTTCCTTTTTCAATGGAAGGATATGGTCTTTATTTTCCAACAAAACCATTGTATCTGCTGCTATTTTTCTGGCTTCCTCTCGGTTTTTGTCTGACAAAATTGTTTTAGCCTCCAGACTAGCATCTGCTTTCCGATATGGATTTTCAAACAGCCCCATTTTATTCTTTAATTCCAGAACTCTAAGAACTGCTGTATCAATAGCCTCCTCAGAGACACTTCCCTCCTGCACTAAAGTCTCCAGCTGTGACATATAACAGCCACTCATCATATCCATATCTGTTCCTGCCAAGATAGCCTTCATGGCAGCCTCTTTTTTACCTTCTGCCACGCCATTGGTAATCAGCTCTCCTATGGCATTCCAATCAGAAATCAGTACCCCTTGAAATCCCATTTCTTCTCTCAGAATGTCCTTCATCAGCCATTGATTTGCTGTAGCTGGAATTCTATCCAGCGTATTAAAAGAAGTCATAACCATAGCGCTTCCTGCGTCAATAGCCGCCTGATAGGAAGGAAGATAATCATCTCTTAAGGTCCGCTCTGACAATTCTACTGTATTGTACTCTCTTCCCGCTGTAGGCGCGCCATATGCTGCAAAATGTTTGGTGCATGCCCCCAGATGATCCTCATAATCTGCTGAATCTCCCTGAATCCCTTTTACCATAGCAACTGCCATCTGTGCATTCAGATAAGGATCTTCTCCTGTAGATTCCATAACTCTTCCCCATCTGGCATCCCGCACCAGGTCTACCATTGGTGCAAATGTCACATGCAAACCTGCCGCTGCAGACTCCTTGGCCATAACATCTCCCACCTTTTTAGCAGCTTCTTCGTCAAAAGAACAGCCAAGAGCTAACGGAATGGGAAAAATTGTTCTATATCCATTGATAATATCCGCCATAAATAATACAGGAATATGATGCGGTTGTTTTTCCATACACATTTTCTGCAGTTTTTCCACCTGTTCTGCACCGACTACCCCAAGGATACTTCCTGCATAAGGAAAATCTTCTGCTGCAATCCCAAGTTCTGTTTCTACACCTGTTACCGGCCCCTCATCATTGAAACAGCTAGCATCTAACTGGGTAAGCTGTCCTATTTTCTCTTTTAATGTCATATCTGCAAGCAATGCTTTTATTTCTGTTCCAGTCATATCGTTCCTCCGTTTTCAAAAAACAAAGGGCAGGAAGGTACCGTTTTACCGACCTCCTGCCCTTATTTTAATTTTCTTTACATAACTTTATTTCATAGAATCGTGCCATATTTTCTCTTTCAAAGTTCACGCTTAAGGTTCCAGCTACCTGGTTCCACTCATAGGTACTTGTATTAAAAGAAGGATATCTACAGATAACCTCTGCCTCTTTTCCCTTTCCTTGTGGAATAGGAATAGAAATGCGAGGTGTATTTCCACTTCTTCTCCAGACAGAAAGATATAGCTTTTCTTCTGTCCTAAGCCCCAGTGCTGTCCATTCATCATCAAATGCAGACAGTCCCAAAGGCCAGAAAGGAAGCGCCTTATTAATATCTCCACGTATGGATTTATAACAATCCAACCCTTCTTTTACAAGAGCCTTTTCCTCCTCGGAAATTTTATCCAGGCGACCACTTTGGTGAATCCTCAAAAGCATGGCATTTACCATATTAAAGACTGTGGTTTCCTTGTCCCCCTCTGGCAGTGGATAAGACCAAACAGCACTTTGCTCTGGTGTAAGCCCACTAGGGGAATTGGCTGCAATTGTAGCATAATACTGATAATCTTCCTCGTCTGAAGTAGACTGTATACTATACCTGGAAAGCATAGCATAATCAATACGCAATCCTCCACTGGAACAGTTTTCAATCACCAATTCTGGATATTTCTCAAACAACGCATCCAGCCATTGCAGATAAGCCCGCTCATGCTCCAGCATGCCCTCTCCCGGACTTTCTGCATCATACTCTGTTCCGATTCCCGGTTCTATGTTATAATCCATCTTAATATAACCAATTCCATATTCTTGAATCAAACGATCCACCACGGATGTCATATATTCACGTACTTCTGGATTCCTGTAATCCAATTGATAACGGCTTCTGTCATAGATACGTTTTCCATGTCTTACGAAGAACCAGTTATCAGGCAATGTTTTCGCTAATTCACAGTTAATTCCCATAACCTCTGGTTCCAGCCAAATACCCGGTATCATTCCCTTAGAACGGATATAGTCTGTAACCTCTTTTAGACCATTTGGAAAACGTTCTCTGCTTTCTTTCCACTCACCTACTGCATCCCACCAAAAACCTTTTGCATACCAACCTGCATCAATACAAAAATATTCACAACCCGCTTTCGCTGCTTCTTCGATTAACGGAATTTCCTTTTCTGTTGTTGGATCAGCAAAAAGACAGTTCATGTAATCATTAAAAATAATTTTACAGGTTTCATTGTCTCTATTTTTTCTGCGTATTCTTCTCCGGTATTTTGTCAAGGCCGCCATGGAACCATCAAATCCCCCAAGAGAAACACCTACTGCTGCCGGTACTGTAGTAAAAGATTCCCCTGGCTTCAGATTCTTAAACCAATGGGAGTATAACTCATTTGGTCCGCCCAAAGCCAGATATAAATGCCCGTTCTGGTCACCGATTTCCCAGTGCCAAGAACCATTATTCTCAATCTGCCAGTACAGAGAAGAACCTGTTTCCTGATTTTCCAGATAAGCCATTGGCAAATATTCTTTTGAAGACCAGTTTCCAGTATTGCTCACATGAAAATGGTTGGAAGAACGTTGAATGTCTTTTGGCTGAACCAACTCCATACCCAAATCCTTTAAGGTATAATCTTTCCAGTTCATCTCTCTTTGCCAACCATTATGGGGCAGCTTTAAAAGTAACTTTTCGTCCTGTCTCTTAAGACCTTCCTTTTCAATCCCCATGTAATTAAATGTGGAAATATAATCCAGTGTCTGTGATTCCTGTCCCTGGTTTTTTACTGTATGCTCCATACGAACAATTGGAATTCCATCATAAAATTGCCATCTGGATTCCACCTGCATCTTTGTCTCATCGTCAGATGTAAGAATTTTCAAAAGACGGCCCTTTTCATTTCTCTCATCTGTATGGGACACATACTTCATCCTGAAACCATGAGAAGTAACAATATACTTATTTCCATGTCTTTCATGAGGGCGGTCAAATCCCGAAAGATTCATTTCTATGAAATTAAATCCTGCCTCTTTTGTTGTTACTGTTATTCTATCTTCCTGAAAAGGAAGTGCAGAAAAATGGAGTAATTTAAAATTTCCGTCTGCTTCAATTTCAAATACAATATGTATACCGTTTTCTTCTATTATTATCTGTCTTTCCATTATTTTGCTTAACCTTTCACTGCACCAGCAACCATTCCTTTAATAATCTGTTTGCTAAATGCAAAATATAAAACAACAATTGGTGCCATAGTAATCAGCATCGCTGCCATAATCTTCGGATAGTCTGAGGAGAACTGTCCGGTAAACTGTGTCATAGCCAGTGGTACTGTCTGCAAAGCTGTATCCTTAATCAGTACCAAAGCAAAAGAAAATTCGTTCCAGCAGCTGAAAGTCTGAAGAATTGCAATGGTAATCATGATTGGTTTACAAATAGGCATAATTACTTTAAACAATGTACCAGAGAAAGAACATCCATCAATTGCTGCTGCCTCTTCCAACGCCGTTGGAATTTCTTTGATAAATCCTTGGCATAGAAATACCGATATGGGTAGCCCGAAGGCCACATATGGAATGATGAGTGTAAACCACTGGTTTGATAGTCCTGTTTTATTAAACACAACATAAATTGGTACTAACAAAGAATGTACAGGAATCAACATTCCCATTAAAAGCATAACCCATATGATTTTACTTCCTTTGAATTTGATTCTTGCAAGGAAATAACCCATAATAAATCCAAATAATACAATAAAAAATACAGAAATTAAGGTGGTTCTCACACTATTCATAATAGAATCACCAATATGATAATCTGGATTTGTCAGCACCTTTACAAAGTTTTCAAATGTTGGACTAGATGGAAGTCCTATGATATCCCTATTAAATTCTCTCTTTACCTTCAAAGAAGAATACATCATCCATATCAACGGAAAAATACAAGAGAGAGAGAACACCAGCATAAGCAGGTTCAGAATGAATGACTTCACTCCATTTCCAATCCGTTTGCCTGTTGTCATACCATAACTATTTTCACTCATTCTCTATCACTCCTTTTCCCTGTTGACTGCTCTCTGGAAGAACTGCATAAGACCAATTACTAACATTCCTAATACAAAGATACCAACAGAAATTGCACTTCCGTAGCCCATGTTCTGTTGTTTAAAGGATACGGAGTAACCATACATAGCCATAACCATAGATGCATCACCAGGACCACCTGCCGTCATAACATAAATATTATCAAAAGCTTTCATATTACCGGATACACAAAGCACAATACATACAGCAATGGTATTCTTAATCATAGGAATCACCACATAAAGAGCTTTCTGTACTGCACTTGCTCCATCCAATTCAGCAGATTCCAAAATCTCTTTATCAATGGCTGAGGTAGCTGAAAGAAGAATTACCATATAATATCCAATGAACTGCCAAATAAGCGGAATTGCTACCAAGGTCATAACAATATCCGGATTATTCAACCATACTTGTTTCTTATCTTCCTGGCCGATAAGTTCAAGAAACCAGTTTAAGATACCTCGTCTGTTATCATAAATCATGGTCCAGATAAAACCTACTGCAACAGCAGAAATGGTGCTTGGAAAAAATCCAAAGGTTCTGTGAATTCCTTTCATTTTTACAAATCTGGTGCTGATAATCATAACAAAAATAAAAGCAATACCTACCTGTCCGATTACGCACAGAATAACCAGATAAATATTATGTCCAAATGCATTCCAGAAAGTAGAATCTTTCAGTAATGTAAGATAATTTTCGATTCCAATAAATGTCTTGTTTGGTCCGCCCTTCCACTCAAAGAGGCTATAAAATAATGATGCAAGCAATGGTACAAATACTGCAAACACATATAAAATCAAAGGTATGATTAAATATCCTATTATCACCCGGGGCTTTGGTTTTCTTGATAACATAAAACGCCTCCTCCTTTTCTAAAAAAGGGGCCAGACTTTGCGGCCCCTTCTGTTTCTATGGCATTTAATAGTTTTTCGCATATGCATCCTGTGTTTTCTTTGCAACATCTTCCGGTGTTGTATCGCCATTTAACATGCTCTGTACTTCTGTATTCAGAACTTCCCAAACAGCACTGTTTACATAAGAATCATAAATTTCACAAGCTTCTGTATCTGTATAAGAATAATTGTAGAAATCCTGTGTAAACTGATCAAATCCACTTAAGTCCACATCTACCTGTGTTAATCCCTGCAGTGCATAGTTTTCTCCTACATATTTTGCAAAAGAAGGTCCTGTTACATACTCAGCAAAGTCAATGGCTGCTGCCAGTTTATCTGGGTCATCTGCAAGTTTGGAATTAATTGCAACTGCATAACCAAGGCCGATATTCTGTGAATTTGTAGCGCCTTTGGCACCTTCTGGCTGTGGAAGAACTGCAAATCCTGTATTTTCATATAATTCTGGATCTTCTTCTTTTAAAGTAGCCTGAATGTAGCTTACATCCCAGTTACCACAAATATAAGCTGGGGCATCACCTGAAATATAGTACTCTCTGGCATCTTCATTACCAATGGCATTGAAATCTTCGTTAAAAATTCCAGATGCAAAAATGTCCTGTGTAAAGGCTAAAGCATCTACAAATTCTTTATCTGTAAAGGAAGCGCCGCCTTTATCTACAATAGACTGGAACCAGTCACCACCTGTATATCTGTCACCGATAACAGATAAGAAACAGGAGTTAATCTGCCATTTTCCACCATTACCAAATGCTATACTCTCAGAATAACCGTTTTCTTTGAAGTATTCATCTGCTTTCTTTACATCTTCCCAGTTATCTGGAAATGCATCGAAGCCAGCATCTTTCCATGCCTGTTTATCATATACTACAACGGTACAAGTACCTGTAGTTAAAACAGGAAGTCCATAGGTTTTACCCTCTGTTGTAAATGGAGTAAAGAAGTCTGTGTTATAAGAATCATAATAAGGAGATTCTTTAATAATATCTGTCATATCCAGAATAAGACCCTGTTCTGCCCATGCCTTTGTATTCATTCCCTGGAGAAGGAAAACATCTGGAAGGTCATCTGCTGCTGCCTGTGTTGCAATCTGGGTTTTGTAGTCATCATTGGAAAGTACGCTCTGATTGATTGTAATATCAGAATGTCCCTTTTCCCACTCAGCAATTACAGAACGTAAACCATCAGAACCACCATTTCCTTCAGACTCTTCGGAAGTGGAATAGTGCATCAAAGAAAGTTCTCCTTTATAAGCCAGCTCGTTGTCTGAACCCTCTGCTAATGCAGAATCCTCTTTCTCCTCTTCTTTTCCTTCTTCTTTGCTTTCAGAAGTCTGTTTACTGTCGTTTCCTTCGGATTTGGAGTCATTTCCTCCACCACATCCTGCCAGCATACTTCCTGCCATTGCAGTTGCTAATAAAATGCTGATTACTTTACTGCGCTTTTTCATACCATGATTCCTCCTTAAATAATAAAATTTCTTATATATAACCCACAGGCTCTCCTATGAACTATAATCTCTGATTGTTTTAGCCAATATTTTTCCATACTGTGACCGATTCTCCTGGTTCAACCCTGCCATCTACTACAACGGTTTCTGCCTGCAGCTTTTCTTCTGGAAATTCAATGCGGTTAATCAGTTTATTTCCAGCCTGAATCCCCATGGACACTGTATCCTGCTGAATTGTTGCAATCCTGGGTCTTATAAAGGAAGCCAAACTAAGACCATCATATCCGGCAACAGATATATCCTCTGGTACTCTAAGTCCCATTTCCTGTATAGCGTTCATTCCTGCAACAGCTGCTAAATCATCTGGATAGAGAATACAGCTTGGCCTGTCCGGTACTGCCAACAAGGTTTTCGTCATAGAAACTGAACGTTCCACATCTCGATAAGGACAGGTATATACATATTCTCTTCGTACCGGAAGCTTATGTTCTTTCATAAAATTCATATAAGCCTCCAGACGTTCTCTGGTAACCTCACTATTTTGTCCATGAATATAAGCAATTTTTCGATGTCCTTTATCGTAGACATACTGTATCAGCCTACGCATATCTCCATACTGGTTCGATGCAATATTTATATGTTTTGGAAGTGTATTATCCACCACCACTACCGGCATATCGGAATCAAGAATTTCTCTGACTTCATCCAACTGATAGTCTGCACAGAGGCTAAAAATTCCATCAAACCGCATATATTTGCACTGTTCCATATAAGAAAGACGATTGGGAGAATTGCTTGCATTTAAAAATGTCATCACATATCCCCGTTCTTCTACAGTAACTTTAAAGCTGTTTAGAATTCTGGCGAAATGCTCGTGCAAAAGCCCCTGCCCAGTCTGCTCTGATAAGAGTACTCCGATGTTTCGTGTATGCTTACTCTTTAAAGTAGAGGCCATATAGTTAGGAATATAATTCATCTCCTTTGCGATTCTGCGAATTTCCTCTTTCTTGGCATTGCTGATATCTGGTCTGTCATTCATAGCTTTGCTAACCGTAGAAACGGAAACTTTACACATCCTGGCTATATCTTTCAGCGAAATGCTTTCTTCCATACTCTTTCGCCTCCATTTCTTTCTTTCATTTTGACAATCTGTATAATGTTGAGCATTCACTAAATCGTTTTCTTGCAACATATTTTCCATAATCCCCTATGGTTTCGCAATACTTTTTTCGTAATTTTGATTTTTTTGTTTACTTACTACATAATAATACCACATTTTTATATAAATAAATACCATTTTTTGTGTATTTTTATTTCCTTCTTTTTTTACGTAACGAAACTATTTCGTAAATATTTTTGTATTTTTTTGTTTTTTTACCCATCACTCTTGTTTTTATCCTCTTTCTTTGGTATAATCGCCTTGTATTTTGAAGTTATTTCTATTTTTCTATGCACACTGACTGATTATATGAGAGAATGTCACTAAATCGTTTTCTTAAATTCCCTTATAAATCAGGAGGTTTCTCATTATGAAATATGGTTTTTTTGATGATTTATCCAGAGAATATGTAATCCAACAGCCGGATACCCCACTTCCATGGATTAATTATCTTGGTTCTGATAATTTTTTCTCATTAGTTTCCAATACCTGCGGTGGATATTGCTTCTATAAAGATGCCAAACTCCTTCGTATGACCCGCTACCGTTACAACAATATACCTTATGACACAAACGGACATTATTTTTACATCAAAGATGGAGATAGCATATGGAACCCTGGCTGGCAGCCATCCAAAACTCCTCTGGACACTTATGAATGCCGCCACGGAATGGGTTATAGTATTTTTAAAAGCAGTAAAAACCAAATTACAGCCAATCTTTTAACCTTTGTTCCTTTAAAAGATTCCTGTGAAATTCAAAAAATCACCTTAACAAATGATTCTGAAGAAGAAAAAAATTTCAGTCTTTTTTCTTATGTAGAATGGTGCCTGTGGAATGCAGATGATGACTCTCGAAACTTCCAGCGAAATCTAAGTACCGGTGAAGTAGAAATCATAGACTCTGTCATCTATCATAAAACAGAATACAGAGAACGCCGCAATCACTATGCCTTTTACGGTGTGAATGCCCCTGTAAATCATTTTGAAACTAGCCGCGATGCCTTCTTAGGTGTTTATGGAAGCGCTGAAAAACCTGCCTCCATAGTTGCCGGAGATTTAACCGATTCTGTGGCTAGCGGATGGTATCCTATTGCTTCCCATCAGATAAACCTCTGTCTGAAACCAGGAGAAAGCAAAACCTTTGTATTTGTTTTAGGCTATGCCGAAAATCCCGAAAAGGAAAAGTGGGAAGCAGCCAATATCATTAATAAGAAACCAGCAGAAGCTCTTCTGGAAAAATATGCTTCAGAAGAATCCGTAGATAAAGCCTTTCATTCTTTGAAAACATATTGGACAGAGCTTCTATCTCGTTTCCAGGTCACTACTGAAAACGAAAAAGTAAATCGTATGGTAAATATCTGGAATCAATATCAGTGTATGGTAACCTTTAACATGTCACGTTCTGCTTCTTATTATGAATCAGGAATAGGACGAGGCATGGGATTTCGAGATTCCTGCCAGGATCTCCTTGGTTTTGTACACTTAATTCCAGAACGCGCCCGTACCAGAATTATTGATATCGCCTCTACACAGTTTGAAGACGGAAGTGCTTATCATCAGTATCAGCCTTTAACCAAAAAAGGAAATTCTGATATTGGAAGTGGCTTTAATGATGATCCCCTTTGGCTGATTGCTGCGGTATCTGCTTATATCCGCGAAACCGGAGACACTTCTATTCTGGAGGAACTGGTTCCTTTTGACAACCAGGAAGAAACTGCTGTACCTCTTATGGAACACCTGAAACGTTCTTTTGAATTTATCGTGTCCCATAAGGGACCTCACGGACTCCCCTTGATTGGACGTGCAGACTGGAATGACTGTTTGAATCTGAACTGTTATTCAGAACATCCTGGGGAATCCTTCCAGACCTTTGGTCCAAGCGAAGGACCTGTAGCAGAATCTGTTTTTATTGCAGGTATGTTTGTCAAATATGGACAAGAATATGGCGAACTGTGCCGTCTTGTTGGAAATACAGAAGAATCTGAACGCGCTAATCAAGAAGTTGCAAAAGTTTATGATGCTATTTTAAAAGATGGCTGGGATGGCAAATGGTTCCTAAGAGCTTATGATGCTCACGGAAACAAAGTCGGCTCTGCAGAATGTGAAGAAGGAAAAATTTTCATTGAACCTCAGGGCTTTCTTCCTCTTTCTGGTGTCGGTATTAAAGAAGGAATTGCCGAACAGGCTCTGAAATCCACAGAAGAATGGTTGGATACCCAGTATGGCATTACCATTTTGCAGCCACCTTATACACACTATCATTTAAATCTGGGCGAGATTTCCTCTTATCCACCGGGATATAAGGAAAACGCAGGTATCTTCTGTCATAACAATCCCTGGGTTTCTATTTCTGAAGCTATTCTCGGTCACGGAAATCGGGCCTTTGATGTATACAGAAAAATTTGTCCTGCATTTTTGGAGGATATCAGTGACATCCACAGAACGGAACCTTATGTATATTCTCAGATGATAGCTGGAAAAGATGCACCTCGTTTTGGAGAAGCTAAAAACAGCTGGCTTACCGGTACAGCTGCCTGGACCTTTGTAAATATTTCTCAATACATTATCGGTATTCAGCCTACTTTGGAAGGACTTCGTATTGATCCCTGCATACCGGAATCTTTCGGTGATTTCACAGTGACCCGCATGTATAGAGGAGTCCGTTACCATATCACAGTTCATAACCCAAGCCATATACAAAAAGGTGTCCATACACTTCTTATTGATGGTGTTGCCACGAAAGGTAATGTAATTCCTTTTGAACCAGGTAAAACAGATGTATATGTAGAGGCCACCATGGGATGAAGTACAATATATAAAATAATCGGAGGAACATTATGATAAAACAACTTTTAAATCAAAACTGGTTTTTACAAAAAAATAACTGCGAAACTTCTTTTCCCACTGCCATTCCCACCAGTGTGTATACTGTACTGGCTGATAATAACCAGATACCAGATCCTTACTGGAAAGACAATGAAGATGTGGTAAGAGACGTTATCGATGATGACTATACCTACACTTGTACATTTTCTCCTCTGCCGGAATTTCTAGAGGAAGATGCATGTATTCTGCGCTTTGACGGCATTGATACCATCAGTGATGTTTATCTCAACAATGTACTCTTAGGTCATACAGCAAATATGCACCGCACCTGGGAATTCGATGTTACAACTCTGCTTTTACAAGGCGAAAACCAATTAAAAATTGTTCTCCACTCTCCTTTAAAAGCAGCAAAAGAAGCCTTTGCACAGTGTCCTACCCGTGGTTCGGAAGATGCCTGGGAAGGTTTCAGCCATATTCGAAAAGCCCACTACATGTATGGATGGGACTGGGGCGCTCATCTCCCAGATGCAGGTATTTTCCGTGATGTGACCCTGTTGGGCGTGAAAAAAGCACGCATTGACTCTGTATATGTAACACAAAAACATGAAGAAAACAAAGTCACCCTTCATTTTGCTCCATCTTTTCTCCTACCTCACCAGCTTGGAGAAGAGCTTTCTTTTGAAAACCTGAATAAAACTGGCAATACAGATTTTACTTACACAGTAACCGTGACCGACCCAAATGGTCTCTCACAGACTCTCCAGGATAATCCAACACAGATGGAAATCACTTCACCAAAACTCTGGTTTCCTAATGGTCTGGGCGCACAGCCTCTTTACACAATTAAGCTGGAACTATATGCTGGAAATGATTTCGTAGATGCCTGGGAACGCAAAATCGGCCTTCGCACACTTACCATGTGTGTAGAAAAAGATCAGTGGGGAGAAACTTTCGCCCACGTTGTAAACGGTATAAAAGTATTTGCCATGGGTGCTGATTATATACCTGAAGAACATCTTCTTGGAAAAATCAATTCCTTTAAACGGCGCCAGCTCTTGGAAGATGCCAAACTGGCTAACTTTAATAGCATACGTGTATGGGGTGGCGGTTATTATCCAGATGATGAATTCTACGATTTATGCGATGAATTAGGACTGGTTGTATGGGAAGATTTCATGTTTGCCTGCTCTGTTTATGAACTTACACCAGAATTTGAAGACAACATTACACAGGAATTTATTGATAACATCAAACGTCTCCGTCATCATGCAAGTCTTGGACTCTGGTGCGGAAATAATGAAATGGAATCCTTTGTAAATGATAGAGAATGGGTATCCAAACCTTCTGAAGTGCGGGATTATCTCTTTATGTACGAACGCATTATCCCTCAAGTACTGAAAAAATATGATCCAGAAACATTCTACTGGCCATCAAGCCCCTCATCAGGCGGTTCCTTTGATGAACCTCAAGATCCCAACAGGGGAGATGTACATTTCTGGCAGGTATGGCATGGAAACAAACCATTTTCTGAATACCGGAAATATTACTTCCGCTATCTCTCTGAATTTGGTTTCCAGGCATTCCCTTCCCTGAAAACCATAGAAGAAGGTATCAGTGACGACCCACAGGATTGGAATATTTTCTCCTATATCATGGAAAAACATCAGCGAAACAATGCTGCAAACGGAAAAATTATGGGATATCTGCAGCAAACTTACAAATATCCTTATGATTTTTCTTCTATGATTTATGCATCCCAACTTTTGCAGGCAGACGGCATCCGTTATGGTGTAGAGCATTTCCGTCGAAACCGCGGCAGATGTATGGGCGCTGTATATTGGCAGTTAAACGACTGCTGGCCTGTTACCTCCTGGTCTTCCATTGATTATTATGGACGTTGGAAGGCTTTGCATTATTATGCAAAACGGTTCTTTGCTCCTGTCATGATTTCCTGTGAAGAACAGAACTGGATGACTGCCAGTGCAGACATGAACCGCGAGCACTTTACTTTTGAAAAATCCATCCGGCTAAATGTAACAAACGAAACCTTTGAGGAGAAAAAACTCACTGTACGATGGGCACTGCGAAATGCAGATGCATCTGTTGTTCGCGAAGAAGAAACGCAAGTATGTGTTGCACCTTTCTCTGCTCTATGGCTGGATAAAGTATTATTGCCAGATGCAGATGTGTTCCATCAGTATGTTAGCTATGAAGCAGTAGAAAATGGCACTGTCATTTCCTCTGGAACTGTAATTTTCTCCTACCCCAAATACTTCTGCTACGAAAATCCAAATCTGCAGTTAAAAGTAGAGGGGGATGAAATTGTAATTCAAGCTGATACTTATGCAAAGAGTGTAGAAATTTTAAATGAAAAGGAAAATCTGGTTCTAGAAGATAATTATTTCGATATGAACGGAGGTACAAAAAGAGTTAAAATCCTAAGAGGAGAACCTGAAAATCTTCGTATCAGAAGTGTTTATAACATAGGACGCATAGAATAATTTTTTAAAAGATATTTGGCATGGAGTCGATTCTGAATACATTGTATTGACACAATACAAACATCGTATTACAATATTTATATAAAGTATTTATGAAGGAGGATAACTGTTATGGCACAAACAACAGTAAGTGTACGGATGGATGACGCATTAAAAAAAGAGTTTGATAATGTATGCAACGATTTAGGTTTATCCATGACAACAGCAATTACTATGCTTGCAAAGAAAATGACTAGGGAAAAACGATTACCTTTTGAAGTGTCCGTAGACCCTTTTTATTCTGACGAAAACATGGCAAGATTACGGAAATCAATTGCCCAAATGGAATCCACGGGAGGCACCGTGCATGAGGTAAATTTTAATGATTAAAGCATGGACAGACGAAGCATGGGAAGATTTTGAATACTGAACAAAGCAAGATAAGAAAACCTTAAAACGTATCTTGCAACTTTTAAAAGATATTGACCGAAACAGATATGAAGGTATCGGAAAACCAGAACGTTTAAGCGGTGACCTCTCTTCTTACTGGAGCCGTAGAATAGACGATGCAAACCGTATTGTTTATCGCATAGATGATGACGTAATAAAAATTGTACAGTGCGGTTCTCATTACAGAGACAAGTAAAATACATTTTCTTCGTATTTATTGATTCCTCTAAAAATTCATGTCATAATCTAATGGAACAAAAAACCTTACCAGATAGGGGGCTGTCGCACTAAAAATCGTTAAGCGACAGCCCCCTACTTTTTTCAATCCTTTACAAATCTGTATCTACCTTTCCCACATGAAAAAGACCACTGATGTGAAGATTACGATTGTGCAATTCATTTTCCCAACACAAACCTTAGCAGATTTCTGCACCTGCCGGCATATCTTTGTCTGGTGTCATAAGTGCCAGTTCTCCGTCAAGACCTTCTGCACAGAGAATCATTCCCTCAGACAATACACCTGCCAGTTTTGCAGGTTTTAAGTTCACCAGAACCATCACTTTCTTGCCCACCATGTCTTCTGGTGCGTAGTTGGATTTAATGCCTGATACAATTTGTTTTACCTGGCTTCCGATTTTTACCTGAGAGCAAAGAAGTTTTTTGGATTTTTTCACTGCTTCACAGGCAATGATTTCTCCTACCTGGAACTGCATTTTCATGAAATCATCAAAAGTCACTTCTGGTTTTGCTTCAATATCAACCACAGGAGCTTCTTCTTTTTCTTCTTCTGGCTGTGCGTCCTGTACTCTCATTTCTTCCACTTTTGCCATGACTTCTTTTACATCAAGGCGTGCAAAGAGGATTTCCGGTTTCTCAGTAACTTTATTTCCGGATGGATACAGTCCAAAGGTATCCAGTTCTTCATATGTTCTCTTATTAGCATTTAACTGAGCCAGAATCTTGCCTGTCGTATCCGGCATAAAGGATTCCAGTAAGGAAGCACCGATGCAGATTCCTTCTACCAGGTTGTACAGCACTTCTGCCAGACGGTCTTTCTTATCTTCGTCTTTTGCCAGTGCCCATGGCATAGTTTCGTCAATATATTTGTTGCAGCGTTTAAATAAGGTGAAGATTTCAGTGATTGCATCTGCCACACGAAGTTCTTCCATCTTAGCTGCTACCTTTGCCTTTGTTCCCAGAACTACGGCTTTTAATTCTTCGTCTACAGGCTCGCACACACCTGTGCTTTTTATTACGCCGTCAAAGTATTTATTGGACATGGAAATGGTTCTGTTTACCAGGTTTCCAAGAGTATTTGCCAGTTCAGAATTCAGTCTCTCTACCATTAATTCCCAGGTAATCACACCGTCGTTTTCAAATGGCATTTCGTGAAGCACGAAATAACGTACTGCATCTACTCCGAAGAAATCCACCAACTGATCTGCATACAGAACATTTCCTTTAGATTTACTCATTTTTCCATCACCCTGAAGCAGCCATGGATGTCCGAATACCTGTTTCGGCAGTGGCAGATCAAGTGCCATAAGGAAGATTGGCCAGTAAATGGTATGGAAACGGATAATGTCTTTTCCAATCAGATGAAGGTCTGCAGGCCAGTCTTTTTTGAACTGTTCTGTGCTTTCTCCGTCACAGTCATATCCGATTCCTGTAATGTAGTTTGTCAATGCATCCAGCCATACATAAACAACGTGTTTCGGGTCAAAGTCTACTGGAATTCCCCATTTGAAAGAAGTTCTGGACACACACAGATCCTGAAGTCCCGGAAGAAGGAAGTTATTCATCATTTCGTTCTTTCTGGAAACCGGCTGGATAAATTCCGGATGTTCATTGATGTGGTCAATGAGTCTCTGTGCATATTTGCTCATTCTGAAGAAGTATGCTTCTTCTTTTGCAGGTGTTACAGGGCGTCCACAGTCCGGGCATTTGCCGTCTACCAACTGGGACTCTGTGAAGAAGGATTCACATGGAGTACAGTACATTCCTTCATAATATCCTTTGTAGATATCTCCCTGGTCATACAGCTTTTTAAAGATTTTCTGTACCTGTTTTTCATGATCTGCATCTGTGGTACGGATAAATTTGTCATAAGATGTGTTCATCAAATCCCAGATGTTTTTGATTTCTCCCGCAACACTGTCTACGAATTCTTTACAAGTTACACCAGCTTCTGCTGCCTTTAACTCAATTTTCTGTCCATGTTCGTCTGTTCCAGTCTGGAAGAATACATCGTATCCCTGCTGTCTTTTGAATCTGGCAATACTGTCAGCCAGAACTGCTTCATAAGTATTTCCAATGTGTGGTTTGCCTGATGTATAGGCAATGGCTGTGGTAATATAATATTTTTTCTTATCCATTTTGGATTCCTCCTTTTTTGTTAATAGGAAACAATTTCCTATGATATAAAAAAACCCGTCTTCCCTGTTTCCAAAGAAGACGAGTTGTATTTACCCGTGTTACCACTTCTGTTCGTCTGTATCTCGCAATACAGACCTCATGGGGTACATCCATACCCTCCCGCTATAACAGGCGGAACCTGTCGCAGCCTAGGCATATACATACTTCGGTGCGCCTCTCAAAAGCCATCTTCCACGTATTTCCATCTGCTTCCTCTCAGCATATTTTTTATAGAAGCTTCTCTGTAGGACTTCCCTACGTGTACTCTCTTTATCATCGTGTTTTCCTATACTAGCAATGCTAACATAGTTACAAAGATTTGTAAAGTGGTACTTTTATTACTTATTTTTATGCAGTTTTTCATATTCTTTACTCAGCTTCATTACCATAGGAATAGATGCCAGAATCGCAATCAAGTTTGGAATTACCATCAAACCATTAAACATATCTGACATATCCCAAACCAGTTCCACTTTCAATGTAGAACCAAGCAAAACAAACAGAACAACTAACGCTGCATAAACCTTAACTGCTTTTGCTCCAAATAAACTCTTCACATTTACTTCCCCAAAGTAGTACCATCCGATAATCGTGGTGAATGCAAAGAACAACATACAAATGGCAATAAAGATTTTTCCAAAGGAACCAAAGGCAGAATCAAAAGCTACCTGTGCCAATGCAGAAGCTGTTTTTCCACTGGATAATGCTCCTGTGGAGAGGATAACCAATGCTGTCAGTGTCAAAATGACAAAGGTATCAATAAACACACCCATCATGGCAATAATTCCCTGATCACCCGGATGCTTCACGTCTGCGGTAGCATGTGCATGAGGGGTAGAACCCATACCTGCTTCGTTAGAGAAAAGCCCTCTTGCCACACCGAAACGCATAGCTTTCTGAACAGTCACACCAAGAGCTCCACCCAGGACAGCGTTTGGATTAAAAGCTGCTACAAAAATATCATGGAATGCTTTCCCAACACCCTGTATATTCATTCCTAAAATTACCAGACATCCAACAATATAAATCAGAGCCATAATAGGAACAACCTTTTCTGTTACCCTGGCAATTCTGTTGATTCCTCCGATGAAAATAAATGCTGCAATAATTGCAATTACAATGCCCACGTAAAGCGGTTTGATTCCAAAAGCTGTTTCAAAGGAACTTCCAATGGAGTTGGACTGTACCATATTTCCCATGAAACCTAATGCTAAAATGATTGCCACAGAGAAAAATCCTGCAAGGAATTTTCCGAATTTCCCTTTAAAAATGTATTTAATATAGTAAACAGGTCCGCCTATAACTACACCATTTTCTTTCACTCTGGTATGCTGTGCCATCACTGCCTCCGCATAAATCGTAGCCATTCCAAAGAAAGCACTGACCCACATCCAGAAGATTGCCCCTGGTCCTCCGGAAGCAATGGCAGTCGCTGCACCTGCAATATTTCCGGTTCCTACCTGTGCTGCAATGGCTGTTGCCAATGCCTGGAAGGAGCTAAGTCCGTTCTCACTGCTTTTTCCATGAAGAGAAAAGTTTCCAAACATTTTCTTCATTCCCACACCAAACTTACGAACCTGAATAAACTTCAAACTAAAAGAATAAATAATTCCTGTTCCAAGTAGCAGAATCAGCAATGCATAGTCCCATAAAAATGTGTTGACATGTGCTACCACTGATGCAATAACATTCATGACTGTTTCTAAAATTTCCATTTCTTTTTTCTTCTCCTTTTGTTCTTCTTTCTGCATTTTTATGCATACTCTTTCGTGAACAAGCAAGAAAACCTGATACGAAAAAAGTCCATGAGATTTTGTCTATTAAAATCCCATGGACTGTATGTTCAGATTTCAGCGCAATATGCGTTATTTGAGACAGAAAAAAATCTGTCCTTTTAAACCTCACTGTCCTTTTGCCTGAGAGATTCACAGACAGTTCTTTGTCTGCTTACACCTTCGGCACCCATTAAGGGATTCTCCAGAGAGCCATCCAGATACAGTCTCGTCTTTTACAGACCCCTGAGAGTATTACTCCTTCGGTGGGCATTTTGCCGCTTTCCTGCATCCTTCCTTTGGCACAATATGCAATTAACGCCTTTCATTATAGCACTGTTTTTTCTTTTGTCAATCCCTTTGTTGCGGACATTTGTATTTTTATTGTATACATCTATTCAATTCCGGCTGTTTCAATGATAAATTTCACCTTACCGTTTTCGTTTTCATTCTGTCCATCAAAGGCTTTGTAAGCACTATCTGCATCTGCTACGGCATTAAGACGATCCAAAAGATTCTGAAGCTCATCTCCGAAAATTTCTGTAATCTTCTGTACACCTTCTTCATCAAATTTTGCCATACCCTCAGCCAATTCCGTGGAACCATCTTTTAATTTCGTGGTTCCGTCTTTTAACTGTTTTCCACCAGACAACAAAGCTGCTGTTCCATCTTTTAAAGATACCGCTCCATTTGCCAACTGTGTAATGCCGCCTCCCAAAGTTTGTGCTCCGGAAGATAAAGCAGTACCACCCTGCAAAAGCTGTCCTGCACCTGCAGTCAATTGAGAAGCTCCCTGATTCAACGCATTGTTATTGGCATTTAATGCTTCAGACCCTGTTTTTAGCTGTGCTGTTCCAACTGCAAGTTGTTTAGAACCTTCTGCTAATTTACTGATTCCTGCACTTACCTGTTGGGTTCCTCCTGCCAATGAATCCATACCTTCTGTCAGAGATTTTGTTCCATCTGTGAGGCTTGCAGCACCCTGATTTAATTTCTCATTATTTGCACATAAATCACTGCTTCCCTGTTTTAACTGCCCTACTACTTTTGCCAGTTCCTCCACCATGCCGGACATTCCTTTCATGGCCTGTGCTGCATTGGCAAATTCCTTTACACCAGCGCTAAGGCTATCTGCACCTATCACAGCTTTATCACACTGACTATTCATAGTTCCAAGCTGTCCTTGAAGTGCCTGGAGTGTAGATGTATTAAATTTCGCTTTCTCTGCTTCCATATTTGACTTAATTACGCCTAATTCAGCTAATGCGCTGGTATCTGACGGTGTCTGCGGCACATTCATAAAAGCCGATGTCTGTACACCTACAGAAATTCCTCCCAGAGCACTCATAACTTTCGCCTGATCCTCTGGTGAAATTCCTGCTGCATTTAAAGCTGCTGCTACATTGCTCTGCTGCTGGGCATTTGCCTGTGCATTCACTGCAGCATTTTCGCTGGCGATTGCTGCATTTGCCTGGCTATTCAGCTCATCTGCTGATATCTGGGGCTGTCCCTGATTATCTACTATAATTTTTTGAATTACTGCAACTGCCTGGTCTGTATAAGAAGCCTCTGCTGTGGCAGCTGCTCCATAGGTCCCCACCTGGTCTGAAATGACCTTGGCAGCGCCCTGTGCTCCGGAAACACCTGCTTTTAAAGTTCCGGCTCCTTTCATCAGCTCCTGAGCGCCGGCTGTAATAGACGTCATAGCATCTTTTACTCCGCCAAGCTGCCCTGCTCCTTCAGATACTTTTTCATTTAACTGACCAAGCCCTGCATCCAGTTTCTGTACTCCGGCAGTATAAGCACTAATTCCATCTTGCAGTCCCTTGGCACCATCCTGAAGCTGGGCTGCTCCTTCTCCTAATTTTCCCACACCTTCTGTCAGTGCACCTTTCTTGGTATTTAATTCCTGTATACCTTCATTTAAAGCAGCAGCTCCTTCTGCCGTTTGTGCAATACCAGCATTCAACTGAGCAGCGCCATCTGTATACGAGGAAACACCATTTTGAAGTCCAACCGAACCAGACTGTAGTTCTTTCATTCCTTCTGTCAATTGTGATACACCATCCAAAAGGGCTCCTTTTTTACTGTTCATGGTATCAATACCATCTTTCAAGGCTTTCGTACCATTATCAGCCTGTTCCAAGCCGTTTACAAAAGTATCAGCAGAACTATCCATAGTTTGTATACCATCTTTCAGCGCCTGGCTTCCTTCTACCAATGCCTTAGAAGAATCTGTCAGTGTATCCATCTTTTCCTTCAAATCTTCCGTACTACTAATATCCTTTAAATCCAAATCTTCCAAAATCCCTGTGGTAGCAACTGTAGCAGTCATAGCCAGGGAAAAATCTTTTACGTCTGCTGTCAGTTCCGCATAATCCGGAATATCAATATCTTCTAATTCCTTCACTTCCTTGAGATTCAGACTGTCTGCCAGCCCCGGAAATCCCAAGCCAACTGCAATTTCATTATTACCGTCTGACAGAATCTGTCCATTTGTAATTTCCACATTTGTAAAAGTATCAGATGGTAAAATCATGGCTGTCATCATCATAAAAGGTGTACACACCTCTTCTTGTTTTCCCTGAACATCCACAGTTTCCTTCGTTTTATTCTCATAATCAATTCTAATCTTTAGCTTACCGCTTTTTCCTGCCAGTTCTTCAGGCGTGATTTCTTTTCCATCCAGATAATATGTCAGCTTCACAGAAACCGGAAGCTCCTCCTTGGTTTTTCCCTGATAATAAATATCCTGGCCCCCTGCGTTCCAAACAATGGTTCCATCACTATTTTGCTGAAATGTTTCATCTCCTTTTACATTTGTAATCTCAGACAGATTACTCTTATCTGTCAATTCCTGCTCATTTCCCTGATTCTTCAACCAGTTACTTACAATAACATCTTTGGTATTTCCCTTTTCATCTGCATTTACATAAACCGTCTGTTCCTTTGCTGGAACCGCTGCCAAAACAGAAGATGTTGGCAAAATCACTGCCATCATAGCTGCCATCCCTGCCAAAAGTGCCTGAACTTGTTTTCTCTTCATCTGAAAGACCTCCTATTTTCTCCGAATACCAAATTTAAAGTTTTTACTTGTTCTGCAAATCAATCCATCCAGCAACCAGAACATAGCTGGAAGGAACAAAAGTACTGCACACATACTAATCAGTGCGCCTCTTGCCATCAAAAGACATAAAGAACTAATCATATCAATCTTGGAATACATTCCAACGCCAAAGGTAGCCGCAAAGAAACTAAACGCTGATACCATAACTGGACGAATACTACTCTCCAAAGCAATGCTTATGGATTCTTTCTTTCCTTTTCCGCTTCCCCGTTCCTGCTCATATCGGCTGGTCATTAAAATAGCGTAGTCGACAGTGGCCCCCAACTGTATGGTACCAATAACAATAGATGCAATAAACGGAAGCTCAGTTCCTGTAAGATATGGAATACCCATATTAATAAAAATTGCACCTTCAATAACAAGTACCAAAATCACAGGCAATGAAATAGATTTAAATACAAATAGAATAATTAGAAAGACTGCCAAAATTGATACTGCACTAACCACTTTAAAGTCATGGTCTGTAATCTCAATTAAATCCTTGGTACAAGGAGCTTCTCCTACTAACATTCCGCTCTTATCATATTTCTTCAAAATCTCATTCAACTGATCCAGCTGTTTATTCACTTCATCAGATGCTGTCAAATATTCATTTGTAATAAGCATTAATTCATAGTGATCACTTTCCAGAATCTCTTTAATATCATCCGGCACCATACTCTGTGGAAATGCAGGACCAATAATAGTCTCAAGTCCCAGGATTTCTTTTACGCCATCTACTTTTTCCATCTCAGCAATCATTTTATGCTTTTCTTTATTCGGAAGATTCTTATCCATCAGAATCATATGGGCTGCTCCCATGTGGTATTCTTCCTGAAGTTTTGTATTTGCCTGAATGGATTCCAATTCTTTTGGAAGGCTGGCATCCAGATTATAATAAACCTTTGTGTTCGCCTGAAAATATGCAAAAGGAACAAACAAAAGCACACATAAACAAGCAAAGGTTTTATGGTGTTTTACCAAAAACTGTGAAACTTTTGGAAAATCCGGTATTAACTGTTTATGTTTGGTTTTTTCCAATACTTTATCAAAAATCATAATCATGGAAGGAAGAATGGTAACACAACTAATTACACCGAATACAACACCTTTTGCCATGCAGACTCCCAAGTCCAGACCCAAGGTAAAACTCATAAAACATAAGGCTACAAAACCAGCAATCGTAGTAATCGAACTTCCTACTACAGATTTAATGGTTGCTGCAATGGCCTGAGCCATAGCTTCCTTGTGATTTTCTCCAAATCTGGCTCTTTGTTCCTGATAACTATGCCACAGGAAAATGGAATAGTCCATGGTAACACCTAACTGAAGGACAGCACTCAACGCCTTAGTAATATAAGAAATTTCTCCTTGAATGATATTTGTTCCCATATTATACATAATGGCCATCCCAATACTAAGCAGGAACAAAATGGGGATAAAGTATGACTCCATGGTAAGTGCCAATACAATACAGGACAGAACTACTGCAATCAGTACATAAATCGCCACCTCAGATTCAGCCAGATTTTTTGTATCTGTTACAATGGCTGACATACCACTGAGAAAACATTGTTTTCCTGCCAATTTCCGAATATCTCCAATGGCATCCATGGTCTCATCTGCTGATGTGGTAGTATCAAAAATAATAAACATCATCGTAGAATCTTCAGAAAACAAAGCACTTCGGATTTTCTCTGGAAGCATCTCCACAGGTACAGAAATATCAGAAAGTGTATCGTACCACACAACCTTAGAAACATGCTCCACCGCTTCAATCTTTTCCTTTAGAGCTGCCACATCCTTGTTGGGCATTCCTTCGCAAATAAACATGGAATACGCTCCTGTTCCAAATTCATCTACCAGGATATCCTGCCCTTTCATGGTTTCAATTTCGTCCGGCAAATAATAAAGCACATCATAGTTTACTCTGGTGTTTATGTATCCGATTCCCGCCGGTATCAAAAGAAGCAGGCTTAAAATAAAAATAGGAATCCGGAATTTCACAATTTTCCTTCCCAGTTTTAACATAGTTCTTCCTTCCTTTCATCGTGAAATCAATATGACTTTTGGTCATAAATTGTTTTACCACATAAATGACCATTAGTCAATATTATTTATGACTAAAAGTCATTTTTATTTTTTATGCATTTCAGAGAAAAAAAAGAACCTCCTCTTTTTCATTTGACTTTTCTCATTGTTCCTCTCTATAATGTACAAAGTATTAAGAAGGTACAAAGGAAAGAAAGAAGGTTATGTGAAATGGGTAAAGTAGATAATAATAAACAGCAAAAGCGAAACTCTCTGCTAGATTCTGCTTTTTCTCTGTTTATTCATAATGGTTTTAATAAGACTTCTATTTCAGATATTGTAGATGCGGCAGGTGTTGCGAAAGGTACCTTTTATCTGTACTTCAAGGATAAATACGATATAAGGAATCACCTTATCAGTCACAAGGCAAGTCAAGTATTTCTGACTGCTTACACAGATTTACAAGAACACCAGGACATTATTGATTTTGAAGACCAGGTTTTATTTATTATCGACAACATTCTGGATCAATTTGCAAAAAATCACAGCTTGGTTATGCTGATTTCCAAACACTTAAGCTGGGGCTTCTTCACAAACTCACTCTTTGAAGCACCAGACAAAGATGTGCCGGCAGTTTATACTATTTATCAAGATCTGCTGTCAAAATCTTCCTATACTTATCGGGATCCCGAACTTATGATGTACATGATATTGGAATTAGTCAGTGGTGTTAGCTACAATACAATCCTTTATGAACAGCCCCTTCCCCTGGAAAAAATAAAAGAACCTCTTTATGAGGTTCTACGCAGTATTTTTAAGCAATATCGGATGGAAGAATCATAAAAAGCTGGCATATAAATCGCATATCAGGAATATGTTTATATTCTTGATTGCAGTTTTATATGCCAGCTTTAAACTATAAAAATTTATTCTTTATTTTCCTAATCGAATGACATTCCAAGAAGCTTTCTTCAACACGCTTGTCACAATACCGCTATCTAATTTGCTTCTATCACCTGCATTTACCGGATAAACTTTTTCTTCCAGCAGGCTGTTTCCTGCTTTCAGATCTTCATTTTCCATCACGATATGCTCTAACAGGCGATATCCTTCAAAACTTCTTACATCTGTGGTAAGCTCTACATCTTCCTCCAGGTTACGGTTTACAGCAA
>ENA-ORMO01000408-ORMO01000408.1-human-gut-metagenome-genome-assembly--contig:-NODE-408-length-61053-cov-6.766550_pt1 | contig 61053 bp, 58 predicted proteins | sample MGYA00242106_ERZ509001 | MGnify/ENA primary metagenome ERZ509001 (study PRJEB26280, sample SAMEA2338736) | human gut metagenome | biome: human gut; feature: human-associated habitat; material: faeces...
ATTCTCTTGCTAATGGTGAAATTGGAATCTTCTATCTCAACGGCAATACTTACATTAAGGAATTACACGATGAACCAGATGGTGTTTATCTGATCTCTTTAAATCAAAATCACCTGTACTAAATGCCTTATAATACATCCAGGTCAGCACACTTTCTGTTTTATGTCCTGGATTTCCATCTGTGATCATTTTAATCGATGTAAACACATTAAATCCACCAATGGTGAGCATTACCAGTGCAAACAGGATCGTTCCTTTTATGGAAGGAATTGTCACATAGATAAATTTGGCAATGGTTCCGGCACCATCTAATGCTGCAGACTCATATAAGTCCCTTGGAACAGTCTGTAAAGCAGCTAAAAAGACTACCATATTCCAGCCGATTCCCTTCCAGGTTCCCAAAAGCATTGCAACGCTCATGCCGCCCCACCGACTGTCCAGCCAATGGATGTTTCCACTGGTCAGATGTATTACTTTGGTAAGAAAATAGTTTAGCAATCCTTCCGTGTTAAAAACATACTTGAACACTAAGGATGCAATTACCCATGAAGTAATAACGGGAAGGTAATATGCCACTCGATAACTAATGGAAAATTTATTAATATTGTTTATGAGCATTGCGATCAGAAGTCCAAGTATCATTTGTGCTGGTACTGTTACCAATGTATACACAATGGAATTCGAAAATGCCAGGTGAAAATATGGATCCGTTAAAACCTCTTTATAATTGGCAAATCCGATGAACTCCTGATCAAACATAGAGCCAAAATCCCATTTGAAAAAGCTTGTGATAAATAATTTTACGATTGGATAAATGGTAAAGAATCCAAAAATCAAAATACCTGGAAGGAGAAGAAATCCAATCTGGAGACTGTGAGAAAAAGTCTGTAAATAAGATTCTTCTATGATATGCAAGGGTGGTGAGCTTACAGTTTGAGCTATTCACCCTTGTTTTATCTTTGATGTTACAGTTCCGTATATTTTGCAGCACTACCTTTTGCTTTTTCTACCGGATATTTTGCCTCATTCTGATCCATCTTCATATTTACGATCTCATCTGCATCCAGTCCCAACTTATCCAACAGATTTTGAGAATATATAAGTACATCTGCCAATTCTTCCTTCACATGTTGAAGATTGAAATTATCATCACACCACTGAAAGCACTCAAGAAGCTCTGCTGCTTCAATAACAATTGATTTTGCAAGATTTGCCGGTCCATGAAACTGATCCCAGTCTCTATCTTCTGAAAATTTTCTAATTCTATCTATTGTTTCTTTATTCAATTCCTCATACCTCTCTATTCTACGGCAGCTAATAATGCTTTTCGCAATTCTTCATCACAAGCATAAATAAACAATCCATTGACTCCTCTTGTCATAAGGACTCTTACTTCATGCCGGAGCAACTCTTCACCAAATTTCTTCTTTGTCCCATCTGACAAGGTACGTTTTCTGACAGCTTTTGTATTACAACTCGAATCTGGATCAAAGACAATTCTTCCATCCTTATATTTTACAGATGGACCTAGAATTACACCTGCATAATTCAGATCAAAACCTTGAATTGTAAATGTAGATCCTACCTCTCCGATTGTCTGTTTCTGCTCTGCCCACGCTAGTTTCTTATTATAACGTTTTTGTTTTGGAGACAATTCAGATTCCAGTTCTCTATTCCATGGCTTATGCCATCCATTGATAAGAACTTCCCAGTATTTACTCAGACGTTCAGTTGGATCGGTTTTGGCATTATATTCCCAGTCATATGTTGCAATCAAACGAGATAACGACGATTCCTCTTTGTCTGCTAATTTACATATTTCTTCATCCAGTTTTTCTGGCGAAGAAAAGATTCGAATACTATAGTCAATAGTAGGTTTCGGCAAGGGAAGTATCTCTTTTCTCTTTGTAAATCCATCTATCCAGTTTAACATTTCTTTCCCTGCATGCATTCTTAACTGGTTTTTAAGCACAATATAATTCTTATTCTTCTTGGCTTCTTCTCTGTATTTGTCAAGTATTTGTGACTCCCAAAATTGCTCCGTTGTTAGAATCTGATTCTCATCAAACATAACAACTGTTACCCTGGCGCGTTCAATTATATCCTGCAACTGATTATCACCACGATATGACTGTTTACCCTGTGTCCAAAGCAAATGAGCCTCATCAACAAAAGCTATATCTACTGGATTATTCGGAGAATGTGTATTTATAAATCGTGTTGGTTTAGAAACCACTTCTCCATATTTATCTGTTAAACCTAATTTTTCAGCGATCTGCTCATATACCGTAATTTGTTCATCATGATTAATGATCAGATTACATCTCAGATCATCCAAACCATTTTCCTCTGCCAGACAACATATTTCATAAAATGTGCTGCTGTTTAATACTGTTTTTCCAGTTCCTGCTTCGCCTTCTACAAAGATTAATTGACCTGCAGCACCTATGGATAAAGCCATTTTCACACGTTCAATTATTTTATCTCTTGCCTGTAACTGTTCCTTTGTTAACTTATGTAATGGCGACGCTTTAAAGATTGCAGAATCATGTATCATGCTTTCAGTTGGAAAAAGATCTTTATTATCTTTCCGAAGGCCTCTCCAGATTTTTGAAAAAATCCTGTCTAATTCCTCCATAGGATAATAATGATTCTGTGGATTTCCTCGAAGATTATGAACTTTTCTTACCTTAGGTACACTGAGCATATAATGCATCAAACGATTTTCAACATCTAATGTCATAGACTTGTTAAAATGTTCATGACCGATAATATACAAGGCCGCAGATTTTCCTGTTATTCTGTTTTGCCAGGAATTTGCATTATAAAGTCCGGTCTCATAATGCTGTCTTGTACGTTGAATCACATTATTTGATTCTCCTATGTACACCTCATACTCATCAGATTCTTTCCAATTATGGATATATACAGTTGGATACGATGTTATTATTTCCTGTACGTTTTCATCCGAATAAGAGCATAAATCCTCTTCAAATATTTTTAATGACTCAGGTGTATCATCTATTTTACGAATGATTGGTTTTGCAACCTCCATTTTACTGCTCCTCTTCTTTACGTGTTTATAAGTCTTTTACAAATTCCACTGCATATTGGATATCTTTATCATCTGGATGTCCTTTTGCAATACCTCCGACCAGTTTGAACGGACCAAATGTATCGTATCCTTTGCATCCAAATTTACCATCTACACTGGCATGTTTTTTATCCAAAATCTGCTCTATGGATTTATAATTCGCACTTCCACCATAAGTACAGACCAAAAAGACCTTTTTGTCATCTGGTAAATTCTTTTCCGCAAATTTCAATATCGACTGATGAAACTTTGAAAAATAGATTCCTGATGCAAACCCGATCATATCATAACTGCTCAGATCTGCATCTGACTGTTTTACCGCATCAATCAAATCGACCTGACACTCTTCTGCTATGCTCTTTACTAATTTTTCTGTATTTCCATGATGTACCGATGCATATACGATTACTTTTCTCATACCTATACCCTTTCTATCAGTTCAACAATTGAATTAATTATACCATCATTTGTCAGCTTGTAAATCTGTTTCATTACAAGCTATCCTCGCATGCAAAAAGCACCAGCCAACTGAATGACTGATGCTTCTAACATCAATATACTTTATTTTGTATAAACTGTATTCCCTTTTGCAATTACTTCAACAAGCTGAAGTTCCTGGTCAAGAATACAAAGATCCGCATCATAGCCTTCTTCAACCTTACCTTTTCCTTTGAGCCGAAGAATATCTGCCGGATTAGATGTAATTGTAGAAATAGCTATTTCTAAAGGAATTTCTGTTTTAAATACACATTCCTTTACTTCCTTCAGAAGGCAACTGGACTGTCCAACGCCCATTCCAAGGAATTCGCCATCACTACTGTACATCGGAAGGCTTCCCTGTCCATCAGAAGAAATTGTCATACGGTCAGGATTTACTCCTGCATCCAGCATCCGTTTGATACCATTACATACACGTACCTCATCACAGATAGTTTCCCAATAGTCAATATCTTCATTTCCGGTAAAGTCTACTGCTCCGCCTTTCAGCGCATACTCAATCGACTTGCCAAAAAGCATCTCATTTCGATTGATATGTGTTGGCAGTATTTGAGAAGCCGGTATCTCTGTCTCATCTACCACTCGTTCAATAAGATCTAAGCATCTCGGACTGTCGCCAAGATGAACATTTACAATACCTGCTTTCCCGGAAAGAACACCGCCAAGTCTTGTATCCGCAACGACACGCGCAAATTCCTCAAAAGTCGGCTGTGAAGAACGATGATCAGAGATCGCGATTTCTCCGGTTCCAATGATTTCCTGAATCATCATAATATCTTTGACAATACTGTCTGTCAACGTGTGAACCGGAATCTGATAACTGCCTGTATAACAGTATGCAGACATTCCCTGCTCATTCAATCCTTTTGTCTTTGCAACCAGTGCACACATATCACGACCGATTCCATCCGTTCCAAGGCAGCCAACAACTGTTGTTACTCCAAACTTCGTAAGTCCTTCCATAGTTGCTTCCGGAGTACGATTGGCGAATCCACCTTCGCCACCGCCTCCAAGTACATGAACATGACAGTCAATGAATCCCGGAGTTAAAAGTAACCCCTCTCCATTGATCATTTCTGCCTCAGAAAGAAATCCGTCTGCGCATATAGAACCTGCATCTTTAATCTTGACAATCTTATCATTGATTATAAGTACATCTTTTTTCCCCAGATGCTGTGGGGCATAAACATCAATATTCTGAATTAATTTCATCATAAATCACTCTCAATTATCAAATGTATGTTTTAGAATCCAGTTCCAACTGCAATAAGAATTGTAATAATTGCACCAATCATTAATACGCCAAGGAATTTCCACATAAATTTAATCCAGTTAGACCACTCAATCTTTGCAATTGCAAGAGATCCGATCAGGCATCCTGATGTAGGAACAATCAGGTTAGTAAATGCATCACCAAGCTGGAATGCAACTACAGCTGTCTGACGTGAAACACCTAACAGGTCTGACAGTGGAGCCATGATTGGCATTGTGATCGCAGCCTGTCCGGTTCCGGATACAACGAAGAAGTTGAATACGGACTGGAACAGATACATAAGTACTGCTGCAACTGCTCCGGAAACTCCAGACAGTGCATTTGAAATATTATACATAATTGTATTAATAACCGTAGGTGTTGTCGGATCAGATCCACCAAGAACCTGCATGATGCCCTGTGCCATAGCAACAACAAGTGCAGCACCGATCAGGTCTTTTGCTCCATCTTTGAATGATGTTGCGATATCATTCAGTTTCATATCGTTCAGTTTAAAGATAACTCCAATCACACCGGAAACAATTCCCATAATGAAGAACTGAGTAGCAATCTCCGGCATGTAGTATCCTTGAGTCATGACTCCCCAAACTACCCATACTACTGTAGCAGCCAGTGTCATAAGAACTAAAATGTGTCCAAGACCAAATGAATGTCCTTCGTCAATTCCTGTTTTTTCATTCTGCTCACGGAAATATGAATCAGTCTTATATGCGATTGAGATTGTCGGAGTCTTTTTGATCTTTGACGCATAGAACATAGTCATTCCACAGCCAAGAACTGTAAATACTACCCACATTACCATACGGAACCCTGCTCCGGAGAATACATCAATACCTGCAATACCCTGTGCAATACCTACAGAGAATGGATTCATCCAAGATGAACCGAAACCAATCTGTGTTGCAACATAAGTAACAAGAACTGCAATAACTGAATCATATCCAACTGCTACAAACAACGGACAAAGAATCATAGTAAACGGAAGTGCTTCTTCTCCCATTCCAAAAACTGCACCACCAAGAGAAAACAGTACGAAAAGTATCGGAATCAGCAGTTTTTCTGCTCCCTTTGCCTTACGGATCAATCCGATCAATCCGGATTCAATCGCACCTGTACGGATCATGATACCGAATGCACCACCTACTACCATAAGGAATGCGATAATCTCTATTGCAGAGCTACTTACGATTCCGTTATACATATAGTTGAAGAATCCTGTTCCACCATCTCCACTAAAGAGTGCTACTCCTTCTGTTACTACATTTCCTGCATCGTCTGTCAGATACTGGAAACTTCCGTCTTTGATTACTGTACGGGTTTTCTCAACACCATTGATCATGTACGAAATATCCTGTGTTTCGTAAAATCCCTTTGGTACAAGGAAAGTCAGAAGTGCTGCGACAACAACTACTAAAAAGATAATAATGTAGGTGTCAGGCACTTGAAATCCCTTGTTAAAAGACTTTAACCCTTTTCCTTCTTTTTTGCTCATTTTCGAGTTTCCCTCCCATTTTTGATATACTATATCAGTGTACCATAGAATGACTAAAATATAACTAAAAATTTATATATTTTATCAATTTTTGTCATTTTTCTGTATTTTTATACATCAAAAAATAACACCTTTTCAGGCAGTCACAGACTTGCATATAAAACATATACTAATATCGAGAATTGTAATCTGTTATTGTCAGATTTTATATTAACCACCAGAATACTCTGTGGAATCCGCAGACTGCAAGGCGGTTACTGATTCTGACGATATAAGATTTTTTCAGAGGTGATACTTGTCTATGTTGTTTAGTCGCCATACGTCAAACGACCCGGAATTATCTGGTGCTTCCTGCTGTAACAATAACAATCGCTGTAACTGTGACTGTCAGGGACCTCAGGGGCCTCGCGGCTGCCCTGGTCCTACAGGACCCAGAGGTTGTCCCGGTCCGGTTGGTCCTATGGGACCTCAGGGTGAACCCGGACTTCAGGGTTATCCGGGTCCTGTTGGGGCTACCGGGCCTATCGGAGCTACTGGACCCACCGGACCTGTTGGAGCTACTGGACCCACCGGACCTGCTGGAGCTACTGGACCCACCGGAGCTACCGGACCCGTTGGAGCTGATGGCCCTGCAGGACCTGCCGGCACTGTAACTCCGGCAGCGGCTGTAGCAGATGCCACAGGTCAGACAGATATCGTAACCCAGTTTAATCAGCTTCTTGCGAATCTCCGCGCATCCGGATTTCTCGCAAATTAATCATCAGGAGGGGTCAATGCCCCTCCTGAATATATTTCTAATGTTTTATTGATTTCAACCAAACAGCTTCTCTTTTATTCAGCATTCTGAAAGTTTCATCTGTGATCATATAATCTATAGTACTTCTATAAGTCAAACCGACAATACCTGTAAAATAGGTACTTTCTGATTCATTTTATAACCTGACCGACATATATTATTAAAAAATGGGGATTTTTCCGCTGTCAGCCGGATAACTACCCTGAAAGGTGCTTTAAATTATCTTTTATGATTTCTCTCAGCCTCTGTATGATTGTAAAAAATGAAGAAAAAGTATTGCCGCGTATCCTGACCCTCATAAAAGAAGTTGCAGATAAAATTCTTATCTGTGATACTGGTTCTGCAGACAATACAAAGGAAATTGCCAGAGAATTTACAGCAGAAATTTATGATTTTCCATGGAAAAATGATTTCTCTGCAGCCCGAAACTTCATCTCAGAAAAGGTCAGGACTGATTACTGGATGTGGCTGGATGCAGACGATATGATCACTCAGGAAAATCTGTTCAGATTTAAACAATTAAAAGAAAACCTGTCCCCTGATACAGATATGGTTATGATGGATTATGTCACAGATTTCGATGAATGGAATCACCCCGTATTCTCCTTTTACAGAGAACGCATCTTAAAGACTTCCAGTAATTTCAGATGGCAGGGAAGAGTCCATGAGTCCATCACTCCCATGGGAAACATTCTTTATTCCCCCATACAGATTGAACACAGAAAACCAGAGAACAATTCATCCTTTAGAAATCTGCATATCTATCAACAGATGATCGCAGAAGGAGAACCTCTGGAACCCAGAGATTTATTTTATTATGGTCGGGAACTTTTTTATCATAAGCAATACGAATATGCCATTTGGATTCTGGAAAAGTTTCTGAAAGAACCCGGAGGATGGATTGAAAACAAACTGGACAGTTGCCTGGTTCTTTCTCATTGTTATCAGGCATCAGGAGATAATACACATGCTCTTGAGATACTATGTCATAGTTTCATATTAGATATTCCAAGAGCAGAAATCTGTTGTGAAATTGGAAAAATATTTTTCATGGAGTTGAATTTTTCCCTGGCTGCCTACTGGTATCATCAGGCACTTCTTGCACCGGACAATAAACAAAATGGAGGATTCTATCTTCCGGATTGTCACAACTTCATACCATTTCTGCAATTATGTGTATGCCTGGACAAATTCGGGATGCACCAGGAAGCTTTTGAATTCCACCGGAAAACCAAAGCACTGAAACCGGAACATCCTTCTGTTATTCAAAATGAGATTTACTTTCATGAAGTTCTTGGATTCTAATGATTGCTGTTTTCCTGCAAAAGGCGGAAAACTATTAAAAGCCTCTCTTTCTCATGTTGTTATATTTTCGCCCGGAATCAGAAATTACTTTCTTTTCTGTTCGTCTGCTCTCTGCAGGCGTTTCCTATATTGGTCAGGCAAAGCACTGTGGTGATCAGGAAAAGTCCGGGAATCAGAATGATCCACCAGGAACCTGTCATTAACGCCTTATCTGACAGAGACAGCATACTTCCCCATGTGATAACCTCTATTGGAAGTCCAATGCCCATAAAGCTTAAAGTAGCTTCAGATATCATTGCAGTTCTTACATTCATAACTACCATAAACATAATAGAGGAAAAAAAGTTCGGTACCAGATGCTTCCACAAAACACGGAAGAATCCGGCTCCCATACATCTTGCTGCAATGATATACTCACTGTTTCGAATCTGTCTTACCTCTGTACGTACCACCTTCGCAATACTGGTCCAGCTGGTCACACCTATTACAAAGGACAGACTCAGGATATTGGCCTCTCCCATGATAGCCTGCAGCAAAATGATCAGAAGCAGAGTTGGTATACTTAAGAATATCTCTGTAAATCTCATGATCAGTTCATCCAGCCAGGCAGGTGCCACTCCACTGAAGGCACCGACTACCACTGCAATAAAAGTAGAAATAACTGTGGCTAATCCACCGATCAGAATTGAGATCCTTCCTCCATACCAGATCATGGAAAAAATATCCCTTCCCATAGTATCTGTTCCAAAAAGGAACTCCCTGTTAGGAGCTTTGTTATAGTTTAACAGATCCATATAAGCAGGATCCTTTGTCATGATCAGTTCCGCACACAGGCATCCCAGTACGATAAGAATCAGGATTGCTGCCGAAACAACCGGTTTTCCCTGATACCACTTTTTCTTTGATTTGGGAATTACGGTTTCTGTCTTTCTGTTTCCTGCCAGTTCAAATAAATGATTGGTCATCCTTCTACTACCTCCGATTTCTCGGTTATTACTTCATCCTTCATACGGGGATCAATCTGTTCATTGATCGTCTGACTGACGATATTACAGAAAATAACCAGGATTCCTGATATCATGCAAAGCAACATCAGCAGATTGTAATCATGATATCTGGCACTCTCATAGGACAGAGCTCCGATTCCGGGATAAGAGAATACACTTTCTACCACATAGGTTCCTCCAAGTACATGGGGGACTGCAATGGCCATAATACTCAGATAAGCAGGCATTACATTTCGGACACAATGTCTGAACATAAGCTTTTTCTTATCCAGGCCTTTTGCCTTTGCCAAAAGTACATAATCTGCGCGAACCTCTTCAAGAATCTTATTTCGGATCATGTAAGCATAATACCATAAATGCTCCATGACCACGATGGTCAGCGGCATGATCAGATGTAGCACTCTGTCACCAAGGTTTCCTGCATTTCCTGTACTGTAAGCACCACTGCTTGGCAGGATCTTAAGATTTACGGAAAAAACAAGGATCAAGACCAGGGCCATCCAAAACTCAGGAATACAGCTGGATATGGTTCCCAGCTTACACAGGATCCTGTCTGCCAGCCGGTTTTCATACCAAGCACACAGGATTCCCAGAAGCAAGGCTCCTGCAAACATAATAATAAATCCAATTCCTCCAAGCACAAGCGTATTGCCGATGCGGCCGCCGATTACTTCCAATACATTCTGTTTATATTTAAATGAAATTCCAAATTCTCCATGAAAGGCATTTTTTACCCACTTCACATACTGCACAGAAATTGGTTCGTTCAATCCCAGTTTTCCCATAGCCCATTCACGTTCTTCCGGACTCATCTTCTCTGTACGGTCACCATAATAGGAGATCAGCGGATCTCCCGGTGCAAGACGGGCTACATAAAATACAGCTACAGACAGTATAAATACTGAGATCAGGAATATCAGGCATTTTTTACCATAGTAGACTAACTTTTTTTGTCTCATGATATACTACACCCCTTTCCTTCAGCCGGAAGCATTGCAAAATGTCCGGGTGACACTTCTGTCCACACACTGTTTTCCATTCCTTCGCCATCATAGTACTGCAGAACTCTTTTTCTCTCCCTGATGGGGTCAGGAACAGGAATTGCAGACAGCAAGGTTTTTGTATAAGGATGCACCGGATGGGAATACAATTCTTCCGATGGTGCCAGTTCTACCAGTTTTCCATGATACATAACTCCCACACGGTCACAGAGATACTCAACCATAGCCAGGTCATGGGCTATAAACAGAAATGTAAATCCATGCTCCTCCTGCAGATGACGGAACAGATTGACGATCTGGGCCTGTATGGACACATCCAGAGAAGCTATAGGTTCATCAGCCACCAGAAATTCCGGTTCCATACACAGAGATCTGGCTATGGCCACTCTCTGCCTCTGTCCCCCTGATAATTCAGATGGATAACGGTCCAGGAAACTATTCTCAAGTCCTACATATTCCATCTGAAAAGCAGCTTCCTTCACAAAGCTTCCTCTCGGAGGTGTAATATGCTGGATCCTCATTGGTTCCGTAATAATATCTGACACCTTCATTTTCTGGTTCAGACTGGATGCGGAATCCTGAAAGATCATCTGGCGGCAGGTCTGCAGCATTTTTTTATGCTTTTTGAATTCCTTTTTGTCGCAGATATTTACATCTTTATACCAGATTTCTCCCTGAGCCGGCTGATATATATTCATCAGACATCTGGCAACTGTGGACTTTCCTGAACCAGATTCCCCTACCAGACCAAAGATCTCACCTTTATGGATCTGAAATGAGACATCATCTACAGCCTTTACCTTGATCTTTTTTGTCAGATGAAACTGCTGAGTCAGATGCCTGACATCCAATAAAATTTCTTTACTCATGGACGATTCCTCCCATAGGTGATTTGATCTGCGGTGCTCTTGGATCCAGCAGCCAGGTTGCCGCATAATGAGTATCTGTTATCTTAAACATAGGCGGCATTTCTTCATAATCAATATTCAGGGCATATTCATTTCGACATGCAAAAGCATCACCTTTCGGCGGATCTATTAAAGTAGGAGGCATGCCGGGGATGGTGTATAGGCTTTCTTTTCCATTTGCAAATGCAGGCAGTGATCTCATCAGTCCCCATGTGTATGGATGTCTGGGATCATAATACACTTCCTCTGCTGTACCAATCTCTACGATCTTGCCTGCATACATGACTGCCACTCTGTCTGCCACACGTGCAACAACTCCCAGATCATGGGATACCAGTATGGTAGCTGTTCCAAGCTTCATCTGTATTTCCCGCAGAAGATCCAGGATCTGTGCCTGTATGGTCACATCCAGTGCAGTAGTTGGTTCATCTGCAAATAAAATATCCGGATCTGCAGCCAGAGCAATGGCCATAACACATCTCTGGCGCATTCCTCCGGAGAACTGCCAGGGATACTGATGATATCGTTCCTTTGGATGGGAGATACCTACCAGTTCCATAAGCTCCAGAACCTTCTTATTTACCTGTTCCTTCGTGTAGTTCTTATTGTGGATCACCACTGCTTCCCCAATCTGTTTTCCAATTTTAATAGTTGGATTCAGGGATGTCATAGGATCCTGAAAGATCATAGAAAAAACTCTTCCACGCAGTTTCTGCATCTCCTTTTCCCTGTAACAGGTGATATCCTGTCCGTTCACACAGATGCTTCCCTCTTTTATTTTTGCGCTTGGTGGCAAAAGCTTCATGATACTTTTGCAAAGCACACTCTTCCCGCATCCTGATTCTCCAACTATGGCCAGCACCTCTCCCTTTTTTAATGAAAAAGACACATCTCTTACTGCCCGGACTTCTCCGGCAGGACCGTCAATACTGACTGAAAGATTTTTAACCTCTAATAAATGTTCCATTTTTAACCCTTTTTCCGCTCGTGTAAAAAGGGGGGCACCTTTAGTGCCCCCGTCACAACCTTTATCTCTTTTTATTATTCAATAGTCCAGTCTGCTACATTCCAGAAAATACCAACTCCGTGATGTCCCATAATTGTATCAGGATCGATTCCCTTAATATTGCTGTCAGCAACATAGTTGGCATCAATATAGCAGATCATTGCATAAGCCGGATCCTCTGCCAGAGCTTTCTGGAAATTAGCATAGGCTTCTGCACGTACTTTTGGATCAGCTGACTGTCTTGCTTCTTTCAGATACTTGTCAACGTCTGCATTAGAGTAGCCGGAGTAGTTTGCTCCCTTATCTGTTCCGAATACTTTGTATGTATGGTCGTCAGCGTCAAATGGGCTTCCCCATCCGATGAGGAATGCCATCTGTCCTGCCCAGTCTGTCTGTGCAGGGATCTCTACTGATACATCCATGCCGATCTCTTTCAGTTCCTGTGCTGCGATCTGAGCCATATCAATACGTACCTGGTCTCCTGCACTTACGCTGATCACAAATCCCACTTTTTCGCCGTCGCGATAGTAGAATCCGTCATCACCCATCTCGCATCCTGCAGCTTCCAGAATTTCTTTTGCTTTTTCAGGATTATAATCATAATGCTCTACATCTTCATAATTATAGATATTTCTCTGAAGAGGTCCATAAGCCGGCATTCCCTGTCCAAGGATAACTGCGTCGATGATCGCCTGACGGTCAAGTCCATAGCATACTGCCGGGATCAGATCACGGTTTTTCTGCCAGTATTCATTTCCAAAGTTAAACATGATTCCACGATAGTCAGAAGTCTTCATATCGTAGCATGTATATGCATCATCATCTGCAAAAGCAGCTGCATCCTTTGGTGTTAATAATGCCAGATCAAGTTCTCCGGATTTTAACTGAAGTGCTTTCGCATTGTCATCCGGTACGATCTTGAATACAATTTTATCGATGGAAGGCTCACCCTTAAAATAATCTTCATTCTTAACCAGTGTGATCGCCTGTCCCTCATCCCAGGATTCAATCTTGTATGGACCTGTTCCTACCGGATTACGGAAGAAATCAGAGGTCTGCATATCTTCGCCCTCAAGCAGATGCTTAGGAAGAACTGCCATTGTCATATAGTCAAGGAATGCAACGTTTTTGTCCTCAAGCTTAAACGCAACCGTATGATCATCAATCACATTGATCTCTTCTACGTCCTCGTAGTTGGGTGCATTCTCAGAACCATTTTCCGGATCCATGATCGCTTCAATAGTAAATTTAACATCCTCTGCTGTCACAGGTTCGCCGTCCTGCCACTTGGCATCTTCTGCCATATGGAAGGTATAGGTATTGGTTTCATCATCAAAATCCCAGCTCTCTGCCAGTCCCGGAACTACCTGATTCTCTCCGTCATGTGCAGTTAAACCGTTGAAGATCAGAATATTGATCTCTCCATGTTCATCCATAGCAGGATTGATCCTGGTATAATCTCCGCTTCCATATACCAGTGTTGTTTCTTCCTCTGCCAGTACAGGCACTGTTGTTCCGGCACTGACCAGTGATACAGTCAGAAGCACTCCGGCCATTGTCAATAAACCCTTTTTCATTTCATGTTCCCTCGCTTTTTCTTTATTGGTAACTGACTTCTATGATAGCAGACAAATGCAGCACCAGTAAGCCCTGCGGGGGGATATTGACATATTCCTTTTTAGACCTGAGGTATGTTATATATGGCATACCTCTATTATATTCTTTTCTTTTTTACCTTGCAGTAAAAGTCCCAACAGCAAGCCATGATAAAAGTTTTATTTCTGTCCCAATTTTTATTTACTTCAGTCAATCACATCATTCTGAAACCTGGACAAATGCTCATAAGGTAAGATCAGTCTTCCCCTGAACAGCCCGCACCCGTCATTGATCAGACTGTTATTGACTGCTGAAAACATATTTACATCCAGATCTGACAGTTCCAGTTGTAAAAGACGCATGCCCCGTTCATAGGCTTCATCAAAATAAATACACTCACCTTCTGGAATAGCATCACGTCTTGCTCGCTCATCCTGCTGTTTCTTCTCATATCCCAGGTGATTTGCTGAACCAATTTCTGCATTGTCATCCATTTTCTGGGTACGCAGCTGCACTTCCATGAAAGAACGGGAACTGTTATCATAAACTGTGATATGTAATGACTGATATCCTTCCCCACTGGTTCCACAGATATAATCCCGGTAATATAGCTTCACATCTTCATTAAGAAGCAACGACGTACTTTTCTTCACTCCATAGGCAGACTCCACCGTAAACCCTCGCTCTTCCAGAAACCCAGGAAGAACATTGGCAATTTCATAAAGATAGCGGATTGACGCCGTTTCCTGATCTTCTCCTGGTTTCAGATGACACTTGGGCATGCACAACACAATCCTGTATGCAATAAAATCCCGAAAACAACTGAGTTTATTTTTCAGTTCCGCCACAGGAGGATAGGTTCCATGTTTTGTATAATAATCGTAAATATATTCCACAATATAACCGTTAAATTTCTCTTCTGCCCGGATCAGCGACTTGATCCTTCCTTTAAATGTAAACGCAAGAAATGGATATTCATGAGCCATATATTTATAAAATTCCCGAATCTTCTGAGACTGAGCCGTAAGGAAATCATTGTGTTCTAAAAGCTCTGTGATCTGAATCAGAAAATTCACATGCATCAGATCAATCTCATTGTGAGTAATTTTTGCTTCTTTTCTCAGATCCTGGGTATATTTCTGTAAAATTTTTAAAACTGTATTTCCTGAATACAGGTAATCATTTAATGTAATCATAAGCTTTTCCTCTTTTGAAGTTGGAGTGTGTTTGAAAAATGCTTTTCGCAAAATGCGCGTCACAATTTGTGGAAATAATTTTTCAGACACGCTCTAATCTATAACAAAAATTTATAACAATTCCATAAAATAATGAATGCGCAGTTATTCAAATTAAGTACCAGTTTTGGTTTTTTCATTAATTTTAATATTTCGTCAATATATCTACTGTTCTGTCAGCCTTTAACCACACTGCTTCTTTTTCCTCATGAGTAACAAAGATCAATGTTTTTCCCTCAGTCTTTTTCAAAATATAATCAATTGTTTTTGCTTTTGTTTTTTCATCAAGGCCCCTGAGAGGTTCATCCATGATCACACAATCTGATTCAGCCAGCAATGCCCTCAGGATAGATACTCTCCTGCGCATTCCTCCACTTAGTTCACGAACCGGTTTTTGCCATACCTCAGTAAGCGCAACTGCTTTATATGCCTCCTCCAGTTCTCTGTCGGTTATTGTTTCTATGCATACCAGTCTTATATTGGAAGCAGCACTCAGATTTTCACACAGACGATCTTCCTGAAATACTGCACTGATCTTCCTGTCACTTATCCCTTCTATTTTTCCCTTATCCGGAACATCCAGTCCCAGAAGAAGCCGTATCAGTGTTGTTTTTCCACATCCGGATTTTCCTCTGATACAAGTGGTTTTCCCTTCTGGCAAAACGCAGGACAAGTCTCGTAGTACCTGCTGTTTTCCGTATGCTTTACTGACATGATCTACCTTTATATCCATTTCTCTTCTCCACCTGTAATGCGTCTCATAAATAATGTATTTAAGAGGATTGCTATCAATCATAATTTCTGTTATCTATGTTCTATCATATAAACTATCCTGCTTACTATTCCAAGAAAACACTTTTCAAATACAAAGCTGATTACAATGATCACAATTGTCCATGCAAAAAGATCCGGAGTATTCAGATATATTTTTGCATTATACAGTTTCTCGCCAATAGAACCTGATGGTACTCCGATAACCTCTGCTGCCACTCCTGCTTTCCAGCACATCCCAAGAGAAAGCCTGCATGCTGAGAGAAAATAAGGCAATACCTGAGATACATAAATATACCTGATCTGTCTTCTGAGATTCACACGAAATACTTTTGCCATTTCCAGTATCTTTCTGTCAGTCTGTCGTATTCCCTCAAGAATATTTGTATATATTACCGGCAGAACCATAAGAAAAGAAATAAAAACTGACAGATTTCTGGAAGGAATCCATATCAGGCACAAAATAATAAAAGATGCCACAGGTATAGATTTGACCACTGTGATCACAGGTGATACCAGGATTTCCACTATTTTTGACCAATATGCCAATATTGCCAGAAAACTTCCCAGAAGCATAGCCAGAAAAAACCCTGCCACAATACGCACGAAGCTAAATCCGACAGACTTCCAGAAATTTCCGCTGAAAATCAATTCAAAAAGTTTTCGGACAACAGAAACAGGAGATGCCAGAAGGATCTCCTGTTTCAGATACATACTTGCAAACTGCCAGATTGCGATCCAGAAAAATACTGCTAATATGCGAATTCCTGTATATTTCGTTCCATTGTCCGTTTTTGCTCTATCGTTTGTAATAGAACGCATCATCCGGCAACTGTCCTCCTATAATCTCAGGATTCTGATCGTCTAAGGTTGCCAGATATCCCGAAAGCATGGTTTTCATTTCATCACCTTCAATAAACACAATACTGCAGTCAGGGATTGCTTTCTGTGCAACCTCCTTTGCAATAATATCATGATCTCCTATGATCTGGGCCGCAGCTTCTGTATCACTGTTAACAAAATCTACAGATTCTTTATAAGCGTCCATAAAATCATTTACTTTATCTGCATGATCCTGAACAAATTCATTGTTTGCGATCACAACACCTGTCACAAGTTTACTTCCGTCATCCATTGAATCTTCCCACAGTTTATTCAGATCCAGAGCAACTTTCAGCTTATCGTTTTTCATCAGCGCAGTAGTTACAAAAGGCTGCGGAAGAAGTCCGACTGCTGTCTGATCCTGCACAAGTGCGGAAACCACTTCTGCATGTTCAGATTTATATTCGATCGTCACATCTTTCTCCGGATCGATTCCATTTGCCTTAAGGACAGAATTCAGGGCATATTCCGGAGTTGCACCCTTTCCACTGGCATAGATGGTCTTTCCTTTGAGATCCTCCACAGATTTTACACGGTCTCCATTCTCCACAAGGTAAAGAACACCCAGCGTATTAACTGCCAGAACACTGACATCCTTATCTGTTTTCTGATACAACGTTGCTGCCAGATTTGCCGGAACAGCTGCAATATCAAGCTTGTCCTGTACTACCATCGGAACAATCTCATCCGGAGATGCAGCAATCGTAAAATCGTATCCGTCTGCATCCAGAAGCTGAGCCATTCCCATTGCTGTTGGTCCCTTTAATGCTCCTATCCGGACAGCATCCGAATCTCCCTCTGAAGCAAATACATTAACCGCTCCTGTATTACCGGTTAGTCCTGCACATATACATACAGCCACTGTCCAAACCATTAATTTTCTTTTCATGTTTCTGTTTCTCCTCTCTGTTCTGTTCAAAAGTATCATTCTCATAAAAGTCTCAGATTTATTTTCTATAGCACCCCCTGTTCTTTCATTTTCAAAGATTGGTGTCATAGCTTTATTATACTCAAAAACAGCAGCCTTGTATATAGCTGCTGTTTCCGATTCTATCTATTTCTCAAATCCGTATACCCATTTTCCCCTCAAAAACAGATACAGGAAAATCACAGAGCTGATGCTCCAGGTCAGGGGATATGCCCAGAATATCACCCGGATATCTGAAATAAGACGGACTGCTACCGTGATATAGCTCACACGAAACAGACACCAGTCACAAAGCATGACTACCATAGGGACTGCCGCATGGCCGGATCCACGTAGTACTGCTGCAATACAATGCGAAAATGCCAGCAGACAATAAAACAACGCAATTATTCTCGCCTGCATCACACCATAATGTATTACACTTGGATCTCTGTTAAAAGCAGCGATCAGTACCGGTGCCGCCGCATATATGATAATGCCGATCAGCTCTGCAATGATCACCGAACAAATGATTCCAAATCTTGCACCTTTTTTCGCCCGTTCATACTGTCTGGCACCAAGATTCTGGCTGACAAAAGTTGTCAGGGCCATTGTAAAACATGTCACTGGTAAAAAAGCAAATCCCTCTACTTTTGAATAGGAACCACAGCCTGCCATTGCCATTTTCCCAAATGCATTGATATTTGACTGTACAAAAACATTTGCAATAGCAATCACTGAGTTCTGGAACCCGGACGGCACGCCATTCTGAATAATCTGTTTTAGCATATGCCTGTCAAAACGGATCATTCTTAACTCTAACCGATATTCTTCTTCCACACGCATCAGGTGGAACATACAAAGAATGGCACTGACAAACTGAGAAATAGCTGTTGCCAGTGCAGCTGAACCAACGCCCATACCAAGACCTGCAATAAAAAAAATATCCAGTACAACATTGATGCATGAGGAGATGATCAGATAAATCAGGGGGTGGCGACTATCTCCGACAGACTGCAGGATTCCAACAAAAATATTATACATGACAACCCCTATGGATCCTGCAAAATATGTTCGGAAATACACGATGGACTCCGGCAGCACATCAGCAGGTGTTCCCATCAGTACCAGAATTTTAGGAGCCAGAAACATTCCCATAACCGTCAGCACTACACCAGCCACAAGTCCAAACGCTACGGTTGTATGGATTGCTTTCTGCAGGCAGTCCTTTATTTTTGCCCCGTAATATCTGGCAACAACAACTCCGGCTCCCATGGCAATTCCATTGATAAATCCCACCATCAAAAAAATCAGATTTCCGGAAGAACTAACTGCAGCCAACGCATTACTTCCAAGAAAATTGCCTACGATCAGGGAATCTGCTGTATTATACAACTGCTGAAACAGATTTCCGAGAAATAGTGGAATGGCAAAAAGGATGATCTTTCTGGAGATACTTCCCTCTGTCATTCTTGAATCCTTTTTCATAATTTTTTGATACCTTCCTGTTTTTTCTTTATTATATCACAAAATTCTTCCTTATATTTATAATATCATGATTTGAAAAGAATCTCAAAATTTACTTTCGATCTGCAAAATTTAACTGAATCAAGTAAATCCCCTGCTTCTTCAGTAAAAAGTAGACAGGATTACTGTTGCAGATTTTTGTTTTTCCACAGTTTATCATCTCTTTGCGTCAATCCATATTTTTTTAAATCCACCGTTCCATTGACAACCTCAATTCCATCTGCTTCCAGTAGCTTTTTCTGTACATCTTTACCGCCGAAGGCAAAAGCCCCTGACAGTTCTCCTCTGAAATTCACTACCCGATAACAGGGAATATGCTCCGGATCCGGATTCTTATGGAGGGCATTCCCTACCGCTCTCGACATTCTCGGATTCCCTGCCATTTCGGCAACCTGACCATAAGTTGCAACGCATCCTTTCGGAATTTGCTTCACTGCCTCATAAATCTTCTTTGTCGGGCTGTATGTTACGAGATCATAGCTTTCGGATATCATTCTTTTAATATCTTTATCCGGTACCGTCCCATTTAGAATAATGGTATTCCAATGTTCCTTATTCTGATGATAACCAGCCTGTACAGATTCATAGGCACTTCGCCAAAAATCACGCCACTCCGGATCTGCTTTTACATTCAAATTAACATAACCGTTTCGTTCATAGATCCATAAAAAAATTTTTTTGTTTTCCCTCGCTCTTACCACTTGCCAGTTCTGATCACGGAAAGGTCTTTCCGTATATGTATTCTGAAATGATAAACCGAATTCCAGCGCTGCTTCTCGTGTAATCATGCAATTTTGATTCATTTATTTCACCCTTATTCCCTGAAATTATTTCGAACATCTTCATAATCTCTTGGAAGTCCCTCAAACAAAATTATTGCCTTATCATACTGTTCCTCTTCCATACATGATATAGCTTTCCTATACTGTTCCTGCTCTATCCTCACACGGAAAAAGTCAAGCTGTTTATTACATCTATTTTTCCCCTTCATTCGCTTCCTCTATTGTCACACTCTCCTGTACCTGCATATCCGTATACTGAACACGAATAACTGCCTGCGGCCAGTTTATGCTGACCATTGCTGTTTTGTCTTTCTCATCTCCTGCTTTCCGGATAAGCTCCAGCAATTCCTTCAGTACTTCCTTTGTCAGATAACCGCCTCTCCAGTGAAAAATAAGTATCCTGCCTTTCTTCGCCGCCTGCAAAGAACGTTTATACACATCCTCTTTCTTAGTAAAAGAAAGCTTCTTCTCCTTATAGTAAAAGTGCTCATGATCACCGCAGTGAGGCGCCGGCGCAATAAGAGGCTCATGATCCCTGAAAATCTGTGAATCATCCAGATTGAAATAATCATAGCGGATTTCAGAAGTCTCACGATCTTTTCCCAGGGTATTATCAAAGGTCGCATCCAGATGATAATATGTACCTCCTATTTTTACGATATTCCATGTGTGGCGATACTTAATCCCCTTCTCAGGATTATTTCCACAGATTGCAATCACACACCAGACTCCCAGTGCATCTAACAAAACCTTTACTGCTTTTGCGATTCCCTCACAAACACCAACGCCTTGCCCCAACGGTCCGATAATTTCATGGGAATATGATTTTTTCAGTTTGTCATAGCGGATATTTTCACAGATAAAATCATGTACATACTTCTCTTTCTCCCATTCAGACAGCTTCTGAGCCGGACGAATCAGCTTCTCAACTCTGGCGGTCATAGCCTTTTGATGTTCGCAAATCTTCTTTTTATCAAAAAGATACTCCGGAATAAAAATCAGATTCGGAGAGTCTTTATAATACCGGTATTTATAACTGCTCACCCAAAATATCTCCGGATGATCCAGACGCATCTGAAAAAATACATTATAAAGTTCTTCTCCCTCTAATGCCGGAATCTGAAATTCATCCGCCAGGTTTTTCACACCGCTAAGAATGCTGTGATATGCAGCCTGCTGCGCCTTATTCATATGATTGTAATAATATTGCTCCATTGTTATCTTATCTCCAAGTTCTTCGTCACTTATAATCCCTTCCGGTACATTTCACTGATCACTGCCTGCGCATGTTCAGATTCCTTTTTCTCTATTATCTGTGCCCTGTCACTTAAAATCGCCAGCATCTCATCTACCAGATCTTCGATTTTAGGATTTGTATACCGATACAAATAACCCAGCATTCTGGTTGCGGTATAATCTGTATTCATATTTTTATATGCGATCTCTGCACAAAACTCCTTCGGATAGCCCTTGCTGAGCAAAACCCTGTATAGTTCTTCTGTTCTTTCTGATGCCATGTTTTTTGCCTTTCTTATCATGTTTCTGTGTCACCAGCCATCTGATTTACTTCGTCAAAAATCATATGATATAGCTATGTTTTTTCTCATAGTAACATACTTCAACTGATATTCGCAATCAGAATATGGAGCTTATTTGATATGGAAAAAGATTGTTAGTTACTGTTCACACATCACTATCCCGAGACATACAAGCCAAAATCCCATTGCCACTGGCAATCTGGAATGAATTTTGGCTACGTTACTGTGAACGGAGTGAACAGTAACGATTGTTACAAGACACTGAGTAAACAGTAACACAGTAACTCCAAGACTTACAAGGTCATCAACGTGACAGTAGAATGTGCTCAATAACTATGTTATACTGATAATATCTAAATGCTTCAGATATAATATCTGCCTATCTGAATCATTCAAGCCACATTCTCAGGAGGAAAAAATGTCGAAAAAAGAAATAAGTTTTACAGAAGGACCTGTGTTCCAGTCTTTGCTTCGGTTTGCTATCCCCGTACTTGGAGCATTGATCCTGCAGGCTGCGTATGGCGCAGTTGATTTGCTGATTGTTGGAAAATTCGGAAATGCCTCGAGTATTTCCGCAGTAGGAACAGGAAGTTCCTTTATGCAGATGGCTACTTTTATTATTACAAGCCTTGCAATGGGCTCCACCGTAATAATCGGGCATCACATCGGAGAACAAAAACCAAAAGAAGCAGGAAATGCGGTCGGAACTACGATCATTCTTTTTCTGATCATTGCTGTCATCATGACATTTGTACTGGAATTTGCCGCCGGAGGAATTGCGCATCTTTTACAGGCACCGGCTGAATCCTTTGACAAAACGATTCTTTATATCAGAATCTGTTCTGCCGGTATCGTTATTATCATTGCATACAATGTAATCAGCGGGGTGCTGCGAGGTGTGGGAAATGCAAACCTTCCACTTCTGTTCGTAGGAATTGCCTGCGTCGTAAATATTCTGGGAGATTTGCTTCTGGTTGGAGTATTTCACATGGATGTTGCAGGTGCCGCCATTGCCACTGTATTTGCACAGTTTGTCTCTGTCGTCTGTTCTGTCGTTGTATTAAGAAAGCAGGATATGCCTATAGAATTTTCCAGAGAACAATGTCGGATTTATAAGGAAGAGTTAGGGAAAATATTGAACGTAGGTGTGCCGATTGCACTTCAGGAGACAACGGTTCAGATTTCATTTCTTGTCGTAAATTCTGTTATCAATCAGATGGGTCTGATGCCATCTGCCGGATATGGAATTGCACAGAAAATCGTTTCCTTTATTATGCTGGTTCCGTCCTCTATCATGCAGAGTGTATCAGCATTTGTTGCGCAGAATATCGGTGCCGGAAAGAAAAGCCGGGCATGGAAGGGTTTTTACACTGCAATCATTACCGGATGTTCCGTTGGAATCATCATCTTTATGGTAGGATTCTTCGGAGGCGGAGTATTATCCTCTTTCTTTACCAATGATTCCGAGGTAATCGCGCAGAGTGCCGCTTACCTGAAAGGTTTCTCTGCCGACTGTATACTGACTTGTGTACTTTTCAGCAGTATCGGATATTTTAATGGTTGTGGAAAAAGTATTCCTGTTATGATCCAGGGAATCACTTCCGCATTCTGCATCCGAATTCCGGTATCTATCATTATGTCGAGATTACCGGAAACATCTCTGACTTATGTTGGAATGGCGACACCTATCACAACTGTATATGGAATTATCTTTTTTGTAATCTGTTTCCGGCTGTTAAATAAAAACTCAGCCAAATAATAAAAATGGTTTCCTGTTATCAGTTCTCTTAGTAGAGATGCTGATAACAAAAAACCATTTCCATTATTTGATTATCCTCCGATACATGAATCGCATAGAAAATTTCATTAAGATACGAATCACGTACAACTGTCAGATACCATGCCTGAATCCATAAACTTCATAATCTTATCTAAATACATTTCCATCGTCCTGTCATCGCTGCGGTAGGTCTCATGTCTGGTTCCCGGCAGGTAAACATATTCGCAGGAAGTAATTCCTCTGTGATTGATTTTCTCTGCAAATTTTCTCAATGCGTTTACAGATATAAAATCATCTCTTTCTGCCTGAAATAGCAACACAGGTGCTGTCAGTTTCTTCCATCCACAATATTTTATGTACCAACTCATTTTTACAGACGCCAGAAGCCACCCATAAGAAGCTGCACTAACCTGGAATTTTTTATTCTCTTTACACAGCTCATTATATTTTTCGAATCTCGGTCTGGAAGTACATCCACTGGTTTCGAAAGTCTCACCACCATCATAAGGCTTCTGACCAGCCACATAGTCTTCCTCCCTTCCCAAAAGGCACTTCGTCTGTGCAATAGCAATCACCAATGGCCAGGGAACATTTCCGGTAAGCGGGCGGAGCATAGGAGAATTCAATATAATCTTCTGAAACAGTTGTGGCTCCCATGCAGCTGCAATTGTGCCAATCGCCCCACCCATAGAATGCGCAAAAAGAACTAACGGCAGTTCAGGATATGTTTTTTTAATTACATGGCATATTTTCAAAAAATCTCTCACATATCGCTTCCAGGTATCTATATGTACAAGAGATGAATCTGCTGTCAGACGATAACTTTGTCCATGTCCCATATGTTCCGGCATATACACATGATATCCAGCCTTCAGAAAATAATAAATCATCTCATCATATTTCGGCGCTGCTTCTGTAAAGCCATGACTGATTATAATCACGCCTTTCGGCTTCTCTGCCAGGTAACGCTGTACATGAATTTTCCCCACTATCCCCATATCTTTTCGGTGCAGATGATCCTCTGCACCAGGAATGTATCCCTCCTGACGGTGCGTTGCAAGATATGGCTCTATTTCATCATTCATTTTATACACATATTCATTCTCATGTATTATTTCCATTGTATATACTCCTGTTACTTTTTCATAATTCTATTGCTATCTGCTTTTCACCATTCGATACATACCTGTATTATAATCTTCACTGGCGCCTGTTAATAATCCCATTAATCTTTTTCTCATTATAAAATACCAGTATAATTCCACCTATACAACAGAATACTGCTGCCCCAAAAGCAACTTGCGAAATTCTCCATTCTTAAAAGTAGCTGCAAGAGATCCAAAAGCTGACTCTTTTGCAGGAACCGTATCTACATAATCCTTTTCACGAATGCAAAATACCGGCACAAGCATACAGATAAACGCTACAGCCGCCATCAAAGTAAAGGTCATACGGATAGCACCAACTCTGCCAAAAGCATGAATAAACATCCCCCATATCGTAGGTGCCAGATACGCCACTGCAGTTCCGGCAATAAATGTAAAGGAAATGACTGTGGAAATATTAAGTCTTTCCTGCTGGGTATGTCCAAGCTCCGGAATCAGCGCATTATATGGTGTACAGTAAGCAGTAATGGAAAGATAGTACGCCAGAATCATAACCAGCAAGAACACTCCATTGATCCAGCTGTTTTTATTAACCGGCGACCAGAAAACCAGTACTGTAGAAAGCGCCAGCGGTAAAGATGCCCATTTCAGAAATGGAATTCTTCGCCCATTCTTTGACGTGCATCTGTCAGATAAAGATGCGATCATTGGATCTGTAAAAGCATCAAAAATTCTTCCGAAAGCTGTAATTCCGCCAATAATAGTAAATATGCCGAAGACCACCAGCCCCTGTGGAATGAACACTGTCTGTCCCTGACTGATGGCTGTCTTATCCGGCTGATAAAAATATACAAGCCAGTTAGAAATAATCCCGGACAACATCGCCCATCCAAACTGTCCGGCTGCAAACTGCCATATTTTCTCTGTTGTTAACTTTTTCATCGTGCACCTCCAGATTTCAGAACTGCTGCTTATTTCTTGCAAGAATCGAACTCTTTTCCAGGCATGGAAGTTCTTCTCCTTCAACAGTCGTTACAATTCCGCCTGCTTCTTCAACAATAAGTGCACCTGCCGCAAAATCCCATGGAGATAAAATAAGCTCGAAATAAATTTCCGCTCTTCCTGATGCTATGGCACATAAATCAAGTGCTGCAGATCCGCTTCGTCGGATATCAAGGCATTTTTGAAAATATTCGTAAGCTAATTCAAAGGATGCCTTCGCAAGCTCCGTATTATACGGTGATGAACCAAACAAAACAATGCTGTTTGCCAGATCATCCTTCGATACATGAATCGCATTTCCATTCATATATGCACCCTCACCGGAAATCGCATAGAAAGTTTCATTAAGATACGGATTATGCACGACTCCCATATATCTCTTTCCATTTCGAATCAATCCAATAGATACACAGCTCATATGATAATCTTTAATAAAATTGGTAGTTCCATCAATCGGATCCACCACAAAAATATATTCTGCATTTCTGTTAATCTGGCAATCCTCTTCTTCCCCCAAAAACTCCGCTTCCGGAAGAATCTCAGACAACTTTTTCTCCAGCATTTTCTGAATTTTGCAATCATACTTCGTAACAAAATTTGCTTTTCCTGCCTTATCCTTAATGCCAAAATTTTCCCTGTCCGCCTGAAGCATAACCTGTCCGCATTTTTTTGCCGCTTCAATTATTTCATTTAATATCGTATGTGGAGTTTTCTCCTTTAGTTCCATATTATCTGTCACCTCTCAATAGAAAATGGTTTCCGTTTTATCAATACTTTTATAATTTCTCATACTTTTCAATCAGACACTGATGTTCTTTTGTCTTCTTGTCATAGTTTATCCCAACCAGCAAAATGTCTCCGGTATAATCCAGAACTGAATCCGGATATTGTTTTTCCTTAATCTGCTGTAATGCTGTCTTGACATTCTTATTCCATTTAAGTTCTACGACAAGCGCCGGATAACTGGAAACGTATTCTGGTTTTGGAATAAATACAAAGTCTGCAAACCCACGTCCTGTCGGCAGTTCACGAACTGGTTTAAAATAATATTCCATTGAACTCAGATATGCAATTGCAAGTACACTGCTCAAAGAATTCTCATTATTATACTGAATATTCGAAACATACTCTGTATGGATTTTCTCAATTCCCTCTTCAACTGCTTCTTCATCCATGTCCAGCGTAGCCTCCAGTAAATGTTCTGATTCCTGCTGAAAAGTAATCATCTCATTCCATTTTCTACTCTCAACCGCCGTAGTCAGCTCCTGCCGGATTTCTTCATTTGGAACAAATGCAGTTCTTCTGTTCTGGTTATATCCCAGATAGCCAAGATGGATCAAATACGTAAGTACATCATCTTTGCTTTGTATATTCACCGTATCATTTTTGAAAGCAGATGTATTTACTTTAATCGAAGCACCGGAAAGTATTTCAATTATAGCGTTTTTCAAACCATCATAATTCATATTGATAAAAGGAACAATTGCTTCATAAGAAGCAGTCTCAGACCAGTAACTTCTAAACCTGCCCCGCACACAAACACTTACTACTGCTTTAGGATTATATACCTGATAGTCCTCCAGCAAATAACCATCATACCAATATTTTACTTTCTCAAAATCTCTGTGATATTTTTCGCAAAGATCCTTCACTTCAGCTTCTGTAAATCCAATATATGGCGCCATCACTCCTGCATCAAGCATTGTAAATTCATCAAAATTATTTAATGCAGACTGCGTTTTTTCTTTCTTTATCGGCAAAATACCTGTAAGATACGCCAGCTGAATATATTTTGTCGGTTCCGTTCCCTTAAACATTGCCCTCAAAAAATTAATGTACTTTTCCTGTACTTTTTTATTTGCCGCTTCATCTCTGATCAGAACATCCCACTCATCAATAATTATAATAAATTTCTGTCCAACAATATTTTTAATACGCGAAAGACTTTCCGACAAACTTATCTCTTCTTCAGGCAGAACACCAGGGTAAATCTCTCTCAATTCAGCCTGTACGGATTTCGTAATAAACGCTACAACATTATCCACATTATCACAATTTGCCAGAAACCACTGAATATCAAGATGAATCACATCATACTTATTAAGATGCGTTTTAAAATCGGATTCCCTGCTTATATCCAGCCCCGAAAACATTTCTTCGGAATTACAGCCTTTACTATAATAAGCAGCCAGCATATTTGCAGCATATGATTTTCCAAACCTGCGTGGTCTACTGTTACAGATATAAGCTTCTGTTGTATTAAGTACGCTGTTTGTATATTCCAACAATCCGGTTTTATCCACATATATCGGAGAATTCAGTGCCACCTGAAATGCACTGTTATCAGGATTTACAAATCTACCCATTCCTTACACCCCACAATCAAAAAACAGCTTCACGTTATCAAAATTTTTAATAAAATAATGATAGCATGAAACTATTTTAACGTAAAGCTGAAAAAAGCTGTTATATATCCAGACACCCGGGCTATATCGGGATTCTATAAAATAATCTCAGTTATTTTGCGTAAATAGAACCCACAATCTTTCCCCGTAATGTACATGGCAGAATTTTACATAACAATCTCAGAATCTTATACTTCACACCCGCCACACAAATTGGTGCGCAGTTCTTTTTCTGTGCAAGCCGCGCAATATATGTACCAATAACCTCCGGCGACATCCCACTCAGTTCATCTTTCTCCATCTGACTGACACTGTGTGAAATACGGCCGCCGTATTCATCATCACCCAAAACTGTCTTTTGTCTGGCCTGTGTAAAACCAGTATGAATATCTCCAAGTTCTACTGCTGTCACCCTGACACCATAAGGACTTACTTCATTATCAAGCGCACAGGAATAAGAAGACACTGCTGCTTTACTGGCAGAATAAAATGCCTGAAACGGAATGTGTGCCACTGCTGCCACAGAACTGATATTGACAATATGCCCTCTGTGCTGTCTGCGCATAGAAGGAAGAACAGCTCTGCTTACATTGACAGTTCCAAAAAAATTCACATTAAACTGCGCTTTCGCCTGTTCTGATTCTGTAAACTCCACCGCACCTGAGATACCAAAGCCTGCACAGTTTACAAGAATCTCGATACTTCCTCTTTCCAAAAGGATCTTCCCAACAGCTTCCTGCACGGAAGCCTCATCTGTCACATCTACACACATATGCCTCACGCCTTCTACAGGAACATCCCGACGACTAAACTCATAGACTATATAGCCTGCCTTACTCAATGCTACTGCAGTACATCGTCCGATTCCGGAACTTCCACCAGTGACAAGAGCTGTTCTTTTCTGTTTTGATTCCATATTGTTGCTTACCTCATTCCATTTTTTCTTCTTACCACATGAGTAAGTTCCTGTCGTATTTCCTGATTCCTGAATAACTGTCTGCACCATTCGTCCTGTGCCATAACATCACCACAAATCATATTGTTTCATAGTTTCTGCGTTTCGATATTCATGTTTTTCATAATATCCTATCAGTCTTCCCTCTTCTCTGAGTGCAACCATATAAACATCTTTATTCTGCTTCTCATTATGGAAAGTATAGACAAGGTTATGGCTCTCATCTGCCCCAAACCAGTCCACTACTTTCTGTATTTTATTCCTGGATTCCTGATTATGACAATCTAACAGGCTTCTTCCAATAAGTTTATCACCGCCTCGCTTCGCATAGCTGTTAACAGCTGCCGGATTCATGTAGATAATCTCATGCTTAAGATTACATATAACAATCGAAGCCCTGTCCTGGTCAACAATACTCTTATAAAAACTAATCATATATTTTTTTATGTCCTTTCATTTTTTTCTTTCGTCTAATAGTTTACTATCCACATCAAATATCTTTAAATATCTGTTGGCATACATACGGACACCATCAATGGTATTTATAATAAATTATTACAAAATTTTCGAAACAAAATAATCTGCCTCAATAATATGCCTTACATTCTTCTCCCTGGAGTCAACAATACTCACACGTCCATTCTCCGCTGTCAAAGTCACACTGGAACCATCATTCCGATAAACAGTCATATGTTCCACTGGGCATTCCAATGTCTCTATTGGATTCTTCATCTTTTTTAATCGCCGATACTCATATTCCGGAATAAAAAATTCAAGTTTTGAAATAGCTCTTTTTTTCTTTAATGGTGTTTTTCTTAATGAACCATTTTTATTCATAAAACGATCCGCAAATTCAACATTTTCCGTCATTTTATCAATTACATCCGAAATCCCTTCAATCTGATCAATCGGTCTTTCCTGTAATACTCCTGTTATAATTTTCTTATAGTCTTCTTTTGAAATTTCTACTGACAGCTCATTTCTTCGTCTGTCATAAGTTTCCCCTGATTCATAAGTAATTTTATAGCAATAATTAAAGTTCAAATCTTCCATGCCTCCAATCAAAAATAGCTTCATGCCATCAAAATTTTTAACTAAAATAATGATAGCATGAAACCATTTTAGCGTAAAGCAACATTCTCCATAAAGAATTCAATAATTTTTTCAGCCAATTTATTATGAAGACTATTGCCAAATTCATCAATGATCAGCATTCCGGCATTTTCTATTACCCTGATCAGATGAGGCAGAAAATCGGCAAATACCTGGTTTCCCTGCGATTCGCCCTTGTTGCCATAGAGCAATTCCACTTCTTCGTTTCAGTATTAATCCTTAATAACTGACAACTTCTAATATTAATATATTTATGAAAGAATTCTTCCAACAATTCAAGCGATTCACAATATTCAAACTCTATTGTGCTAAACTCCAATGTCACATTACATTTATAGACTTTTCATCAACTTTTTACTAATTCGTTATTTTATTTATCGGTTAGTTAGATGGTCAGACCCTCAGTATACTCCTGTTCTTTCACACCCATATGTCATTCTCAAAATATATTCATACATATCTACTTTGTGGAAGATATGTATATTTTCAGATTAGCTGTTTCGTGAGAGGGCATCAGAACTATTCTTCCTTAGCTATCGATTATGACTGTACCCTTACCTTCTACTTCTGCTTATATCTTATCATAGCTGACGTTCAACACGTTTTAATCAATCACAAGTCCCGTATTCTCTAAATCAAAAACTATCTAATCTGTCATTTTCTTTACAATCAGTTTATCTTATCATAATCATAAGTGCAATAAATTATCTGAACGAATCTTACGCTATTTGTTTCCAGCTTGTATATTTTTGCCAGTTCCATTATACGGGTTTCATATTCCAATGCGCGTGTTTAGTTAAAGTAAATGGCATATCTGCGCAAGTTACCGCTTACTTTCTTAGAAGTCCCTTATTCATTAAGAACTTTAACAAGAGCCCTTGCAATCGTAACTGCGTCTTCTTCTGTGTTGTCTCTACCAAATGAAATACGAATAGTACCTTCCGAATACTCAGATGGTACTCCGATTGCCTTAATAACATGTGAGACTTCTGTATTTACAGAATCACAAGCCGAGCCAGTTGATATACACATTCCCATCAAGTCCAAACGATGCAGTAACATTTCCCCACTCGATTTGCGGATAGACAAATTTATATTACCGGGAACATGGTTCTCAGAACCATTTCTAATAAAATCTATCTTAGACTTCAGAAGAACATCGTTAAATGCTTCATCTAAAGCAAGTAGTTTTTTATTCACTTTTTCCATTTCATCGCAACTTTTTTTCAATGCAATGGACATTCCTACAATCGAAGCAATATTTTCAGTTCCTGCACGCTTATGGAATTCCTGAGCACCACCATCTGCAAATGAAGATATTTTTGTACCTCTCTTAATATACAAAAAACCAATTCCCTTTGGTCCGTTAAATTTGTGTGCCGAGGCAGAAAGCATATCCACACATAAGTCACTGACATCAATTGGAATATGCCCAACTGCCTGAACTGCATCTGTATGAAATAAAATACCGTTATCATGAGCTACGGTTGCTAACTCTTTTATTGGTTCAATCGTTCCAATTTCATTATTAACCATCATTACAGAAATCAGTTCAGTATTACCTTTAATAAATTTCACTAATTCTTCGCATGATACAACACCTTGTTTGTCAACTGGAAGATAATCCACTTGAAATCCAAAGTGTTCTAATCTTCTACAGGCATTCAGGATTGCATGATGCTCAATCTGCGTTGCAATTGTATGATGTTTTTTTCCCTTCTCAGCAATACCCTTTATTGCCCAGTTATCACTTTCCGTGCCCCCTGATGTAAAATAAATTTCATCTGGTTGAGCACCGATGCATTCTGCAATTAAAGTTCTAGCTTCCATCAAGGCTTTTTTCGGTTTACGTGCAAATGAATATGGTTGCGACGCATTGCCATATTCTTCTTGAAGCCATGGAAGCATTGCATTAAATGCATCTTTATCCAATTTTGTTGTTGCTGCATTATCAGCGTATATAAAATGCTTCATAGCTATTCCTCACTTAAAAAGTGTACACCCTTCATCCTTAAATTCTTCTATTTTGTCCAGCAAATCATCAACAGTACATCCTAAAAAATCAGCCAAACAGTCCATACAATAAAAATTGGCAATGTCTTTTCCAAGAAGCTTTTTGTTTATGCCTACAGTATCTTTATCCAATTGCTTTTTTCCACAAGCAATGCACTCTTTACTCATTATTCTCTCACCATTAAACATGGAACATCTTTATTTTTATATTCACTGTCAATCATGCCTTGCTGAAGTTTGATAATTCTTCGCATTTTCATAGCTGGCGTTAAACAGTAGTCTCTAAATTCCATCTTGTCAACATCAAACTCATTTCTAACATTTGGAAACAGCAACTTTAAATATGCAGTTGCCAACCTCTTAATTGCCTCTGTATCACGAGTATCCGCATGCTTGGGAACTTCTACAATCTTTTCCACAATGGCACGATAAGAGAAATATTTGTGATGCACTTAAATCGTTTTTGATTAAGACACCGTTTGGAAAGCAACTTGGCCTTGGTAGTGTTATAGATTATGAAGAGAAAGTATCCTCAAACGGAAGAGAAACTATTACATTGAATTATTTTGTTAGAGGTTCATGGAAAAATCCAGACGAAAAAGTGATACTATATGCACTTTATAAATTTGCTGAGGCATGCGGAAATTACAGACAGTTCACATTAACCAGATTACTTGATACATCTGTTGAAAGTGCTGGAATTAGTCCAACACAGATTTTTGGATTGAACCGAGAAACAATGGAGAAAATCCTGAATGGTCTTACATTTAATTATTCTGATTTGATTGAAGCAAGATTTACGCTTGGTCTGGATAATATTACACTCAAAAGTGATAAGACGGCTAATGAAATTTTAAACGAGCTGTTCTGAGGAGGAAAAGAGAATGAGTTACAGAGAGTATTTTGATATCGACCCGGAGTATTTTCCACAAGTAGATAAGAAAATAATAGAGGAACAGCCGGATTTGTGGAAAAAATTCTACCCACATCCTACATTCATTAAGCTACTGAAGTCAATGGTAGATGTTCTATCACGCAAGCAGAAATTATCGGTATGGGTTGACGGCGCATATGGCACGGGTAAATCTCATGCTGTTCTGACATTAAAGAAACTCATTGAGGCTTCAGACGAGGAAACAAACGCATACTTTGAGCGTTATAATCTTGATAATTTTCTTTGTCAAAAACTGATTGCACAGAAAAACGAAGGTAAAATTCTTGTTTGTCATCGTTATGGTTCATCTGATATTCAAAGTGATACGGATTTGGTTGTTGCTATTCAGGAAGGTGTAGAGAAAGCATTGGCTGATGCGGGAATTGAAAATGTAGCTAGTACTTCTTTGAAGAATTCGCTTATCAGATATTTTGAAGATGAAGAAAATAAGCAGAGTTTTGACATTTATGCTAAGGGTAAATATCAGACAGTGTTGAACGGAGATACTGCGGATAGTATTCTTGAAAAATTAAGAAATTTCAAGGAAGAAGCTTTGAATACTTTGGTTAAAAAAGTGTTTAAAGTTCCGGTTGTAAAGGGAAGCTTTTCCATGACTACAGGGGAACTTTGCGATTGGATACGTGAAATTATCGAAAAGAATAACCTTAAGGAACTTGTATTCATTTGGGATGAATTTTCAGAGTATTTTGAGAATAACATGCATCATCTTACTGGTTTTCAGCAAGTTGCAGAGCTTGCTGCTACGGCACCGTTCTGTCTTTTGATTGTTACACATAAAGCTGAAGGCTATTTTTCTGATGGAGACCCAGATAAGCGAAAAATTCTCGACAGATTTGTTTCGCCAATTCACATTTCATTGCCTGAAAATATAGCTTTTGAATTGATGCATGAGGCATTGAAGGTAACAGATGATGTTGATAAAGCTGCGAAATGGGAGAAGCACAGGAAAAGTTTAGAAGACCGTACTATGCAGAGCCGTTCTGCTGTAAGCAAAAAAATTGGTTTAACAGACAAAGATTTAAGTAATGTTTTACCGATTCATCCTTATGCAGCCCTTATATTGCAGCATATTTCGATTTACTACACATCTACAGCCCGTAGCATGTTCAATTTTATTAAGAATGATGAAGGCGAAGATGTTAAAGCATTTCAGTGGTTTATTGACAGATATGATTTTAGTTCTCAAAATCCATTTGTCACGATTGATATGTTATGGAATTTCTTTTATGAAACAGGCAGCCAGAAATTGGCTGATGGCATAAGAGAGGTTTTAAGCTGTTATACTCAGAAAATGGATAAGGAGCTTATGGAAGATGAAAAGCGTGTACTCAAGGTTATCTTGTTGCTTCAGGCTATATCTGAAAGAATGAGTGGAAACCGTGATATTTTTCTTCCAAACAACAAAAATTTGACACTTGCTTTCGAGGGCACTGACCTTGCATTTACGGCACAGAATATTGCAAAAAAACTTTTGAACGACCATGTAGTAACCAGAACGCCTTTGACTGGCGATGTATTCTCGTATTGCTGCAAAAACATGGGACCAAGTGTAGACCCGGGTCCGTTCATTGCTCAGGCTAAAGGTAAATCTACAAAAGATATGTCATTTATGGCAGGTAGTAATTTGCGTACTACTATTGAATTTACGGGTGCATTAAAGCTTCGTTATTCATTGGCATATGCTACGCTCTCAGATTTTGATAGTGAAATAAAAAAGGCAAACAATCCAAGTGCAAGCCCACATACTCTCATCATCTACTCCAAGAGAAAACATTTTTTCTGCAAACTTGTTCGGTTTATATTTTATATACTTATACTCTTTTCCTTTCAAGGATTTATCTTCGTCTACCAATCCCGCATCTTTAACAAAATTTAAAAATGCATCCTTTTTCTTATTTGGTACTTCGCCATCTCCATCTGATTTCCAAAACGATGACGTTCCTTCATAGTCAAAGTACACTCTCAACCAATTTTCTTTAATACCAAAGCTATAATATCTATCAAGTCCAGTCATGACCTTTGCTCCTATTCTATTTTTTATAGAATTATATCTCAAACAATGAGAATATATATCGTGGCAGCTAAAGCAATGCTTACACTGATTTGAAATATGCACTCCATTTGCCATATCAATACAACCACTTTTACATTCGGCTGCACAATACCCACAATTAACACAATAAACGCTCTTTATAATCACACTCTTAAAAAGCGACAAAAATTTTATATCTGATTTACTATTTTCAATATTAGGAAACGTAAATTGCTCTCCACCTTCTTGAGTACTTATAGTACGAATTGCATAAGATTTTCCTTCACATGCTATGCTAAATTCACCATCCCCCAAACTAGTAACCTGACCAATAGTCTTTGCCCATTCTTTCCAGTATTCATTCTTTTTCTGTACAGTTATAACATTTTGTCCCTTGACTATTTCAAACACATGCTTATCATGACCGAAATTTAATTCTCTGCCACTTTTTCTAGTACGCCAGTATCCTTGTTCGACAAACCTATCATAATTTTCCTTTGAGAAGTTTTTTCCACTAGTAGTTATTATTTTATTAATAAACAAGTCTGTATTATCGGGATAATTTTTATACTTCATGTAATCATGTTTCCCTTGAGACATAGGACAAACAAGGCAGCCAGCTCTTGTATTACCTTTTTTATATGCGTTATTAAAGGTCAAGCCATTTTCATATATGTATAAAAAAAGTTCTGCCGTGTTCCATTCCAGAATAGGATGGCAGCTATATTGCCCAGAATGCTTACCTCCATAACTGATTGCATCATACTCACTTCTGGATAAGCTTTCATCTCCACGAACACCAGTGAATGCCATACCAGTAAAATCAGGTTTTTGTAAAACTTCTCTAAGTTGCATTATCTGCGGCGTAGTTTTATGCACACTACAACACCAACGTATTGTTACAGCTGGCGGTCCAAAGATTTGCCATGTATTCTCAGGTTTTAGTTTTGATTTTGCCTGCAAAAACTCAATTTTTTCTTCAGCACAAATTTGTTTTATTTTTTCAACAGTCTCATATGTATCGGGGAATTCCATTCCAGTATCCCCAAATAACACCTTAAAGCAGTTATGAGGAAGTGCTCTTTGAACCAAATCCAAGGCAACGACACTGTCCTTACCACCGGAAAAAGCTACATAAAAAACATCCACCTTGTCTTGATACTCAATAAAAGTATTATATATTTTCTTTATAGTTTCCTGTACAAGTTGCTCCATTAACTGTCGATTCTTATCGACCATAGCAGGTATATCAACAAATCGAAGAGGATAACCTTCCGGCTCCGGGTCTTCAATAAGAACTAATTCCGGAGGTGTATAAAGAGAGCCTCCCTTGGTTTTTGCAACGAGTCTTCCTCGATAATAATAATTATTGGCTTCTGCCCACATATATGGGAAACTGTCATTTTTATCATAATCCCAATATTTATCAAACCCTAAAATATCAAGTTCTTTATAATAAACGGGTCTGGGTTCCTTTGAAAATGCCAGTGGCATTGGGGTTAATATATAACCACCGGTAGAACTATCCCATTCGTATGCATACATCCTGTTTATTCCTTCCTGTTCCGAATTTGTGTTGCCTTCCGCATAGCAGTATCTAAGTCCTTATAACTACGTCTTGTAATCATATTAACATCTGCAAGATAATTCAGTGCTTCGCTTTTCTTTAATTCAATTCGGCTTTCAGAAAGCACTGCTGCACAAGCATCCTCAAATTCTTTAATTTTTCCATCTTTTTTAACAATAGCTCCTGCCACATTGTGCAGGGATTGTCCATTATTCAAAAGTGCAAACTTTTTGCTATATGAAATCAAAAAGCTCTCTAACATATACTCATTCCATTCATATCCAACAGATGGGAATGCAAGGAAAGAGTCTATCTCACGAATTCTGATGTAATCCTTTGACATAAAGCTCTCAATAACTTTATCGACTGAATCCACGTCAAAATTTATCCGTTTTTTTGAGACAAATAAATCGTGACTGACTCGCACTGAAACTTCTGATAAAGCGTCGAAATAAATTACAGTATCTAATTCTTTTGAAAGTATATATATTTCGTCTGCTGTAAACTCTGCATGATATTTAGCATACAACTGATATACATCTCTCATAGAAAAACTGTCTTTTGGCAGGCTGATAACAGCCCCTTCAAAACGAAACCTTCCGCTAAATCGTTGTTCGATTGCATTTCTAATTCCAAGACCTGAAAGGTACAGGTTATTTTCAACAAATAATGGAAATTTATCTTGAATCATATTCCAAACATTCGTCCAGATTGCATATTCGTCCTCACTGATAAACCCATCAATAATCTCTGCAATATTCTCCAGTTCATCATCAGTGATTTCAAAAATATCTGTATGAAAATACTCGCCCTTAGAATTTCGCAAAAATCGAGAATCCGTTTTAATGATTCTGTCAACTCGTTCTTGTGGGATATGTGATAATGTGCTAAAAGCATCATCAAGTCTCATTGGTTTACCAGCGGAAAGAAAATATTCTTCAACTTCCTCTGTGTGGTCAATTTTTACATTTCTATCAACCGACATATAATCTGAAAAATAATAATATTTATCTTTTTCAGCCGAATATTCAATATAAGCTTTCAACATTTTTTCGTCTGCCAGTGTAAAGCAACTTGCAAAAGCATCTGATAAATCCTGATAAATTGCCTTATAATAAAGCACCGACTTTCCAGTGGAGAAGCAGTTATCAATGTATGCGAACAAAGTTTCCTTTGTGTTGTTATCAATTATTCCCTCCGCAGGAAAAAGTCTGTCTTTATATAGCACTCCACAATAACGCAATCTTTCTTCCAAGGCTTCATCATCAAAAGTGAGAGTTTCATCAAAAAGTGCATCATACATTTCTCTGAAATTCTCAAAATCAATAGAATCAAATTGCCTTCCGTTGCGGTATCGTCTTAAAAGAGTGATTTCAAATTTTGACTTATCAAAATCTTTCGGCTGTACTTTTTCAATCTCATTAGCAACCGGAAGTGATGTTTTTTTCACTGATAAAGATTTTCTTTCTTTTGCAGGAAGTTGACCTCCCATTTTTAAGTATTTCTTAAATGCTGCTCTAAATCGGTTATGCTGCTTAGCATTAAACTCCAGAAACTCATTATCTCCCATGAGCTCTCGAATCAACGTTGATGCGTCTTCAAAACCACAATCATAAATCATGTGCGAGGCATAATTATGATTTTTTGCATATTCCTCGGCTGTTCTTATTGCTGAAACATAACTTCGGCACGAAGCTTCTGCCATTTTCTCATAATTATACAAAAAGTCGAAAAATTGACCATCTGTAACTATGTCCTTTTCTTCTATCTTATATGGTTGTACCTGTTCCCGTAAAACTGAATTGGCATTTTCCCCAAACGAATAAATATCATCCGCCAATTTTGTTGCCCAAGATACATCATTTAGAATACGTATTACCAATTCCCCATCCGTACCATTGCCTAACATGGACATTATTTTTTCTAAAGTCATTCCATTGGGGCCATCGTATACCCTGGAAATATAATAAAGTTTCTGATAGATTTGGGAATATTTACTATCCGAATCTTGGTTATCTTCAACTTTAGCATTTCCTTCATATTCCATTTGCTTCTTTGTATATGTGATTACAACATTTTCATAATCCACATGGCATTCATCAAGAATTTTCTTTAATTTTCCAACAATTTCACTTGCCGACCTATTTAGTTCCACATACATTCCAGAAACAAACTCTCCGGGTCGTCTGAATAAATACAGGTCTTCTTTTCTTCCTATCAAAGGTACATTTGAACCTGAGTATACAACACCCCATATTCTTTTAAATATATCCGCATAATCTTCATATAACACCTTTAACAAATCCATAAAAAGCTTTTGCCAAGATGTTGACTCAGAAGCTATTTCATCAAAATATGCAGCCTTTATTGGTTTAGTAAATCTTAAAGATGACGGATTATGAAAGTCATATTCAAATACAGAATTTTCATTCAAAGATAATTCTGTAGTGTTATCAATCAACATGACTTCTTTAATATTGTCATTTGAATCCTCTATTAAGATTTCCACATCAGGAGTCTTTGTGTCAGACCTCATTTCGCTTTGCTTCAAAAATTGCTTATATAAAGGTACTGCTTTATCAAGAACAGTGGCTGTCTTTCTATGCATCAATCGATATATTTTCATTCCAAGAAGCTTTGTAGCAACGCTTATGAATTCTTTTTTATTGTTCATATTCCAAAAGCTCACCTTGCTCAAGCCACGAGAACAGCAATACTCCGAACCTTCGTCAAGTGCATTAACTATTGTATCAAGACTATATTTATTTACCGAATTAGATGAAAGCCATTGAATAAATTTTCCTTTTGCATTCATATTATTCATAGACTCCTTGTTCTCAATCTGTTCCTTTGCAAGCGTGAGTATTTTTTCAAATTCATCAGAATTTAATTTGCTCATTTTTGCCATTTCAATATATAATTTACTTGCTCCTGGCAACCCCTTTTCTCCGTCTGTCAGAAGATACTCCATTTTGGTCATTTGAAGAGTAATTCCATTTTCATTACGAAACACTTCATCTATTTTAATTCCATTTGCTTTTGCACGTTGCCTAAGCAATTTTGATAATTTATGTACGCATTCTGCTTTATCAATTTTCTTGTCACGAATTTTGTTACAAGCATCTATCAGCAATGCTACCTCATACTTGTCCCATCCTATCCGAACTGCCATATCAATCCTCTATAATTTGACAAATATCCCCATGGAACACCTTACAAATTCTCATAAATACTTCCATAGATACCGTTTCATCTTTATTAAACCTTGTTGCAACAGATGATGAAATATCTGCTACACGCATTAAATCCTGTCTATTTATCTGGTTATCAATCATAAGTTTACGAAACTTGTTATAGCTTATTTTCATCTGCAACACCCCTCGTCCACTTTATTTTTAGTTATAATTACACAAATATCACTTTATCACATCATATTTATTTTTTCAAGATATCTACACCCAAATGCCTTTTTTATGCTATAATTTCCACTTTTTACAAACATCTAATATTCAATCCTATGTTTCCAATGGCTACTCAACTAAGTAATCATCTTTTCAAATACCATCTGAAATTCTTAGTATGCAGAGATACCCTATCTATAGCTGCTGCCAATTCCAGCTATGTACTGTCTTTGCTTTCAAGCATTGTCTGAGTTACCCTCTACAATATAAATTAAATAGAAAATCCCTTATACTGTTGGAACGAATCTGTTATTTTCTTATGTTATAATCAGATATCTGGAGCTGTAATAATTCTCTCGACACTATCGAAAAACAGCCCCACAACTGAAGTTCTCTCCAATTGTGGGGCTGTTTTGATTATACAGTTATTCCTGATATACATTTCTATGCTTTCAGATATGTTTTCAAACAAAATCTGGTTCTGCCGGTCGTGTCTATGTATTGTCCTTATTCTGCAATTCGTTATGCCTGCGCATCCATCTCCGCCTTAATCTCATCCTCGCAGTCTGCCATTGCCTGTAATGTCATAGTCAGCAGTTTCTGTAATTCCCAGCCGAGCTGGTCAGCGCCGCGTTCAATGACTTCTCTGGAGCATCCTGCTGCGAAGCCTTTGCTTTTATATTTCTTCTTGAGGGATTTGAGTTCCATGTCTTTTGTGCTTTTGGATGGTCTCATAAGTGCTGCTGCCCAGATAAGTCCTGTAAGTTCGTCTGCTGCAAAGAGTACTTTTTCCATTTCGTGTTCCGGTGCTACATCAATGGTTGCGCCACATCCTACTGTGATACCGTAGCCGTGGGATACAACTGAATGGATCACGTCTTCGCCTACGCCTGCTTCGCGGAGCATTTCCGGAGCTTTCAGACAGTGTTCTTCCGGATATAGTTCAAAGTCGATGTCGTGGAGGAGCCCTACAATTCCCCAGTATTCTGCATCTTCGCCATAGCCAAGTTCATTGGCATACCATTTCATTACTGCTTCTACAGTCAGGGCATGCTGAATGTGGAAGGGATCCTTGTTGTATTTCTTTAATAATGTGAATGCCTCATCTCGTGTAATTGTTTTCATTATTTTGTCACTCCTCATATCTGAATTGTCAGGTGGATAAAATCATCTGCTTTACTGCTTGTTTATAACTGAATAACTGCTCTGCAGTTTATCTGTCAATCTGGATCTGACATGCTTCCATTGCTTTCAGTGCATTCTCATGGCTTTCCGGTGTTACGCCTGCGCAGCATTTAGCGTCTACGATGATCAGAACTTCCGGGAGAGATGCTTTTGCCAGAAGTGCATTGGAAATAACACAGATATCTGTGCATAAACCTACGAATGTGATACTTTCGATTTCATTATCCTCATTCATTGCCACCAGTTCTCCTGCAAGGTCTGTGGAACCAAAGGTTTCTTTATCAATGGGTTCTGTTTTTCTGAGTGCATCTAATTCGCTTCTGATCTGCCAGCCTTCAGTGTCACGGATACAGTGCGGTACAGGAAGCTTCTGTCCTTCCTGGGTGTCAAGATAGTAAGTCTCATGGGTGTCTCTGGTAAAAAGAACAACTCCATCAAAATTTTCGATTTTCTCTTTTACACCAGGTACAATGGCAACTGCCTCTTTTGTTCCAAGAGCTCCGTCGATGAAGTCATTCTGCATGTCTACAACTACTAATACCTTCTGCATATTTCCTTCCCTTTCGTTCTTTCTGCACATTTTTTCAGATAATGCTATAAAATCTCTGGAAACGTATGCTGTTATTATTTGTTATTACTATACAACAACAAAATATTTTTGTACAGGCAGAAGTGCCTGTGTTACTATAGCAATTCCATAAAGTATCAATCATCTATTTTTCAGTATATTTTTCAAATCTGTACTTCTGTTTAATATCCGGATATTTGTCTCTGTCTACTTCACTCATAAACATATCATAGGGTCTGGCACAGATTTTGAAGGGTGCGTAGAGTGCCTGGTAGATCATCAGTTTTTCACCATTTTCTGTGTGATGGGCTACTGCAAGGACTTTATAGAGATATTCGGAAGTATCCGGGGATACCCATTCTCTTTTGAAATGCTGTACAATGTCGCCTGCATGAATATCGTGTTCCGGTGTTTTCAAAGTGTTTTCATTTTCCGCACTGTAAGGTTCTTCTGGTTCTGTATTGAGTTCCATATACTCTTCTTTATCAAGGGAAACCGGGATTCCGGAACGGCCATTGATGTGAACGCCGCCATACCAGGTGCCTGTGACCTCACAAATATCACCTACTTCGTATTCCATGCTGCAGTCATTATTTTTCTTTATGATTCTGATCTTTGCCATTTTATCATCTCCTAGCATATAGTTCTTATTTCATGCAACCAGAAAAACACTCTAACACGTTAGATTATATTCTCCAGCAAGTTCTTCATTTAAAACAACCACCTCAACACCCCATATTTTTCTGACCTTAAGCAATCTGGCTCTTAATTCTGCCAATGGCCCGGCTAGCCACGTAATATCTTCTGCGTTTTTTACAACCAGAATAAATTTTAATTTTACATCTTTCATATTGCTTACTGATCGAAGATTGTCTCCTATCTCTGACGTCTCCTGATATCTGTTCATAATCGCCGCCAGATATATCTGCAAAGATGATATAAACTTCTCAGTTATTGAACCATAATATTCTTCGAATTTCTGTTCTTTTTCTTTCGATTCATATCGATTCGCCACATTTGGACAACTTTTCTTTGCTTCCAGAAACACTATATTATTTCCATTATATTTCAGGATAAACTCAACTGTTGGGATTCCATCGCCAAGTTTTTTATAAATTTCAGATGTCTCAATATGAAATAAATCTTTTTCATCATATTTTCCAAAATTCATTCCTGATTCTGGTATAACGCTCACTTTAATGCCACCCCAATTTCTTCTCGATACAACTGACGGAATGTATCCATAATTGCATTATGTTCCAACAATTCAAATTCCGGTGCTATCTCACATAATACTTTGTTGTTTTCATTTTTATATAAGGAAATGTACTGCAGTTTACTGTCCTGTCTCCGCTTTACTTCAATATATTTAGATAAAAAATAGTCATGTGTAGAAACAAAAATCTGTACACCTTCTGTCTCCAGCATGATCAACAATTCAGCCAGCACCGGAATATATTTCGGATTGATATTTGCTTCTGGCTCGTCCCAAAACAAAACGGATCCCTTCTCCAGTGTCCCGTTTTTTATCAACTGCCATAAAAGAGCAATTTTACGTAATCCTTCTGCTACCAAATTAAATTCTAACTTTGCCTGTGTACCAGGTTTTAAATAAAAACGATCCTCATTCAATGTTACTTTCCCATTACTGATTTTCTGTAAAATATCCAGATATTTTTTCCTTACAGTTGAATTCACTCCTCTGGAAATGTCAATTTTGGCAGCCGCAATAATATCCAGATACGTATCATCAAATTCCACATTTCCCATTTTTACTGCAGCATCCAGATTCCAGGCATTTGACAAAATCTCTTTTGCCGGAATAAATACGCTTGTGAGATCAGACATCTGCTTTTCCCATTTCTCTTCTGAATTAATCTCTGCATCCCATTTTCGTGTTTTGGTTGAAAATGTCATTCCTATTTTGGCAGTATCAGATTCCACAGAAACCATGGCTTTATTGCTTCCACTCTTTCCTCTGTTTACCAGACGTCCAATTCCAGACTGATCAGGACGAAATAACATTGTTGTTTTCTGCGAAAAAGACACATCATGTTTAGAAGCCTGACATGCTGCATAGGCTAATTTCATAATATGAGTCTTTCCCACACCATTTTCACCAACTAATACATTTAATCCTTCACAAAAAGGAATCTTTATATCTTCAAATACTGTAAAATTCTCTGCTGCAATCTTTGTTAATGGCATTTCCATCACCTCAATATTTCCATTTTTATAAATCAGTTCATTATATCTGTCGCACAACAATATAATATAAAGTAACTTCTATAATAATTTTATATTATAACACATATAAATATGTCAAACAGCTATTTTCTTCAATATAATATTGTAAAATCTGAAAGCTTGTAAAAGGCTATAACTATCACTTCCAACTCTTCCAGATCTCCGGCTGATATCCTACTGTCGCCTGTTTTCCGTTTCTTACCACAGGGACTTTGATGATACTCTGGTTTTCGAGGATTTTCTCTGCTTTGTCTTCCTCTGCGATATAAGTGATCAATGCCAGCAGGTCTTTATCCTTGCAGTCAGTATCTATCAGCTTGTTATAACCACCAACTGCCTGGCAGACAGACTGGAATTCTCCTTTACTTAAGCCTTTTTCTTTCATATCTATAAACTGATATTTAATTCCCCGTTCTTTGAAATAGCGTTCTGCTTTCTTGCTGTCAAAGTTTTTCTTTGTTCCGAATATTTATATATTCATAGTCTAATGCTTTCTCCCATTTTTTTAAGAATTATTGTTCCTGCTATATTTTCTCTTTTCCTGCCTGTTCATTTTAAATTTCCATCCATTTCACATTTTTTTCAAATTCTCACCACATATTTCTCACATTTTCCGGTTATATTATTACCTGTACAGAGCAAAGAGTAATTGCAAATAAAACTTTTTCTTTTTCATACTTTTGCCGGGAATCGATGAGGTTCCCGGCCTCCTTCTTTTATTCCGTTATTTTTTATTCCATTAGATTTTCTTTTTAATATGGTTATAGATATTCAGTCCTTTTGTCTGTCCGTATTTGGAAATGATAGATCTGTAAATCTGCTGTTTTCTGTTTTTGTCTTCTGCGTTTTTTTCCACAGTTGTTGAAACATAATTTACCACTTCCTTTGGCATGCCTGCCTTGTCGAGAACCAATACCAGTTCCTGCTGTAATTTCTTTGTTCCGGCATTCATATCAATTATCTTTTGTTTTGGCTTTTTTGTATTCTGATTCTCTGATTGTTTGACAGACTGTTTTTCAGGTTGTTCATCCAACTGTTTTTCTGTTTTCTGACCGGATTGTTCGGTCATCTGTCCGTCTTTTTCTTTACCGGTCTGTTTTTTTACCTGTTTCCTTGTATGCACCTGTTTTCCGGAAATCTTTTCGTTTCTGGAGACTTTCACATCTTTTTCTGTTTTCCAGAACTCTATAATATGGTCAAAGCCTGTATCTTTGCTGATTACAACAATTTTGCATTCTTCATCCTGACCTGTGCATTCTTTTCCTATCAGATATCCCAGATAAGATCCCAGATGCATATCTGCTGACTGATTTCCTGTCGGTACTTTATGTGTGACCAGCTTTGCTTCTCCGTGATCATTGATAATATCAAGATCTATTTTTCTGCTGTTATCTGTATAAAAAAGATGGATAATATCTGTTTCCCGTAATTTTTCACATCCTTTGAAGCCTTCACTTCCTACATTTTCATAATCAATCAAATAATAAGTTTTAATAATCTTCATCCTCTCTTTATTTGTTAATGTTCACTCCGTTCACAGTAACCTTTATTTTTCTCTGCTGTATAATACTCTGTCATTTTTCAGCCGGATAATTCTTTCCTATTTTAACATGCATCTTTTATCAGCACAACCACATAGTGGCAGCTTTCCTGGTTAGTATTTCCTGGTTGTCTTTCCTGCCTGTTCCAGTCAGACAGAATATTATCATATCCACGAATAGTATTCCCATATTGCCACTATAATAAATTTACATACCTTTTGTGAAAAATGACGGATTTTTCATCAAATTCCAGTTGATAAATCTTTAACAAAATTCAAAAAAAGGCAAAAATCCTGTTGATTTTAAGCGTTAAATATGTATAATAGTAAAAGAGAAGCGATACCCATTCGCTTTTATGGTAAGGTATCTTAAGCCTGTTTAAACAGGCGCTTTCATTAACGAAGAAAAGAGGTTAAACGTAAGATGGCAAAAATCGATTTAAGCAAGTATGGCATTACCGGAACTACAGAAATTGTCTACAATCCTTCTTATGAAGTATTATTTGAAGAAGAAACCAAACCGGAACTGGAAGGCTTTGAAAAAGGTCAGGTCAGCGAACTTGGTGCAGTTAACGTTATGACAGGTATCTACACAGGACGTTCTCCTAAAGATAAATACATCGTTATGGATGAGAACTCCAAAGATACAGTATGGTGGACAACAGACGAATACAAAAACGATAACCATCCTGCAACTCAGGAAGCATGGAATGCAGTAAAAGAAATCGCTAAAAAAGAGCTCTCCAACAAGAGACTTTTCGTAGTAGATGCATTCTGCGGTGCTAACAAAGATACTCGTATGGCTATCCGTTTCATCGTTGAAGTTGCTTGGCAGGCACATTTCGTAACAAATATGTTCATCCAGCCAACATCTGAAGAACTTGAAAACTTCGAGCCAGATTTCGTTGTATACAACGCTTCCAAAGCTAAAGTTGAAAATTATAAAGAATTAGGCCTTAACTCTGAAACAGCTGTAATGTTCAACATCACAACTAAAGAGCAGGTTATCGTAAACACATGGTACGGCGGAGAAATGAAGAAAGGTATGTTCTCTATGATGAACTACTTCCTTCCATTAAAAGGTATGGCTTCCATGCACTGCTCTGCAAACACAGATATGAACGGCGAGAACACAGCTATCTTCTTCGGTCTTTCCGGAACAGGTAAAACTACTCTTTCCACAGACCCGAAACGTCTCCTGATCGGTGATGACGAGCATGGCTGGGATGACAACGGCGTATTCAACTTCGAAGGTGGATGCTACGCTAAAGTTATCAACCTTGACAAAGAATCTGAGCCGGACATCTACAATGCGATCAAACGCAACGCTCTTCTTGAGAACGTAACACTTGATGCTGAAGGCAAGATTGATTTCGCAGATAAGAGCGTAACAGAGAATACTCGTGTATCTTATCCGATCAACCACATTCAGAATATCGTTCGCCCGATTTCTTCTGCACCGGCAGCTAAGAACGTAATCTTCCTGTCCGCAGATGCTTTCGGAGTACTTCCTCCTGTATCTATCCTGACAGAAGCTCAGACTCAGTACTATTTCCTGTCTGGATTCACAGCTAAACTTGCTGGTACAGAGCGTGGAATCACAGAGCCTACACCTACATTCTCTGCTTGCTTCGGTCAGGCATTCCTGGAACTGCATCCTACAAAGTATGCAGCTGAGTTGGTTAAGAAGATGGAAAAGAGCGGCGCTAAGGCATACTTAGTAAATACCGGATGGAACGGTACCGGCAAGCGTATCTCCATTAAGGATACCCGTGGTATCATCGACGCTATCTTAAGCGGCGATATCTTAAAGGCACCTACCAAGAAGATCCCTCACTTCGATTTCGAAGTACCTACCGAACTTCCAGGTGTAGATCCTGCAATCCTTGACCCACGCGACACCTACGCAGATGCAGCTGAGTGGGAGAAGAAGGCAGAGGATCTGGCAAGCAGATTCATCAAGAACTTCGCTAAGTACGAGAGCAACGAAGCTGGTAAAGCACTGGTAGCAGCTGGCCCACAGAAATAAAACGAAAAAAGACTGGATCTTACATCGGATGACCATCCGATGCATCTTGTGGGACCGACAGGTCACGCAAGATGAGAGCCGGCGTAACGTATAAGAAAAACGCAGTCCTGTAGCTTATGGGGCTGCGTTTTTTTGCGCTATAAATGAGAAAATTCCGCCTGCTTACGCAGGCGGCACAAGCACGCTAGTGCAGGGATTGTAAGTATGCTATAATGTTAAAAAATGCAAATGGGGGTTATTTACATGAAAATATTAAACTTCGGTTCACTGAATATCGATTATGTATACAGCGTAGACCATTTCGTACAAAAAGGCGAAACTATCTCTTCCAGCCAGATGAACATTTTCAGCGGCGGAAAAGGCTTAAACCAGTCTACTGCATTAGGACGCGCCGGGGCGCAGGTTTTCCATGCAGGAAGGATCGGAAAAGGGGGAGAATTTCTTGTAGAGCAGTTAAAAGAAGCTGGTGTGAACACAGATCTGGTAGTTTTAGATAGCCAGTGTTCCACAGGACATGCCATTATCCAAAATGATGCAGAAGGAGATAACTGTATCCTTCTCTATGGCGGTGCTAATCAGCGGATCACAAAAGAACAGATCGACGCTACATTAGACCAGTTTGATGCAGGAGATTATTTAGTCTTACAGAACGAGACCAGCAATCTGCCTTATCTGATGGAAAAAGCAGCTGAAAAACAGATGAAGATCGTGTTAAATCCGTCCCCAATGGATGAAAAAATAAAAGCGCTCCCATTGGACAAGGTAACGCTGTTCTTTGTGAATGAGATTGAAGCAGCCCAGATCTTAGGACAGAAGGAACTGGAAAGTACACAGGAAGCAGCGGCAGCTTTCCGCTCCATGTTCCCGCAGGCAGCAGTCGTCCTTACGTTAGGCTCTCAGGGTTCTGTTTATATTGACAAAGACCAGGTGATCCCACAAAAGTGCTATAAAGTAAAAGCAGTAGATACCACAGCTGCAGGCGATACTTTTACTGGTTTCTTCGTATCCGCCATCAGCAAGGGCAAAAGCCCAAAAGAGGCACTGGACTTGGCATCAAGAGCGTCTGCAATTGCAGTGTCAAGACCAGGGGCAGCACCATCTGTACCGACTTTAGATGAAGTTGAGAACTGGGAATTTGCGGAGTAAGCAGATCTCAGTTTCTTAATGTGCAAAACCAAATGTTATTTACACGCATCCACAAATGCCTGAAACAGTCCCATAGCAGCCTCATCTCTGTCCCAGAGATATTCCGGATGCCACTGCACTCCCAGGAAGAAATTCGGGTAATCAGGCTTTTCAACAGCCTCGATAATACCGTCCGGAGCAACCGCAGAAACTACCAGTCCCGGTGCCGGAATATGCACACACTGGTGATGGCTGCTGTTTACAGCAATCTGGGTCTCACCGTGGCAGATGGAGTGAAGGAGAGTATTCTCTGTAATATTCACCCGGTGACATGGGATATTATAGTAAAACGGCTGCTGGTGTGCGATAGGAAATTCCCGTTCTGTCTGGGATGGGATATCCTGATACAGACTTCCACCAAGGCCTACATTTAATACCTGAACACCTCGGCAGATGCCAAAGATCGGCTTTCCGGCGTCCATAGCAGCCGAAAGAAGGCGAAATTCCAGGTGGTCTCTGGCAGCAGATATATTTCCACATTTTAAATGGGTATCTTCCCCAAAAAGAAATGGATTAATGTCCGGTCCTCCTGTAAAAAGAAAACCGTCACAAACGTCCATAAACTGTTTTATATCCTCATCGCTGCATTCCAACGGAAGCAGGATCGGCAGTCCGCCTGCTGCGGCGATGGCTTTTGGATAGGTAGGACGGAGGCTGGTATCATTATTTTCAGTGTTGTGTGATGGTGTGATGCCGATGATGGGCTTTTTTTGAGTCATGGTGTATTACGTCCTTTTTGACATTAATTATATGATAGAAAAAAAAACCACAAAGCAAATGCTCTGTGGTTTTCTTATGTAGCTTATAATTAGCCTTCGATAGCGCCGGTTGGACAGGCAGCAGCGCAGGTTCCGCACTCGATGCAGGAATCAGCGTCGATAACGTACTTGCCATCTCCCTCAGAGATTGCACCTACTGGACATTCGCCAGCACAGGTTCCGCAGCTTACACAACCATCAGTAATTACATATGCCATGATAAAATACCTCCTTATATATTTAGATGTTTTTGAAACTTCAAAAACAATCTCGTTTATTGTTTCTTTATTGTAAACGATTCTGGACAATTATTCAAGAGGAAAATACCCCCTAAAGCTGTATAAATTGTACAAATTTAGGAGCAAAATGGTTAGTCAAAACTATCTAAAACGCCAGTAAATACAAGGGTTTGCGAGTTTAAAGGTAAACCTACAAAAGAAATAGGCTTGCCAAAAAATCCAAAATGTATTATGCTGATAAAAGCGTATAGCATATTTACGTATAGTATATAGAATATAAGGAGGAAATACACATGAAGATCGAAAAGACAATGCTGATCGGTGAACTGATCCACATGGATGAGCTGATCCCTCAGATGCTGATGGGTGCAGGAATGCACTGCCTTGGATGCCCAGCTTCTCAGGCTGAATCTCTGGAAGAGGCATGCATGGTTCATGGAATCGACTGCGATGATCTGGTTTCCAAGATGAATGAGATCCTGGCTGACAGATAAGTTTATCCACAAGAGAACATGTACGGGTAAAGACCCGATGTAAAAAACCGTCTGCTGTAAAGTGCAAGTTGAAAAGCACTTTGCAGCAGGCGGTTTTTGCGTTTAATTTACAAAAGCACTCTTGACAATTGGGCCGATACTTAGTATATTGAGTAATATATTAGTATATTAACACAACACTGATTTGGGAAAACAAAAATAATTTAAAATTTTTAAACACTCAGGAGGTAAACATTATGGATATGACATTGCGTTGGTTTGGTGAAGGAATTGACTCTGTTTCTTTAGAGCAGATCCGCCAGATCCCAGGAGTAAAGGGCGTTATCACTACTTTATATGATATCCCTGCAGGCGAAGAGTGGCCTATGGAGCGCATTCTTCAGATGAAGGAGCAGGTAGAAGCAAAAGGCCTTAAGGTAATGGGAATTGAAAGCGTAAATATCCATGACGCTATTAAGGTAGGAACACCGGACCGTGAAAAATACATTGCAAACTATATCACTACCCTGGAGCGCTTAGGACAGGCAGATATCCATGTAGTCTGCTACAATTTCATGCCTGTATTTGACTGGACCCGTTCTGATCTGGCAAAGGTACGCCCGGATGGTTCTACTGTTTTAGCATATGACCAGAAAGAGATCGACAAGATCAATCCGGAAAACATGTTCGAGTCCATGGGTGAGAAGTCCAATGGTTTTGAACTTCCTGGCTGGGAGCCGGAGCGTATGGCAAGAATTAAAGAGCTGTTTGAAATGTACAAGGATGTAGATGAAGAAAAATTATTTAACAACCTGGTATATTTCTTAAAAGCAATCCAGCCTGTATGTGAAAAGTACGATATCCGTATGGCGATCCATCCAGATGATCCTGCATGGCCTGTTTTCGGTCTTTCCCGTATCATTACCGATAAGGAGCACCTCTTAAAACTGATGAAGGCAGTAGATGCACCATTTAACGGCGTAACTCTCTGCACCGGATCTTTAGGAAGCAATCCGGAAAATGATATCCCGGACATCATCCGTTCTTTAAAGGGACGTATTCATTTTGCACATGTGCGCAACTTGCAGTATAATGGTTACAGAGATTTCCAGGAAGCAGCTCACTTATCAGCTGACGGAAGCATGGATATGTATGAGATCATGAAAGCGCTGTATGATATCGGCTTTGACGGCATTATCCGCCCAGACCACGGAAGAGCGATCTGGGGTGAGGTTTCCATGCCAGGATATGGCCTGTATGACCGTGCGTTGGGTGCATGCTACCTGAACGGACTGTGGGAAGCAATCGTAAAGCAGAATGGAAACGCACATCAGGAGTAGAAGCAGAAAACAGGAGAAATGAAACCATGAACGCACAGGGAAAAAGATCAGGAGAAACAGCCAGGGAATACGCATACCGTATGATACGGGAACAGGTTATTTCTCTGGAATTAAAGCCAGGTGAAGCCTTTAATGATATGGAATTTGCGGCAAAAATAGGCGTTAGCCGGACTCCTGTGCGGGAGGCGGTGATCCAGTTAAGCGAAGAGTCACGTATTATAGAAATATTCCCCCAACGCGGTATGCGCATTGCGCCAATCGATGTGGAACTGGTAGAAGAAGCCCGTTCCCTGCGTGTGCTTTTAGAAAAGCAGATCGCGGGAATGTGCTGTGAAATGGCAACCGAAGAAGATATAAAATGGCTGCAGGAAAATGTAGGACTGCAGGAATTTTATATGGAAAATTCCCGGCCGGAAATGGTAATGCAGTTAGATGATGAGATGCATCATAAGCTGTTTATGATCTGCCACAGAGAACTGACTTATGGTATGTGCCAGAAACTGGCTATCCACTATGACCGTATCCGCAGCCTTTCTGTAAATACAGTGAAAGATAATACCATTATCGAAGATCACAGGAAAATTATCCAGTTTATTGCCGAGCATAAAAAAGAAAATGCCATGGCCCAGATGGAAAAGCATTTGAGCCGGTGGCAGTTAAATGAAGGAAAATTCCGTCAGGAATTCCCGGATTATTTCAAATAAACAAACGCGCCCCGGATATCCGGGGCGTTAATTTTTACAGATTTTTTAGTTTCTGCAAAGCCTTTTCTCCGATCATTAATTCATAATGTTCTTTGTAATAGGCTTCTCCCGCATATTCATTTGGCAGTTTGGCCGCATATTCAGCCAGCACGTTGCAGACTCTGGAGAAATCCAGTTCATTGCAGTCCTTATTATTTAATACCAGATAATACTGACGGGTGGATGGTTTTTTATAAAGTGCGTTGTGAATGTCATCACAGCTGTCTTCGGCAGCTTTTGCAGCTTCACTGATCTGATCCAGACTGTCAAAACGGAAAGTGCGCAGTTGGATCTGTGGAGCTTTTGCATTCTCTGTTCCTGTGTTTTCGGCAGCTGTATTTACATTTGCCTTAAGTTCCTCTGTTCCGTTTTGTCCCAGAAGTTTAGCCAGGTCACCGGCGCCTTCCAGAAATTCATCTGCCAGCTGGGAAAGGAGATTTTCTGACTCTGCTTCTGCAAAAGGAGAAAACTTGGAGAAGCGGGTATCTAACTCTTCCGGATCTTCTACTTTTGTCACAATAAGCATAATGCTTTCGGAAGACAGAGGAATGGCTTCTACCATTAACGGAATATCTTCCGCTTCAAACCCAACTTCCTGTGCTGCCTGCTGGATCATTTCACGGAACAGGTTTCTGGCCTTTTCAGAGCCATAAGCCAGTTCCGCCAGATTGATCCCCCGTGAGCTTAGATCTAAGCTTGTCAGGGTGCAGCGTATCTGATTGTCACTAATTCGTTCTATTTTCATATAGGATCACTTCCTGTTCTCTTTGTGTTTTGTCGTGTGTTTTAGTGCCACGTGTTATGAAGATAAACTTCTACAATTAGAATATACTACATAATGGGTGGAAATATCAATTAAATATCAATAATATATATTTAAAATTTTTAGTGTGCATTTATCAACAGAAATGAGCTATATGAGCAGAAGATAAAAGAAAAAACACAGGAAATGGCGTTTTTCTTTGACTTCTAAGAAAGAATGTGAATGAAAAGATGTATACACCATGTCCCAGCTATATGTGTAGTCATTATATAGACCATAGACAAGTAACAGCTTATCAGATAAGATAGCCAAAGGAGATGATATTGTAACGAAAGAGAGGTGAAACGAAAGGGAGATCCTGTTTGGAAAATACCGGCTGATTCAAACAGTGGGAGCAGGACGCACGGGAACTGTATGGAAAGCAGTTCACCTGGGATTAAACGAGTACCGGGCCATTAAGTGCGTACCGAAAACGCATAAAGATTACGAAGAATTCAGAAGAGAAGCGTTGGTGCTTAAAGAACTTAAGTATCCGGGGATCCCACTGGTTTATGATCTGGAAGAGGACAGCCACTACTTTTATCTTATTGAGGAATATCTTGAAGGCAATTCTCTGTATGACCTAATCCAAGATCAGGGACCATTTCAGGAAGCAGAAGCCGTTCGCTATGGGCGGCAGATCTGTTCATTAGTTGAATATTTACATCATTCTTGTGATAAACCCATATTACATTTAGATCTACAACCGAAAAATCTGATGATCTGGAAAGGCACGGTACAGCTGATCGATTTTGACCATGCCGGAGACAGCGACAGCGCCAGTTTAAGAAAAGAACGGTATGGTACTGCAGGCTGCGCAGCACCTGAACTATATACAACTGACCAGCTTTTAGACCAAAGGACGGATATTTATGCCATTGGTGCCATCCTCCGGTTTATGCTATACGGAACCCTGAAAGCAGGGGCAGAAACAGACTGTGGGATCACAGTATCAGGGCCGCTTCAGAACATCATTAAAAAATGTATGGAACCAGACAGAACAAAGCGCTATCCATCAGCAAAAGAACTGGAACTGGCACTGGAGCGTTCTGTACGGGGCGGGCGCCTGATCAGCGCAGATAATAATGCGGTATCATCTCTGAATATTGTGATCGCAGGCAGTACACCGGGAGCCGGAGCTACCCATCTGGCTTTTGGCCTTTGCGTCTATCTTACCAAAATGGGGATAAAAGTCCTGTATGAAGAAAGAAATCAAACAGGAGCAGTAAGGCGCATGGCAGAAAGTACAGGCGGGGCGCGGATTGATGGCCGTGGTATCTATCATATTCAGGGATGTCTTATGAAACCCTGGTACGGTCCGGCTGTGAAGCTGGATACAAATACAGAGTTTGAAGTGGTTATAAAAGATTTTGGCACAAACTGGGAAGAGGCAGGACAGACATTAAAAGAGAAGGATCATTTTCTTACGGCAGTGATCAGTGAAAACCTGTGGGAGTACGGGAAGGCAAAAATGATGTTGGAGAAGATGACCGGATCGAAAGAAGAAAATATGGGCCCGATGGCTCTTGTCTGGCGGCATGCCCGGGGAAAGAAGAATAAAGATATGACTTTGGGGCATAAGCCCTTTCTTTTTCTGGAGCCGGAATACATAAGCCCTTTTGAACCTGGAGCAGAGGGAGTCAGCTTTTTAAGATCTCTCTGGGATTGTATACAGAAAGCGGAAAAAAAGCAGAGCATGAAAAAAAGGAGATTTTCGTGGTTTCGACAGTAAAAGTAACCGGGATCATAGGAGCTGGAAGGGGAACCGGGGTAACTCATTTCAGTATCCGGGCGGCTAATTATTTTTGCAGCTGGAAACAGAGGAAAACAGCTGTGATCCAGTGGAATTCCCATAAGGATACAGAACGGATGAGAAATTTTCTGGAGGCTTCCGGAAAAGAAGGAGGCCGCTTTAAGAAAGAACCTTTCCGGGTCCTGGAGGTGGATTTTTATTGTCAGGGCGGACCGGAGGTACTGGCTGCGTGTATGGAAAAAAAATATCAGGAGATCCTCATTGACTTTGGAGAAGTGAGAGATGAGGTCTTTCCGGAGTGGCTTCGGTGCTCTGAAAAGATCCTGATCGCAGACCTGTCAGAATGGAAACTGGAGTCATTTTTGGGGCTGTTTACAGAAAAGGAAAAAACGGGAAAAGACTGGATCTGCCTGACTGCTTTTGGCAGCGAGATCGTGAGAAAAGAAATAGAAAGACAGTTTCGCCTTTCTGTGAAACGGATCCCTCTTTCAGTAGATGCATTTTCAGTGGACATTCAGACCATGGAATGGTTTGCGGATATATTGGTATAAAAGAAAACTGGCCGTATCCTGGAAGATATATGTCACAGGGCCTCCGAAACAGGATGCGGTCTGGTGGGGGAAAGTTACAGTATGAAAAGCAAGAAAAGAAATGAAGATGCAAGACATCGAAAAGATTACCTGGATGGTTTAAAACGTTTTAAGAAACGGGGGATCCCCATTATCATTGACGGAAAAGAATGCAGGGAAGCAGACTGGACCAGGATCTTTGATGTGGGAGAAGACGGAGCCTTTTATATGGGAGACTATGTCTGTTCCGATAAAGGCGGTTTAAAAGAGATCCGTTTTGATAAGGTATATCTTTCAGAAGATCAAAAGAAAAAGAGAAAATAAAAGAAAAAGATAAAAAGATAAAATATCCGGTGGACAGCAAATCGAGAAAATAACCATCTCGGCCTGCAAGCAAATATGGCTGTCCACTGGGTATTTTTTTGTACCGGGAAATGGTTTCAAACTGTTTAAAGTTTTCTGATATATAGTTGTTACGTTTAAAAATAAGTGATAAACTGCATAATAGTTGGAAATATAGCAGAACAGATAAAAGTACGGCAGTAAGGGTTTTGAGAGTACATACAGAATGAAAAGGGAAAAGATATGCAGAACAGACCAACAGGACGAAGCAGAAAACGTACCAGAAGAAAAAAAGGCGGCTGCGGACCGGCGTTGCTTGCAGGTTTTATATTTCTTGCAGCAGCAGGCTGTGGAGCCGGATTTTTATATGGAAAATATTTAAAACCGGGAACGGTGATGGCAGATAAGTGGGATGTTTTCCAGATCAAAGGGAATCAGGTGGCTCTGATCTTAGATAACGAGCTTCAGGAAGCAAAAGGTATTTACGAGGATGGACAGGTATATCTGCCGGTAGACTGGGTGGATGACTATGTAAACCAGCGTTTTTACTGGGATGACGGGGAGAAACTTTTAGTTTATGCCCTTCCGGAGGAGATCGTCTATGCGGATGAGTCCACAGAAGGGGAAGCAGGGCCTCTTTTAAAAGAAAAGGACGGGGAAACCTATCTTTCTTTAGGGCTTGTGAAAAATTATACGGATATCCGGGAAGAGGCTTTTGCTACCAGTGAGATCAAAAGAGTTTTCATTGATACGGACTGGGATACATATGAGACAGCCACACTCCGTCATAAAACAGCTCTTCGGATAAAAGGTGGTATCCGCAGTGAGATCATCAATACAGAAGAAAAGGGAACCTCTGTGCAGATCTTAGAGCAGATGGATAAATGGTCTAAAGTGCGCACAGAAGATGGTTATATGGGCTATGTGCCAAACAGCCGTTTAAGCAAAGTGGAGGAAGAAACACCGGTCAGCGAATTTAATGCGCCTGTGTATACAAACATTTCCATGGATGGAAAAGTACGTCTGGGCTTTCATCAGGTGACAACAAAGGATGCAAATGCTACCTTTGACAAGGTTGCAGATACGGCCCAGGGTATGAATGTAATCGTGCCTACCTGGTTTAATATAACAGACAACGAGGGCAATTATACGTCCCTTGCAAGCAAGGATTATGTAGATAAGGCACATGCTTTAGGAATTCAGGTATGGGCCATGTTTGACAATATCAGTACAGAAGAAAGCGTGAAAAATGTAGACTCCGGCAAATTGTTTTCTTCTACTGCGACCAGAAAAAAGCTGATCGAAAATCTGATGAAAGAGGCAGATACCTATGGCTTTGACGGTTTTAACCTGGATTTTGAAAGCCTGAAATCCTCAGCAGGTCCTCACTATGTACAGTTTATCCGTGAAATGTCCGTATCATGCAGACAGAAGGGACTGGTTCTGTCAGTAGATGATTATGTTCCTGCTGTTTACAGTGCATTCTACAACCGGAAAGAACAGGGAATCGTGGCTGATTATGTGATCGTCATGGGATATGATGAGCATTTTGCAGGAGGAGATGCAGGTTCCGTTGCTTCCATTTCCTATGTGGAAAATGGTATTACCGGCACACTTAAGGAAGTTCCAAAGGAAAAACTGATCAACAGTGTTCCCTTCTATACAAGAGTGTGGACGGAAAAAGACGGAAAGACTACATCAAAGGCCTATGGAATGACAGCTGCCAAAAAATGGGTAGATGAAAATAATGTAGAACTGACCTGGCAGGACAAGGTAGGCCAGTACTATGGTGAAATTGAAAATGAAAACGGGGTCCAGAAGATCTGGATGGAAGAGGCAAAGTCCCTGGGACTGAAAAAAGACCTGGTCAATCAGTATGACCTGGCGGGAATTGCCTGCTGGAAGCTGGGATTTGAGACAGCGGATATCTGGACGATTATGGATGAAGTAAAATAGTAGCAGTTCAGCCATGACTGAACTGCTACAGGAAATAGAGGGATGAAGGATGAAAAAGAAGAGACTTATAATGACGGCAGCGCTGCTGTCTGCTTTTTGCATGTCTGCGGCCGGATGCAGCCTGTATCCGGGAAATAAGGAAACACAGCCTGCAAATGCTTCCCAGGCAGAAACAGAGACAAAAGATGAAACAAAACAACAGCCCACCGGAGAGACAGAAGAAGAAACGGAGAAACCAACCGATGCCCATCCGGAAGATATAGAACCATTTCCACACGGGGAAAAAGAGACAAAAGCGGAACCGATGAAAAACGGAAAGCGCATTGTCCTGATGACGGATATTCATTATCTGGCAGATTCCCTTACAGATAAAGGGGAAGAATTTCAGTACATGGTAGAACATGGGGACGGAAAACTGACCAACTATGTGTGGGAGATCACAGACGCTGCTTTTGAACAGGTAGAAGCTCTTTCTCCGGACGTGATCATTTTAAGCGGGGATCTGACTTTAAACGGAGAAAAAGAAAGCCATAAGGAGCTGGCTAAGAAGCTGGAACAGGTGGAAAAAGACGGGATCCAGGTGGTGGTTATTCCGGGAAATCACGATATCAATAACAGGAATGCAGCTTCTTTTGATGGAAGGTCAAGACAGATGGCAGAGGCAGTTTCTGCCAATGAGTTTGCAGAGATCTACAATGATTTTGGATACGATGAGGCACTGAGCAGGGATCCGGCTTCCCTAAGTTATACTTATGATCTTGGACCGGATATGCGCCTTTTAATGCTGGACAGCTGTCAGTACAGTCCTACGAATAAAGTGGGGGGAATGATAAAAACAGAGACCTATGACTGGATCGACGACCAGTTAGATGAAGCCTGGGATGACGGTGTGATCCTTCTTCCTGTTGCCCATCACAACCTGTTAGACGAAAGTAAGATCTATGTGGAAGACTGCACCATTGAACACAGTGAAGAACTGGTAAACCGTCTGGAAGAGGAAAATGTACCGTTGTTTTTAAGCGGCCATCTCCATGTACAGCATTATATGAGGAATGAGGAAGACAGAGGTATTTATGAGATTGTTACCAGTTCCCTTTCTACACCTCCCTGCCAGTACGGAGTGCTGGAATACCGGGATGATGAAAGCTTTTCCTATCACACACAACAGGTAGATATGGAAAAATGGGCCAGAAAGCATAAAAGTACAGACGAGAACCTGTTGAATTTTAATACCTATGCGCCGGCTGCATTAAGGACCATTTTTTATAACCAGTCTTATGATGCAATGAAGGACTCTGAGGAAGAGGAAACAGGCGATCTTTTTGTAAAACTGACCCAGCGTCAGAAGGAGCAGATGTCCGAGGTATATGCACAGTTAAATGCAGCCTGCTATGGCGGAAAAGCCTATGAAGTGGTAAAAGAGGCTACGACAACACCTGCATATAAGATGTGGCAGGAATATTGTTATCCTATGGTGCTGTTTGAATATCTGGAATACATTGTAGATGATGCAGTAAAGGATTATAACTATCTGGAAGTAAATTGATCGTTAATTATTCTCCGGCCGGATTTTTGACTGATTTCAGGAAAAAGGGAATATACTGGATAAAAAGAAGGTAGCAGGTCTGGAACATGAAACAGTCTCCTTATCAGCTGCTTATGGGAGTAGTCCTTCTTGGAACCGTTGCTTTTTTATCCTGGCAGGCAGGAGGACTGGCGGCAGCCGGGATGCAGTATATACAGTCAGAAAATGGACCCGGAGAGCAAAAACAGGCGGTTGTTGTAATTGATCCGGGACACGGGGGCACAGATCCCGGAAAAGTAGGGATCGATGGTCAGCTGGAAAAAGATATTAATCTGGCAGTGGCTAAAAAGCTGAAAACGTATTTGGAGGCTTCGGATGTAAAGGTGGTACTTACCAGAGATGTGGATACCGGGCTGTATTCCAGCAAAGATACTCATAAAAAAATGGCGGATATGAAAAAGCGCTGCCAGCTGATCGAAGAGGCAAAGCCGGATCTGGTGATCAGTATCCATCAAAACAGCTACCATGAAGAGGCCATCCGGGGCGGACAGGTATTTTATTATAAGACTTCTGTCCGGGGAAAGAAACTGGCAGAAAGTTTGCAGAAACGGTTTGACTATGTTTTAGGAGATAGTAATAAAAGGCAGGCAAAAGCCAACGATAATTATTATCTCCTCCTTCATGTGAAAGAACCCATTGTCATTGCAGAGTGCGGCTTTTTATCCAACCGGGAAGAGGCGAAAAAGCTGGAAACAGAGGAGTACCAGGACCGGCTGGCCTGGACCTTACATATGGGGATCATGGAATATCTGAACCAGAACCAGTAAGAAGGGGCTGACCGGCTAAAAAATGGTGTTGTAAGTGACGTACAAAATATACTGTATACAGATATAGTGTATTATAGAAAGTGACGAAATGTAAAAAATACAAAAAAAGTACTTACGAAACCGGAAAAGAGCCGCTATAATAGTGTTTTGTCAAAACAGAATGCGCAAGCGTATGACGCAGTGAGATTGCATACGAATATATGAGATATAGCAGTAGAGATCAAACGAGTCACCGTGAAACATGAAAACATGTTTCCAGGTCCCCGTATGGTCTCTTTTTTTGCGCTGACGATGCGCATCTGCCTGATCAGGCAGGTTGTCGTATGCAAACATAAAAAAGTACATGAAAATGAAAAAGGAGAAATGAAAAATGCCGCAGAACAAAAGAGAAAGTCTGATCTACAGTGTAATGATGTGTTTTACCATGGTGCTCTGGATGAGCATGTATAATGTTACCCTTCATATGGGTGGCTTCAGCACAGAGGTGCTTCGTGAAGGATGGCTGGGATTTCCAATTGCCGTTGTGTTTGCTTTCTGTATGGACTGGTTTGTAGTATCCGGACCTGCTAAGGGAGTTGCTTTCCGTTTCTTTGTAAACAGAGACAGCAGTGTGTTAAAGAAAGTGATCGTTATCTCTACCTGTATGGTAGTTCCAATGGTGATCATCATGTCTTTCTATGGCGGACTGGAAGCCTGTGTCCGTTCCGGACAGTGGAACCTGCTGCTTATCATCTGGCTTACCAACATTCCTAAAAACTTTATTATGGCGCTGCCTTTCCAGCTGATCGTTGCGGGACCGTTAGTAAGAACTGTATTCAGAAGCCTGTTCCCGGAAGGAAAAGTGCTGGCTTAGGAAAAAGGTGCCGATCTTATTGTACCATGAATGGCAGGTTCTTCGGAGCCTGCTTTTTCATTTTTATACACAAAAATAAAAGATCCTGCAAAACCAGGATCTTCAGAAAATAAAAAAAGCGCGAGACGGGATTCGAACCCGCGGCCCCCACCTTGGCAAGGTGGTGCTCCAC